>JGI12316J15309_10005952_pt1 | contig 23869 bp, 21 predicted proteins | sample MarCyaLeptolynsp_FD_15309 | JGI IMG/M metagenome (IMG submission 15309) | reverse complement strand
ATTTCTCCCTTGCCGTCGATCGGCTCTCCCTGCGCATTGACAACGCGCCCGAGCCAAGCGTCTCCCGGATGCACGACGCTCTCGCGCGAGCTTATGACCGCCCGGCACCCCATGCGCACGCCCTCAAGACCGGAAAACGGCATGCAAAGCGCCTTGTCCTCTTTAAAGCCGACAACTTCTGCCGGGACCTTGGGATTGTCATCGCCGTTGTCGATCAGGAGACGCGAACCGACGCTCATCTCGTGAATCGGACCGGCGATTTCCACAAGCAGCCCCTGAACCGCGGTCACCCGCCCGTAAATTTCGGTCGGCAAAAGCGAATCAATCTCGGCAAAAAGCGCCTTCAAACGAAATTCCTTTCACTGTTAACCGTTTTGGTAACCGATCGTTTACGACTCTGGTTAATCTTAACCTTTGGAAGGCTGACAAGCGATAGCCATTTCGAAGTCAGACCGGCTTTGTCGAAAGGAATCTGAACGGAATCGGTTAGATCTGTTTCTTAATGTTCAACATTAAGCTTTGTGAATTCGTGTTTTTTTTGGGGATTCAACAAGTTGTCCGTTGTTCACAGATTCATTTCTTCGGAGCTTGCCGCTGCGAATCATATTTTGTTAACCATTAACCGGTAGCTTTGAGTCGGGGTTAACAACAGTCCTTCGTAGCGCACCGACAGAGCCGTTACGACTTGCCCAGGAAAGGCAGAACAAGGGGATTGGCATGCGTGTATTGTTGATTGAGGATGATAGCGCCACCGCGCAGAGCATCGAGTTGATGCTGAAGTCCGAGAACTTCAACGTCTACACGACAGATCTTGGCGAGGAAGGCATCGACCTCGGCAAACTGTACGATTACGACATCATCATGTTGGATTTGAACTTGCCGGACATGTCCGGTTATGAAGTTCTCCGGACACTTCGCGTGTCGAAGGTCAAGACACCGATCTTGATCCTGTCCGGAAATGCCGGCATCGAAGACAAGGTTCGCGGTCTGGGCTTCGGCGCCGACGATTATATGACCAAGCCGTTCCACAAGGACGAACTGGTCGCGCGCATTCATGCGATTGTCCGCCGGTCCAAGGGACATGCACAATCGGTCATCGTCACCGGTGATCTCAAGGTGAACCTGGACACCAAGACGGTTGAAGTCGGCGGACAGCGTGTCCACCTGACCGGCAAAGAGTACCAGATGCTGGAACTGCTTTCGCTGCGCAAGGGCACGACACTCACCAAGGAAATGTTCCTGAACCATCTCTATGGTGGTATGGACGAGCCGGAACTGAAGATCATCGACGTCTTTATCTGTAAGCTGCGCAAGAAGCTCGCTTCTGCAACATCCGGAAAGAACTACATCGAAACGGTCTGGGGCCGTGGATACGTTCTGCGCGAACCGGAAGTCGAAGCGGCAGCTTAAACGGCAAGATCGCACTGAAATTCAAAAAAAAGCCCCGGATAGATTATCCGGGGCTTTTTTGCGTTCGGTCTCGAACCTCGCGCTTTAAAGAAAAGGCCGGCAATGCCGGCCTTTTCATGTGTGCTCAGTATTGATCAGATCAGAGATGCATCTGGTAGGACGCCGGTACATACCGGTAACCTGAGCCATCCACGGCAACATATCCAACAGCCGGGAACGGCATGTGGTAGCCGACAAACGGGATCCGGTCGGCCGCAAGCATGTCGAGAACGGACCGGCGGGTCGCCGCTGCGGCTTCCTTGTCCATGTCGAAGCGCACTTCCCATTCCGGGCGCGCCAGCGACCAGACATAGTGGTTTGCAAGATCCGCCGCCAGAAGGAGCTGCGCGCCACCGCTTTCCAGCATATAGACCGTGTGACCCGGTGTGTGGCCATGTGCATCCATCGCGGTGATGCCGGAAGCCACGGAACCGCCGCCGTTCAGGAAGGTCATTTTGTCTGCAAGCGGTTTCACGTTCTTGGTCATCAGTTTGGTGACGCCGTTGGCTTCCGGGTCCATTGCCGCCCAGAAATCATATTCCTTTTGCGCGATCACATAGCGCGCATTGGGAAATGCCGGTCCGCCGCCCTCCATCAGGCCACCGATATGGTCCGGATGCATGTGCGTGATCACGACGACGTCAACCTGCTCGGGTGTATAGCCGGCACTCTCCAGAGCGGCACGCATATTGCCGCGCGCCGGACGCCCACCTTCACCGACACCCGTGTCGAAGAGGACGAGTTCGTTACCGGTGTTCACCAGTGTCGGGGTGAAGTAGGCCCTGAACGAATCGGACGGAATGAAATTGTCGTCGGAATGGGCGACAAATGCATCCGGCTCGACATTCATGCCAAATGTTTTCTGCGGTTCACCGACTGTGACGGCCCCATCAAGGAGCGTGTTCACTTCGAAATCGCCAACGCTGTACCGCGCGACGGGGGCCGTCATGGCACCCTGCTTTTCCGCTGCAGCATGTGCAACACCCGCTGTCGTCAGGCTTGCGCCGGCGATCGCTCCGCCAGCTCCCAGAAGAGCGGCCCGGCGCGTCAGTTCAACTTTTAATCCCATTACAGTCTCTCCGGCAGCCTCGACATTTTCAACCTGGACAAGCGGAAAGAAACAACCCGAGGCCAATTCACTTTCAGGATTGTGTCTCGCTCACCGCGTCGCCCTTGCGGTCAAATTGGCGCAATAAAGCCGAAAGGAAACCCGCTTCTTCTTCAAAGACCTGTTATTTCGCGACTTCTTCAACCGAACGCTTTCCAGAAAATATCGATGTTTTTCAATTTACTAGGTGAAATGAATTTCATGCTTCTTGAATGACGCGTTGGTTTCGCCATACTTCAGCAGCCGAAATCAGAAGTCATTCAATGAACCGAACCTATACAATTCAGGCTTTCTTACTGGCGCTGGCATCGGCGGGGTTGCTGGCATCAACGCAGATCCAGCGCCCTGACAACTGGCCGCTGGCAGGCCTCTACCTCTATTGGGGTGTTCGCATTCTGCTGGAAGCTGGCCTCTTCGTCGCATTTCTCGAGGTGTTCTCACGTCTGCCTGGTGCCTGGGGCAGGATCCGGTGGTCGGTCGTCCTGGCTGCTCTGGTGAGCCTGGTCCCCTTTGCCCTTGCGGTGACCGCTCTCGACCTCATTCTCGGGTTGCCCGAACTCGACGAACTCGTCAGAGGCGGCGCACCAACCGCGCCGGCCGGAAGCGCACCGTCCGGCGGTCAGACTCATATCGGTTCGTTCCTGCTGGAAATCGTCTATTTGTCCGACAACCACTTCGTGCTCTGCGCGCTGTTGTCGATCCCGCTGTTTCTTCAATCAACAAGCAGAAAATCCGACTTGGATTCGCCGGTCTCTGAGATGCAATCGGACAAGCCGGAGCAGACGCGTCCCACACCCGCGGAAACCCATGTACCGGAAAGCGGCTATCAGCGCCATCTCGACCCGCCTCTTGCAGCACCGGTTCTGCGAGCCGAGGCGCAAGAGCACTATGTCCGCCTGACAACCGCAACGGAAAACCGGATGGTGCTTTACCGCTTCAACGACATCGTTGCGGAATTGACCGATGACGCGGGTATGCAGGTGCATCGCAGTCATTGGATCGCGTTTGAGACCATGCTCCGTCTGATCAAGGAAGACGGCCGGCTCTGGCTTGAACTGACGGATGGCGAACGCGTACCGGTGAGCCGGAAATACGCCGACGAGGTGCGCGCGAAGGTCGATGCCTTGGTGCCGGAAGCAAAAAGGGCGGCCACCTGACCGCCCCTTGTTCTTTGTGGGTCTTTATCGCCGAAAACCGGCGCCGCCTCCGACGGCCAATCTCGGTCCCGCAGGTGACCCTGTCGCTGCCTGAACGGCCTGTTTCTTCTGGAAGAGGCCCCGTTTCCCGGGCACCGGCTTGAACGCATCCGTCAGGCCGACCACGGTTTCAGCCGCTCCAAGAACGAGATAGCCGTCATCCGGAAGCGTTCTGGAAAGACGGCCGAGAATCTCCGACTTGGTCGCCTGATCAAAATAGATCAGAACATTTCGGCAGAACACGATGTCGAATTCGCCAAGATGCGTGAAGCTCTCAAGCAGATTCAGCTGCTTCCATTCGATCATCGCGCGCATGCCGGCATTGATCTGCCACATGTCGCCCTTCTGGTCGAAATACTTGAGCAGCATCTGGATCGGAAGGCCGCGCTGAACCTCGAACTGGCTGTAGAGGCCGGTCTTGGCCTTTTCAAGCACCTCCTGGGAAAGATCTGTTCCCAGCACCCGTGTCCGCCAGCCCGGCATCTTGGATGCCTCTTCCTTGAGGCAGATCCCGAGCGAATAGGGCTCCTGTCCGGTCGACGCGGCTGCGCACCAGATCTTGAGCTGCCGGCGTGTGCTACGCGACTCAAGAAGAGCCGGAAGCATCGTGTCCTTGAAATGGTCAAACGGAGTCTTGTCGCGGAAGAAGAACGACTCGTTGGTCGTCATCGCTTCGATGACTTCCGTTTCAAGCGCCCTGTTGCCACCGCGTTGCAGGGTCTGGATGACCGCGCTCAGCGTCTCGAGTTTTGAGCTTCGGGCGATCGGCTGCAGACGGCTTTCGACCAGATACTGCTTGTCATTGGACAGCACCAGACCCGAACGCGTCTTCAGGAATGTCTTGAGGAATTCGAACTCTCCGGGAGTCATCGTGTATTCCCCTTCAAAACGCGTGATACTTTCGGGCCGATCTGGTTCAGCGGCAGGATTTCGCAGCACATGCCAGTCGCCGCGGCAGCGCCTGGCATTCCCCAGACAACGCTTGTCGCTTCGTCCTGTGTGATGATGCTGCCACCGCCCGATGCGATGGTCTTCACTCCGTCTGCGCCGTCGTGTCCCATACCGGTCAGGATCACGGCAAGGCTTGCCGATCCATAAACCTTGGCAACACTGTCGAAAAGCGGATCGACGGCAGGCTTGCAGAAGTTTACCGGAGGACCGTCTGTCAGACGGATTTTGACCGCCCCGCCATCCTTCTCGATGATCATGTGTTTGCCGCCAGGCGCGACATAGATGTTGCCAGGCATGAGGATCTCGCCGTCCTCACCTTCTTTCGAGGGCCTGAGAGCGGCTTTTCCGAGATGCTCGGCAAGGATCGACGTGAACGTCGGCGGCATGTGCTGGGTGATGACAACAGGGACGTCGTTCATCGCCGTGCCGACTTCTTTCATCATTTCCTGAAGCGCCTGCGGACCGCCGGTTGAGGATCCGACCGCGAGAATGCGCGGGCGCGCCGAGGAATACGGCCTCGTCTTGAACTTTGGAGCGGCTGCAGCGGCAGCCGGTTGCGCGGCACCCCGGAAACTCGCTCTCGTGTCGGTCGCGGGACGGGCGGAAACAGGTCTGACCGGCTGAGTGGTCTTTCCGGCACGTGTTTCCGCGCGCATCGTCCTAGCCGGGCCGCGCATGCGGATTGCGCGCGCACCGAGCGCTTTGACCTTCTCGATCAGCTCACGACGGAAGTCGACGGAGGTGGTGACTTCGGAATTCGACTCCGGCTTCGGGACATAGTCTGCCGCGCCGAGCGACAGTGCCTTCAGGCTGATTTCGGCATTTCGTCTGGTGAGCGTCGACGCCATGATGACAACGAGGTCGCGCTTTTTTGCCAGCATCAGCGGCAGCGCCGTCATGCCGTCCATTTCCGGCATCTCGATGTCCAGAACAACAACGTCCGGATTGCTCTTTTCAATATCGTCTACGGCAAGTTTGCCGTTCCGGTGAGAACTGACGACTTTCAGTCCCTTGTCGTCGCCGAGCCAACGGGTCAGAAGACCGCGAATGACGACGGCGTCGTCGACGACCATGACTTTGATAGGGTCACTGCCGGGGTTAGCGCCCACAGGAGCACTTCTCTGCGCTAATGCCATAAAGACTGCCCAAACTCGAAACTAGATAAGACCGACTTCCTGAAACTTGGCTTCGACGATTTCCCTGTCGAACGGCTTCATGATGTACTCGTTCGCCCCTGCGCGAATAGCGCGGGCAATATGTGCGACGTCATTTTCCGTGGTGCAGAAAACAACCACCGGGTTTTCGCCGCCTTCTTCCGTCCGCAGACTTGTCAGAAACTCCAGACCGTCCATGACGGGCATGTTCCAGTCCAGCAGGATCGCGTCCGGCATTGTCTTGCGGCAGGCGTCGAGCGCTTGTTGCCCGTCTTCCGCTTCTTCGATTTCGAAGTTCATGTCTTCGAGGATCCGGCGGGCCACTTTACGGATGACACTCGAGTCATCAACGACGAGGCACTGTTTCATCACCTGTTACTCCACTCGTGGGCCGTTGGCCCGTTACGCTGCTGCCATCGGTTCGGTAAACATTGCGCCAAGCAGACGGTCGACATCCAGAATGACCATCAACTGACCGTCGAGGCGATGCACACCGCCCGAGATTTCTGCCCACCGGCGATCCAGGTTCGACGGGTTCGATTCCGCCGAAGCGGCTGGAAGATTTAAAACCTCGCCAACCGTGTCGATGACGAGCCCATAGCTTTCCTGCTTGTACTCGATCCCGACCGCCATCATCTGCTCGTCTTCGAGCGGAGGCAGATGCAGCCGGCGGCGCATGTTGATTGCTGTGACGATCCGGCCACGCAGGTTGAGAACCCCCTGCACTTCCGGCGCCGACATTGGAACGCGCGTTACGCTCTCCGGCACGAAAACATCGTGCACCTGGGAGATCGGCAGCCCGAACAACTGCCCGCCGATGACCACGGTCACATACTGGATCATGTCGCTTGCGGCATTCGCATCCGTGTCCGCATTGAGTTTGTGTTCCAGCACACTCATGCTGCTACTCCCAATTCATTGGAGAAGACGTCTTTCAGGGCTGCGATCAGACCAGGACGGTCGAATTTCGCGACGTAGTCGTCAAATCCGGCCTGACGGCCGCGTTCGATCGATGCCGGTGTCACTAGTGATGAAAGTGCGAGCATCGGCATGTTGCGGAACCGCGGATCACGCCGCAGGGACTCGCAGAACTCGAAGCCGTTGATTTCAGGCATCTCGATATCACTGACGATCGCATGGAACTTGTCGCCGTTCTCCAGAAGCTCGAACGCCTGCTGCGGTCCGTTACACGTCGTCACGTCGTATCCGGCAGCTTTGAGCACAGGTGTCAGCATGTTGCGGAAGAAGGAGCTGTCGTCCACGAAGAGAACTTTCTTCGTCAACGCCTCGATGTCCATCTCCTTGCGCATGAACCAGTCTTCGAAGGCCTGAGGCAGGTAGTACCCCAGATCGATGATTTCGGTTGCACGTTCCTTGACGACCGCCGATCCGAGAATACCCGGACGTTCCGATCCGACCTCGATGTTCATGCGGTCTTCGACGATATCGACGATTTCGTCGACGACCAGACCCATGGACCTGCCGGCATCGGAGAAGACCAGCATCGGCTGCGTTCCTTCCGTCTTGTGGCAGTCGCCCTCGTTGACATAGACCAGCGGCATGAGCGCGCCGCGATACTGCACGAGGTCTCGGCCATTGGACCGCTCGATCTTCGAGACCTCGAATTCCTCCAGGCGCGTAACCAGCGAAAGGGGAACCGCTTTCGGTTCCGGGGCACCTGCCCGGAACAGCAGCAGCGAGATCGACGTCTGGCCGGTCATGGACCTTCTCTGCAGGTCGTCCTGCTCTTCTTCTTCGGATTCGGCAACCGAGCTCGATGCATGGCTCGCCATCGCACCGGCGATGCCGTTCGGGTCGATGATCATGATCACCGAACCGTCGCCCAGAATGGTGTTTCCGGAGAACATGTTGAGGTTGCGGAGCATGGTCGACATCGGCTTGACGACGATTTCCTCCGTATGGAAGACACCGTCAACGACAACACCGAATGTCTGGCTGCCGACCTGCATGACAACGATGAAGCCGTTGTCCTCGTCGATCGCCTTGTCAACGTCCTCGCCTTCATAAATGCCCAGAAGCTGCGACAGATGCACCAGCGGCAGCAGCTTGTTGCGCAAGCGCAGGACCGGCGTGTCCTTGATCCGCTCGATCCGGTGCTCCGAATTGGTCTGGACGCGAACAAGTTCCACGACCGAGAGCTGCGGAATGGCAAAACGGTCGCCGCCCGCCTCGACGATCAGCGTGGACACGATTGCCAGGGTCAGCGGAATCTTGATGATGAAGCTGGAACCCTTGCCGGTCGCCGATCGCAGATCGACGGTACCGCCGATCAGTTCGATGTTGTTGCGCACAACATCCATGCCGACGCCGCGTCCCGAGACGCTGGTGACTTCGGCTGCGGTAGAGAACCCGGCGTGGAAGATGAACTTGTGGATCTGGGAGTCCGTCATCTTTTCGACTTCGGATTCCGAGGCCAGTCCCCGTTCCAGAACCTTCGCCTTAACGCGATCAACGTCAATGCCCTTACCGTCGTCGCGGACTTCGATGATGATATGTCCGCCTTCATGATAAGCGGCCAGCGTGATGATGCCCTTCTCGGGCTTACCCGCGGCACGCCGCTCCTCAGGACGTTCGAGACCATGGTCGGCCGAGTTGCGAACCATGTGCGTCAGGGGATCCTTGATCATTTCAAGGACCTGGCGGTCGAGTTCGGTATCGGCACCGATCATTTCCAGATCGATCGGTTTTTCCAGTTCCTGGCTCAGGTCGCGCACAATACGCGGAAGTTTCTGCCAAGCGTTGCCGATCGGCTGCATTCGTGTCGCCATGACACCTTCCTGCAGCTCGGCGGTGACGTTGGAAAGGCGCTGCAGCGGCACCTTGAATTCGCTGTCTTCGTGCCGGCGCACGATTTCAAGAAGCTGGTTGCGGGTCAGCACAAGCTCTGAGACCATCGTCATCAGATGCTCGAGCGTATCGACCGCAACGCGGATACTCTGGTTGGAAACGCCGCCTCCGGCAGCTTTCTTTTCGCCGCCTTCGCCGCCGGCTTTTTTCGCAGCCACAGCCTTTTTCGGTTGTTCCTTGGGTTCCGCTTTGGCAGCGGCAGGCGCCGGTGCAGGCTCTTCTGCTTCCTCAGGCGCTTCCTCGATCTCAACGACTTCCGCCTCGGCAACTTCAACTTCGATCTCGGTCTCCTGGAAGGCACGTTCCAGTTCATCGAGAGAGACCTCGCCGGGTCTCAGAGGGCGTTCAAGCGTTTGATCGGGAGACTCTTCCGCAGCCGGTTCCTCGGCTTCGGCTTCCTGTGGCGCCACCTCGGCTTCCTCAACGGTCTCGCCTGCCATGGCAGCATCTGCCTTGGCCGACATGTCCTCGAGTTTGCCGATGAGTTCGCTGTCGTCACCTGCAGGCTCTTCGCCCTCGGCAGCTTCCAGGTCGCCCAGAATGTCCTTGATCTGGTCGATGGATATCAGGATCAGCGACACAGCTTCCTGCGTAACCGGTGCGCCGTCGCGAAACTTGCCCATGAGCGTTTCTGCAGCATGCGCAATGCCTTCAAGCCGGGGAAGGCCCAAGAATCCGCAAGTGCCTTTAATCGTATGCACCAGACGGAAGATATTGTCCAAAATAGTCGCGTTGTTGGGTTCTTGCTCGAACTTTACGAGCTCTACGTCAACAACATCGAGACTCTCGTTCGTCTCGGTAATAAATTCCCTGAGGAGGTCGTCCATGGCCTGCTCTCACCCGACTTGTTACTGGTTCCGCATCCTTAAACGGATGTCTGGACCGAAAAGTCCATGAGAGTAGGTTGACGGCAAAGAGTTAAGATACGCTGAAACGAGCGGACACTTTTATCGCGGTAGATCAGACCTTTGGCAGGGCCGTGATTTTTACCAATTCTTCTTGTTTATCTATTGTTAATACCATGCTCGATTCACGCGCCAGAAGCAAAGTGTAGATCGGCTGGACCGAATGTGCATCGATGCGCTCGGGCTCTTCCCCGTCCAGCGTTTCCTTCATTCCCAGCGGGATACGCGGGTTAAGTCCGCTGGCATGCAACGTGAAGGACGGTGATTGTGGATCACCCTCCATTTCAACCTTGATCTCGCCGCCGCGCGGAACGCACTGATTGGCGATAAGAATGAGGTTAAGCAAAAGTTTAACGTAATTTTTCGGCATCAGGTGCCGGGAAACTTGCCAAACTAGATCAGATTTTTCGTTTTCCATAAAGCCTGTGGCAACGACTTGGGCGTCTCCCAGGTCAATCTCCGCACCGGCGGAACCGGCCGCACCGAATGCAAGGCGCGCGAACTGAAGTTTCGCCGAGGCCTGACGCGCACTCTTTCGAATGAGATCCATCGCGAAATCGCGCATGTCCTCAGAACCTTCTTCGTCGAGGACTTCAAGACCGTTGGTGATCGCACCCACCGGACTGATGATGTCGTGACACACGCGGCTGGCAACCAGGGCGGCAAGGTCCAGGGAGGAAAGCTCTTTAAGTGCTGACATGACGTTGTAAGGCTCTTCTGAAAGGGTCTGGGCGAAAGTCTGATTCGCATTACGTTGCGCAAGGGTTACACATCCGCAAAGCCGCTGCCAAGACAACGCCGTTGCACAGACTGGATCATCCAGATGAAAGTTGCCTGTTTCGCGGATTTCAGCGAAAAACAGGTCTTGGCCAACGATCTCGCGTCGGAATTGACCTACAGAGCAGGCGTGCAACCAGCGCTGCGCGCGTTGGATTGCGCGTCCTTGGCGAGTTGGGAGCCGTTGATCACAAACAGGAAGCGATTTACGACGGAGTGGAAAAAGACGAGGCGTCCTTCCACGACCGCGTAAATGAACGGATTTCCAGCCGTGGCAAATCCTTCTGAAAGCGCGTAGCCGCCGCAACCTGCGAACATGGGGGCGTAGGTTTCCGGATTGCGTTCAAAAGCGGCCATATTGCCCTCATTGACGAAGACCCACTCCGCACCGCCCCAGGCGAGTTCGTTTTGCCTGTCACCCTTTCGGGGGCGCCCGTCAACAAAGTAGCTGACAGGGTCGTGCCCTCCTATGGCATATCCTGTGATCGGGTCCGGGACGAAAAGTTGGGGACGCGCGGCAACTTCATAGGCAAAAGCCCCCAGAAGAACGCTCATTGAAATGGAAAGACATATCCATGTCTTTTTTTCGGGCCAGCTTTTCATCGATTCGGCTATGTAGTGTACCGAGGCTTGCGCGAATCAGTTTGATTCTATTGCGATCCAGCGTACGGGCTGAGGCACTTCAACACAATGCGCCTCATCCGGCAGATGATGAGGAGTCCCAATTAATGGCAAAAAGAGACTGGCAAGCGGCATCCCTGTTGAAAGCTGCGTTTCTGAGCTTTTGTCTAATTGCCTTGCCGAGCTTCGCCTTGGCTCAAACGTCCGGTGCGGAACCGATCGACAGTGCCCAGACCTACGATGAAGATGAGATCCTGAAAACAGGCCACGAGTTCTTCGGTTCGGTGTCCGGCGGTCTTGCCTCCGTCATTGAACGTGCCTTTTCCAGATACGGTGAACCAAACGGCTACATCCTGGGTGAGGAAGGATCGGGAGCATTTGTTGCCGGCGCCCGCTATGGCGAGGGCCATCTCTATACGCGCAACGCCGGCAACCACAAGGTCTTCTGGCAAGGTCCCTCGCTTGGCTGGGACTTCGGTGCCGACGGCGCGAGGGTTATGATGCTTGTCTACAAGCTTCCATCCGTGGACTCGATCTACGACCGCTTCGCAGGCGTCAACGGGTCCGCCTACCTCGTTGGTGGAGCGGGAATGACCGTCCTGTTGAGAAACGAAACCGTTCTTGTTCCAGTGAAAGCGGGCGTCGGAGCGCGCCTTGGCCTGAATATGGGCTATCTGAAATTTACACCGAAACCGACCTGGAACCCCTTCTAACGGTCCGGATTCGCCATTGTGCACAAGCCGGAAGTTGATCTTGCCAGGTTCTGTCGGCTCTTGGCGAAACGGTCTGTGTCGTCTAATGATTGAATATGAAATTGGGAGAACGACCGGGAACCCGACGTGATTGAAGCGGTCATGTATATTGCACTGGGGTTTTGCGCGGCCGGCCTGATCGGTCTTGCGATACTCCCTGCCTTCTACCGGCGGGCCTCCCGGTTGACCGAAGAAGCGCTCCGGGCCGTTAATCCGTCCAGCTATGCCGAGGTCCGCGCCGCGCAGGATCAGGCTCGGGCGCGGCACGCGATCGAATTGAGGCGCGTCGAACGCCAGCTCGACGAAGAGCGCGCCAAAGCCGCCAAGCACCACCTGGAAGTCTCGCGTTTGCGGACGGAAATCGACGGATTGAACCGCGGCCACAAGGCCCAGGTTTCCGGACTGGAATCCAAGCTTGGCGCTCTGCATGGTGATCAGAAAGCCGTTGATCTTCTGTCTTCCGAGGTAACCGCCTTGAAGGAAAAGCTTGCGGAAACGGAAGCCGCACTCGCCGAGAGCTGGAAAACGGTCACTCACGAAGAGACCGCGCAGAAGGTGGACGACAAGCCCGCAGACAACAATGACTGGCTCCCGGCCGCCGGTACGATGGCGCTTGCCCAGATCACCGGTCTGGAAGCGGAAGTGGCGACGTTGAAATCACGTTTGTCAAAATACGAGGCGGTGGAAAACGCCCCGCCCGAACCGGCACAGGACAACCAGGAGATTTCGGAGGTCGCAAAGCTGGAGGCGCAGCTTGTCGATACGGAATCGAAATATGTGACCGCACAGGCGGAAGTCACCAGACTGTCATTGCTTCTGGAAGCCGGAGAAGGCAGGGATGCCGCCGACGCCCCGCAACCCACGGACGCGCATTCGGAAGAACTCGAAGAACTGAAGCGCATGAACGTGCAGCAGAAAGCCGAACTGGTCGCAAAAGACCGCACCCTTGACAGGATGACCGGTCAATTGGAGAAGCTTAAGAGTGACCTTGTGCAAGCGCCGGGCCTGACTGAACTCAGGAAGGAATTCAAAGCGCTCGCCGCCAGACTTGCCGGCACCGCCGTTGAAACCGCATCGGTAGATACACCGTCGGACGCAGCCGCCGCAGAAGACATGCCGAGCGGCACCAAGGGGAAGAAGAACACACGGCATGTCGTCGTGGCGAACAGCAAGACCGCCAAACCGCGGTCGATAAAGGTCAGAGCCGCAAAAATAGCGCCCAAACAGGAAGAGGCATCCTCAGCCAAGTCCTCAGAGATCGCGTCAGCAGCCGAGGCCCTTGTCAGCAGGATCGTAGCCTCCAATAAAAAGAAGCAGGCGGAAGACCAGGACGCATCGGGCGAGATGAATGCGGACGCCGAAAACACGGCCGACACCGCGCCGGACACCGACCCGGAAGACAAACCCACCAAACAAAACAAGAAAGTTGTTGCCTGACCGTCGCGATCTTTGGGTTGCGCGATGCTCAGATCAATCCCCCGAAAGCCTCCCCTAAATGCTGATTGAACGTCACAATGCAATTCTTGAGCTTGCGCGGCAGATGGGGCGCGTCAGCGTTGACGATCTGGCGCAACGCTTCGATGTCAGCCCGCAGACCATCCGCAAGGACCTGAACGAGCTCTGCGAACGGCGTCTGCTTGCCAGAACACATGGCGGCGCCCTCCTCTCCTCTGGCATCGAGAATGTCGGCTACGAGGCCCGGAGGATCATTTCCAGCAAGGAAAAGGCGGACATCGGCGAAAGCGTCGCCGCGCTCATTCCGGACAACACATCCATCTTCATCAATATCGGCACGACAACGGAAGCTGTCGCCCAGGCCCTGCTTCAGCACCGCGGGTTGATGGTGATCACGAACAATATCAATGTCGCCAGCCTGATGCGCGGATATTCCCAGATCGAAGTGGTGATCGCGGGCGGTGTGCTGCGTCACGCCGACGGCGGCATCGTCGGTGAAGCAGCCGTCGACTTCATGCGCCAGTTCAAGGTCGACTTTGCGGTTATCGGTGCATCGGCCGTCGATCCGGATGGCTCGCTGCTCGATTACGATTACCGCGAGGTCAAGGTCACCAAGATTATCATGGACAACGCGCGTCATGTCATTCTCGCCGCCGACAGCACCAAGTTCGAGCGGACGGCGCCGGTTCGCGTCGGTCATCTTTCTCAGGTCACCACTTTCGTGACCGACTATTGTCCCGATCCGAATTTCGCAAAAATCGCGCGCGACGCCGAGGTCAAACTGATTGAAACCGGACAACGGCCTCCTGAGACGTAACGCATGCCGGGCCATTGAAGTCGCAGCACCACATGCCGTAGCGAGTTGACGGTAACGACAAACCCGTCTGGAGGAAACGCTGACCCAGGACGATAGCCCTTCGAGACAGACAGTCTCAGCTGCCAGCCAAATCGTTTTCCTGCTGACGCCGGTCGGCATGTCCGGGTCCAACTACCTTCGCAACCTGATCGTCGCTGCCGGTCTGTGTGTTCCCCCGGCGCATCCGGTGCTCAGACGGGAAGACTGGTTTCTGCACGGATCCAATCATCTTCAGAGCTATGTGTCCTCGCTTGCGCATCATTGGACGAATGCAAGCGACGGCTCCCGTTCTGAGGAGATCGATGCAACAGGGACCGCAATTCTTCGCGAATTCGGCGAAGGTCTTGCCCGGCTCGCGGCAACTGGCGACGGCAAGCCAACCATCTTGAAAACCCCCAGCACCGAGAACCTTGAAAGCCTTGAAATTATGTTCCCCGGTGCAAAAGTGATCTTCCTGATCCGCGACGGCCGGGATACGTGTTTCTCAAGGATCAGGGCCGGCTACGACAGAAGCCTTGAGGACAGTGCCCGGCTCTGGGCGACAAGAGCCAGGCTGATGCTGCGTCACCGCGGCCAGCATCAGAAAAGTGGCGGCGCGCCCGAACCGTTCCGGGTCCGCTACGAAGATGCGGTCAAATCGCCGGGAAACGAACTGGACCGGATTGCCGCCCATCTGGACCTGCAACGCGACACATCTATCAGTGTGGACACGGAAAACCTGCCGGTGTTCGGGTCATCTGAATTCGGGCATGGTGAAACCGGAGACTTCACCAAGGTGACCGTCGCGCGCCCGGTCGATTTCAATCCCGTCGGCCGCTGGAAAAGCTGGCCGAGAGTATCGAGGGAGTTGTTCCACGACATTGCAGGCGACGTGCTCGTCGAGCTCGGCTATGAAGCCGACAGCGCCTGGTGCACCGTGCCGAATGAATGAAATTGTTCGAGGAAAGTGGCACGCCCAACGGGACTCGAACCCGTGTTTCCGCCGTGAAAGGGCGGCGTCCTAGACCGCTAGACGATGGGCGCGCAATGGCTCGAACCGTGTCAGGATCGAGCCGAGGTTCGTGCGTATAAGGCCGCGCGCCGAAAGACGCAACCCCTTTTTTCACCTTCCAGTCACAGGCTCCACAATTCCGCTCATTCAGCGGTAATGACGACAGTTGTGATGCCGTTGCGACTCACCGTGCAACGAAGTCCGTCCGGCCGATCTGCTTGCCGCTCGCCGGGTCTATGCGAAGAAGCGCCGTTTTGCTCCCCTCTTTCACCAGAACGAAGATAATCCCATCGGTAACACTTGCCTGAAGGACTTCCGCGTCCGGACCGACGACAATCGACGACGCGAACGCATCTTGCGAAATTTCGGTGTCATCGGTGTTGATCTTGTAGAGAATTGCTGCAAAGACAGCGAACAAACCCGCGAACATGATCAGGGACGATCCGAAAAGCAGGCGTTTCAGTCTTGCCTGGATGCGTTCGGCGGCCGGATCGAGCGGCGGTTCTTTCTGGTCCTCGTCCCGAAAATCAGGGTGTGACATGACAGATGTTTCCCATGAAGATCCGGTCGACCCCGACACGGATTTCAGATTGACAGTAGATGCAGCCGATGCCGGGAAACGGCTGGATGCGGTTCTGGCAGCGCATCTGGACGCGCTAAGCCGCAACAGGATCCAGTCCCTCATCAAATCCGGAGACGTCACCGTCGGCGGCGCGAAAATAGTGGAACCCAAATTCCGGGTCAATGAAGGAGATGCGCTCACTTTGACGGTCCCGGAACCGGAAGATCCGGAGCCGAAAGGTGAGGACATCCCCATCGACGTCGTCTACGAAGACGAGCATCTGATCGTTGTCGACAAACCAGTCGGGCTTGTCGTGCATCCGGGTGCCGGAAACTGGACCGGTACACTCGTCAACGCCCTGATCCATCATTGCGGCGACAGCCTGTCCGGTATCGGCGGTGTCCGGCGACCCGGGATCGTGCACCGGATCGACAAGGACACGTCCGGTCTGCTGGTGGTGGCGAAAACGGATCAGGCGCATCAGGGGCTGGCTGACCAGTTCGCGGATCATGGCCGCAGCGGCCCTCTTGAGCGAGCCTATTCCGCGATCGTCTGGGGCGCACCTGCCAGCCTGAAGGGCACGATCGACGCCAATCTGGCCCGATCCCAGAGCAACAGGCAGAAGATGGCCGTCGTCAAGACAAGTGGCCGGCATGCAGTCACCCATTGGCAGGTCAAGGAGCGTTTCGGCCCGGCTGAACAGGCGGACCTTGCGTCCTTGATCGAATGCCGCCTGGAAACCGGCCGCACCCATCAGATCCGCGTTCACATGGCCCACATCGGACATCCGCTGATCGGGGATGATGATTATGGTTCAGGCTTCAAAACGAAGATCAATCGGCTTGAGGAACCTCTCAAAAGCGCCGTATCCGGCTTCGGCAGACAGGCGCTGCATGCCGGTTTGTTGGCATTCAGGCATCCGGCCAGTGGTGAAACACTTCGCTTTGAAAGCTCCTATCCATCTGATTTTGCAGATCTTTTGTCTTCGTTGCAAAAATTTTAGAATGGAATTGCGCGAACGTGCCATGCAATCGGCATTTTCCAACCTATATTAGTATCTCTTGTGTGCCTTTAACGGACACGATTCTGCGTCCGCCTTTCCTCTGACATGGAGTGCTTGCGTAAACCGGAGCAGCGGCAGGAAGGGAGGATGCGACATGACGAAAGGGGGTGCATAATATGGCCCAAAACGTACCTACTCTCACAGCCGGGGAAGGTGGCCTGAGCCGCTACCTGGATGAGATTCGTAAGTTTCCCATGCTTCAGCCGCAGGAAGAGTACATGCTCGCCAAGCGCTACAAGGAGCATGAAGACCCCGAAGCTGCCGAACGACTTGTAAATTCCCACCTTCGACTGGTTGCCAAGATAGCCATGGGCTATCGCGGTTACGGCTTGCCGATCGGCGAAGTCGTGTCGGAGGGCAATGTCGGTCTGATGCAGGCCGTCAAGCGTTTCGAGCCCGACAAGGGGTTCCGTCTGGCGACCTACGCCATGTGGTGGATCAAGGCCGCGATTCAGGAATACATCCTGAGATCCTGGTCGCTCGTCAAGATGGGCACGACTGCCAACCAGAAACGCCTGTTCTTCAACCTGCGGCGCCTGAAAGGCAAGATCCAGGCACTCGATGAGGGTGATCTGAAACCGGATCAGGTCAAGGAGATCGCAACCCGCCTCGGCGTTTCGGAGGAGGAAGTGGTGTCCATGAACCGCCGTCTTGGCGGCGATGCCAGCCTCAACGCACCTGTGCGCGCCGAAGCCGACGCCGGCGAGTGGCAGGACTGGCTCGTTGACGAGAGCGACAGCCAGGAAACCTTGCTCGCCAACCAGGAAGAACTGGACATGCGCCGCAAGCTTCTGAGCGATGCCATGGATGTGCTCAATGAGCGCGAACGACGCATCTTCGAAGCCCGCCGTCTGGCCGAGGACCCGATGACGCTGGAAGATCTGTCTGGTGAATTCGGTGTGAGCCGCGAGCGTGTACGCCAGATCGAGGTGCGCGCCTTTGAAAAGGTTCAAAAGGCGGTGCGCAACAACGCACGGGCGCAGGAACACCAGCAGCCCGTTGCCTGACGGCACACGCAGCTGAACCAACAAAAACGCCGGGGCAGTGCTCCGGCGTTTTTGCTTTTGAAGTGCAGGCAAGTCAGGGCCTGAAGCGGCCTCGACCTGTTGTCATCTGATTTCGACAGCGTAGGTCTCGACCGGAACCACCTTGCTGATAAGCCCCGCCTCAGCCATGAATTCGGCGAAACGCTGATACCGGCCTTCGTCCAGGCTTGCCGGACGTTTGGCAAAACGCGGCAGGGTGTCTGCCCAGGCGCGCCGGTTCAATTCGTCATTCAGCTCCGGATAGGCCTCGATGAAGGCGTCCCAGGCATCATCGGGATGGTTCGTGAGATAGACGGTGGCCGCCTCGATGGCAGCCAGGAATTTCGCAAAGCGCGGATCGTCCGTCTTGTCCTTGTTCACGACGTAAATCAGCTCGTCGAAAATCGGCACCCCGTTTTCTTCCGGAAAGAAGGCAACGCCTTTTTTTCCCTCGATTTCAAGCTGAGTGAGCTCGAAATTTCGGTACGCGCCGATCACGGCATCCACCTGACCGGCCATGAGCGCGGGCGACAGGGAGAAATTCACGTTGATCAGTTCGACATCATCGACGCTCAAGCCAACCGACTTCAGCATCTGTCCGAGCATGGCATCCTCGAAGCCCGAAACCGAATACCCGATCGTTTTCCCTTTCAGGTCTTCAAGCTTCTTGATCGGCCCATCTTCCAGGACGATCAGGGAGTTCAGCGGTGTTTCAACCAGCGTCCCAATCCACGAAACCGGCAGGCCTTCTTCGATCTGCGCATGCAGGGTCGGCTGGTAGGAAATCGCGATATCGCCCTGCCCTGCTGCAACCAGTTTGGGCGGCATTGCCGGATCGGCGGGTTCGATCAACTCAACCTCCAGGCCTTGCGCTTCAAAGAAACCCTTTGTCTGCGCGGTGATGACCGGTGCGTGATCCGGATTGGTGAACCAGTCGAGCAGAACGGTCAGCTTGTCCGCGGCGTAAGCCGGACTGCTTGCAAGCAGACCGGCGGCAAGAGCCAATGACAGGACTTTCGTTTTCATTCATTCCTCCAGGAAAAGGCAGTCAGTTTTCGACCTGCCAGGGGACAATCATCCGGGCAAACGCGTCGGCCGCGGCCCGCAAGAGAAGAACCATCACTGCCAGCAGAATGAGAGCGGCGAAGGTTTCATCGGTCTTCACCCGTGCATTGCTGTGCAGCATGACAAAGGCAAGCCCGCCTTTCGCTCCCACCCATTCGCCGACGATTGCGCCGATGGGGGCAAACACCGCCGCGATCCGAATGCCCGATGCGAGCGCCGGCAGGGCTGCGGGAAGGCGAAGCATCCAAAGTTCAGAGAGCCGGGGGAGACGGTAAAGCCTGGCGAGATCGACAAGCCCGGGATCCATCCTCCGCAGGCCGTCATACATGGTTGAAGTCACCGCAAAGAAGATGACCAGAACGGCCATCACGATCTTGGACGCAAGCCCCCATCCCAGCCACAGCACCAGGATCGGCGCGATTGCGAAAACCGGAAGGGATTGCGTCACGAGGATCAGCGGAAGCAGCGCCGGTCGCGTCACCGGAAACGTCCACAAAAGGATGGCGCTTGTTGCTCCTGCCAAGACACCGAGGACAAGCCCCAGCACTGTCTCATAGGCGGTGATGCCGGCATGATGCAAAAAGAAGTCTGGCTTGGACGCAAAGGCCAGCCAAACCCGTTCCGGACCCGGCAGCATGTAGGGCTCTATGTGCAGGGTGCGGACAAGCATCGCCCACAAGGCGACACAAACAGCGAGCCCGAGCGCGGCCTTTCCGCTTTTCAAAAGGAATGCCGTCACGTTCGGGCTCCTTTTGCAGAAGCCTTCACGCCAGTGTCTTTATCAACGGCCAGGCACTGACCAGCAGTCAGATCTGAACACATCAAAGGATCTCCCGTCCCGGAACAGATGCCTCTTGCCAGCCGTTTGCCGCAAAACGCTCATGCTCCTGGCCATCTTCGGAGGACAATCGATCTGATATGATCAAACCCCCGCTGAAACGGCCGAAAATGACATTGGAGATCCGGGAATAGGCTAAGGATTCCGTCCCTTCGCCGGCATGACCCGGATCAGGTTCTAAGGGTTCGGCGGTGAGCCATCTCAGTTCCGGAAACCGGAACACCCCTCGGACCAAGACGGAACATGCCCTGCCCTATTGGAAAAGGCAAGTCGTCAATTCAGGTTTTGAAAGAATATGGGCCAGGGTCATGACCCTAGGGTACGGACCCATAAATGAGACTGAAATGGCATGCGAAATGGCGAAATGCCGTTAGGAAGGGTGCGCGGAGCGGGCTTCCTGCCCGGTCAAGCAAGCTGACGCCACGGGGTGAAGCCATTTCCATGTCCTTCGGATTTGACCGGCTTGCTCCTCTTCCGCGTTGCGAAATGCTTGAAAATGAAGCACATTTCCTGCGCTTCCGCTCCTTGACGAGAAGCAAGCCGTCTCAAACCCTTTCGGCCTCATTTATGCGTCCGTACCCTAGCCTGCTTGCCACGCGGCAACGGCCTGGCTGACGGCTTCAGAACCGTCGGCCCCTTTTTCAAGGGTCAGAATGCCACGCTTGCCGTTCTCGTAGAGCATGGGGATGTCGATCCAGCCACGCTCACGCAGAAGGTTCAGATTGCGCAGTTGCTCGTTCGGCAGGTTCGACAGGGCAATCCAGAAGAATCCCGGCTGCACCTTGACCGACGCCCCGATCAGGGCATCCCCGCGCGCTTCCTCGGTCGGTTTCATCACAAGGCCAGGAACATTCACGACGTCTCCGGCGGCAAAGCTTTCCGGGAAATCATACTTGATTTCCACAAGATGGCTCGCCGGAAGCGAGGGGTCTTCGTTCGGCTTGATACGAATGTCGACTTTCACATCCCGCTCGGGAATATCGACCGAAGCCGTCAGAACGGATTGCTGCTGGCCGTTGACATCGACCTCTTCGGCAAAACCCCAGACCACCGCCCCTTCGGACGCAGTTCCCGTACCGCTGGCATCTTCGCCTTCCTCGTAAAGGATCGAGCGTTGCGCACCGTCAACCGCAGGCGCCGCCGGCGAAGCCTCGGGGGCAACCTGCTGAGGGTTGACAGCAGCAACATCACTCTCACCGGTGGCCGAAGGCGTCTCGGCACCCGAACTGGGCGGTGTCGCGGCTTCCGGCTGCACAGGTACAGGCTGAACCAGGGCTGGAACCTGCTGGTTTCCGGCCGTGATCGCGGGTTCGGCTGGAGCTGGCGCGGGCTCGTTGGTTTGCGGGTTGATCGTTGTCGTCGTCACCGTTCGCGCGTCGGGCGCAATCACTTCCTCATCGCCCGCGTCAAAAAGGCGATCGGTATTCTTGGTCGCCGAATCCGAATCCGAACTTGCTGCCGGTGCCGGTTCGGGTGACGAAACACTGGCCTGTGAGGCATCATTCGATTGCGTTTCGCTCGTACCCGCCTGCTCCCGATTGGTCGAAATCAGTGTGTCGAGCGGTAGGAAGAAATAGGCACCGGCGCCCAGCAGGATAGCCAATGCGACAACAGCCAGCGATATCGGAACGGTCCGGCTGGAGGACGACCCGCCCTTCAGGGCCTCGGATGCCCGCGGACGCTCGCGTTTGGTACGGGCCTTGGGTTCCGGGGTCGGATCCGGCTCATCCGCATAAAGCGGCGGTTCGTCGGCGGCAGCGGCACCGGCAGCATCCGCCGGAGGTGCCTGGTCTGTTGGCGCCTCATCTGCAAAGACGGGTTCCTGACGCAGTTCTGAAGCTGGCTGCGCAGCACTCGTCTCCGTCGTCTCGACGGCTTCCTTTGCATTTTGAACCGCCTGATTGGCAGCGGAGCCAAGTGCCTCAGCCTCCGAAAGTGTCTCTTTCAACGGAGATGGAATTTCTTCCTCGGCACCGGTATCGACCGGTGGCGGCGCTTCTGCGATTGGTTCGGACGGCACCTCCGGTTCTGGCACCCCAGGTGCGGACGGTTCAGCTTCCGGCGGCTTTGTGTCTGCTGGTGCGCTCTCAGGTGTTTCAACGGGCGGAGGCGCGGCTGGAGCCGCAGCGACGGCAGCAGGCGTCAGACCAAGGCTTTCGCGTGCGGCTTCCGCCTCGACCTTCCGGATCGCCTCTTCCAGGCGCAGCTGTTCAGCAGTGATCTCCGATGGAGACAAAGGCGGTTCGTAGGCTTTGAGCTGGTTGACGATCGCATTGCGCGCGCGGCTGTAGACACTGCGGCGCGCGGCACCATTGCTTTCGGGCAAAGACGCGATTGTTTTCTTCAATATTGAATAGTAATCAGCCATCTTCCTGCCTACCGGCCACTTGCATGAAACACTTCCGTCAGCCCAATCATTTCAGGCTTATAGCAAGTTTTTGAAGATCGGTGCCAATTCTTCATACTTGCGCAAACTGGAAGCCATGCTCGGCTTTATTCTATCACAGTCTAAAGGACGCATATTCAGGACGCGTCCAAGCACTCATTTCTCGCGAATGGTGATTCGCAGTTTTATCTCAGCCAATAGATATTGACCGTGTTCAACCTCAGATCTCAATCCTGGAAAGGATTCTGCACAAGAATTGTGTCATCCCGTTCCGGGCTGGTTGAAAGCAATGCAACCGGGGCACCGATGAGTTCCTCAACGTGGCGTACATATTTGATCGCCTGCGCCGGCAGTTCGCCCCACGTGCGTGCACCTTCCGTTGATTCCTTCCAGCCGGGAAGCGTTTCGTAAATCGGAATGACCCTTTCCTGGGCGCCCTGAGATGCCGGCAGATAATCTATCCGTTCACCGTCAAGTTCATAGCCGATGCAAATCTTGATCTCATCCATGCCGTCAAGAACGTCCAGCTTCGTCAGCGCGATTCCGTTGATGCCGGATGTGCAGACCGTCTGACGTACCAGAACGGCATCGAACCAGCCACAGCGGCGGCGGCGGCCTGTGACGGTTCCGAACTCGTGGCCGCGCGTGCCGAGGAACTCACCGACCTCATTTTGCTGCTCTGTCGGGAAAGGCCCCTCGCCGACGCGCGTCGTGTAGGCCTTCGTGATGCCGAGGACAAAATCCACCGAGCCCGGACCAAGGCCGCAACCGGTCGCTGCCTGGCCTGCGACGGTATTGGAAGACGTCACGAAGGGATAGGTACCGTGATCAATGTCGAGAAGTGCGCCCTGCGCCCCTTCAAACAGGATCCGCTTGCCCTGGCGGCGCAGGTCGTCGAGCAGATACCAGACCTTGTCCATGTAGGGCAGGACCTTGTCCGCGACACTCGCCAGCTCATCGTAGATTGCCTGCGCTGAAATCTCGTCCTGGCCAAGTCCGCGGCGCAACGCGTTGTGGTGGGTCAGCAGGCGGTCGATCTTCGCCGGCAGCGTTGTCAGGTTCTTCAGATCCATCAGCCGGATCGCGCGGCGACCGACCTTGTCCTCGTAAGCCGGACCAATGCCACGCTTGGTTGTTCCGATGCGCGTTCCGGTATTCGAGTTTTCGCGCAGCGCGTCCAACTCCCTGTGCAGCGACAGGATAAGCGTCGCATTTTCCGCGACCCGCAGCGTTTCAGGCGTGACGACAACACCCTGTCCGGCCAGGCGTTCAACCTCTTCGGCAAGTGCGTGCGGATCGAGCACGACACCATTGCCGATAACGGAGAGCTTGCCCGGGCGCGCGACACCTGAAGGCAGCAGGGACAGCTTGTAACTCACGCCGTCGATTACCAGCGTATGCCCGGCGTTGTGTCCGCCCTGGAACCGCACGATGACATCAGCCTGTTCCGACAGCCAGTCGACAATCTTGCCTTTGCCTTCATCACCCCATTGCGAACCGACAACAACCACATTCGCCATCTAGTCTTTGCTCTCCTGAAAGCAGATTCTTTGCCACCGGAGCCTATCCGGCATGCCAACACGACAAGCCCCGGCAACCAGACCGGGGCAAACGGCGCGGACTATAGACAGGTTTGTGCGCACACGCGAGTCCACGCACGCAGTTTCTGTCGTCCCGGTGGGCAGTTAAACACCGCTTATAAACGCATCTTTGGCGTTATTTGGGCGCGGAGCCGTTTTCGTCGGGCTTTTCGCCGCGCGCGAGCCTGTTCATCATCGGTGAGGTTCTGAGCAACCACACGAAACGATGTCTCTGATCAGCCGGGACGGCATCGCGGCTGAACATGC
>JGI12316J15309_10017886_pt1 | contig 24365 bp, 20 predicted proteins | sample MarCyaLeptolynsp_FD_15309 | JGI IMG/M metagenome (IMG submission 15309) | reverse complement strand
CGCATGCTGCTCAAAAAGCTTCGAGTAGACGAATATCTCGGCTTAGTAGCAGCTAGTTCAGTGATTCGACCCGGAGTAGCTAAATCAGGAATGATGCGCCAATACATCCTTCGTTTTAGAGAGCCACATAGGAGAGAAGAAGCACATCCCATCCTCAGAGATATTATGCCAGAAACCTATGGAGTAATGGTCTATCAGGAAGACGTGATCAAAGTGGCTCACTACTTTGCTGATTTAACACTTGGAGAGGCTGATGTGCTGAGACGAGGAATGTCTGGCAAGTATCGCTCTCGAGAAGAATTCCAGAAAGTAAAAGCGAAGTACTTTGAAAATTGTCTTAAAAAGGGGCACACCTACGAACTATCAGCTGACGTTTGGCGACAGATAGAGAGCTTTGCCGGTTATGCTTTTGCTAAAGGTCACTCTGCATCTTACGCAGTAGAAAGTTATCAGAGCCTATTTCTCAAGGCTTATTATCCCTTAGAATATATGGTGGCGACTATGAATAATGGTGGTGGATTTTATCGTGTTGAACTTTATGCGCATGAAGCCTATATGCATGGAGGCGATATTCAGGCACCTTGTGTAAATCAGAGTGAATACCTCTGTACTATATATGGTAAAACCATATTTATGGGATTAGCTTTTGTGAACGAATTGGAAAAGGCTACTGCTGAAGAAATATTGAAAGAGCGCTATGAAAATGGCGTGTTTATGAGCTTTGATAACTTTTTAAAGCGAGTCAGTATCTCTTTAGATCAGCTATGTCTATTGATTCGAATTGGCTCATTTCGGTTTACAGGACAGACCAAAAAAGCCCTGTTATGGGAAGCCCACTTTCAATTGGGAAGCCATAAGAAGACCAATCCCGTGAGAATGCTATTCGATCCTGAAGTAAAACGTTTTGAGTTACCTGAACTTAGCTATGATGTGTTGGAAGACGCTTTTGATCAACAAGATCTATTAGGATTTCCCTTATGCAATCCTTTTGACCTCTTAAAGGAACCACCTCAAAGGAATGTATTGGTACGCGAAATGGGCCAATACATCAATAAGGCCGTAAGGATGATTGGCTATTTGGTCCATATTAAAAACACCAACACCTCTAATGGTAAGAGAATGCAATTCGGCACCTGGTTAGATAGGGAAGGCTACTTTATCGATAGTACACATTTTCCACCTGTAGCAGCACGCTATCCCTTTAGGGGAAAGGGGATCTACGAGCTTACTGGAAAGATTGTAGAGGAGTTTGACTTTCTGAGTTTGGAAATGATCGCCATGAGAAAACTCCCTTATGTACATGATCCTCGCTATGCTGAAGAGCCAAGGCATGCACAAATGGGGACAACTACAAGGTAAATAACAATGGATGTTATTGTTTTTTATCAATAAAATCTCTTATTTATCCACTCTGTAATCAAATATGGGACGATTATTAAGAACAGTAGATTATTCTGACACATACAAAAGCGAACAGGACGAGCCACAAGTCAATGTTCTTGAGAAAGTAACAAAATTAATTCCAACTGAGGTTCTAACAGCGTGGATAGCCATTTTCGGCTTATTACAGCAATCACCGAAGGATTTGTCAGAATTAAAATGGGGAGCATATGTCATATGCTTACTCATGACTCCAGTCTATTTATTTCTTTCTGAGAAAAACAAGAAAGGAATTGGCCTACATCTAGTCACAAGTAGTTTGGCCTTTGTCGTTTGGTCTTATTCCATTTCTGGAGCTTTACTTCTGCCAGCAGAGTATTATGATGGAACCGCAGCCTCTGTGAGCCTCATATTGTTTTCACTTGTATCAGCCGTATTACCAATCAAATAGTTGAAAATAGTAATCTCAATCATTCTAGTTTTTGCTTGCATTAAAATAAATGCTCAAAAAGATTCTCTGATCATAGGTGTAAACCCCAGTGCACCCCCATTTGGATATAAACTCTCAAATTCGGACAGTATACATGGGGTAGATGCAGACATTGCCCATCGACTAGGTGAATTTTTGAAGCGACCGGTCAAGGTCTGCAAGGTATTAGGTGCAGATAGAAGGAAGAGTGGGTTGGATAGTGCAGGTAAATTTGATTTTATTGTCGCCATTTATTCAGTAACGGAAGAGAGAAAAAAAACAATTGTTTTTTCAAAGCCTTATCATGAAATACCTAATAAAACAGCGATTCTGTTCAGGAATAAATCAGGAATTGATTCAGTAAAAAAGCTCAGTGGGAAGAAAATTGGAGTTATCAACGAATCCATATCAGATACCTATTTAAAAAACACATTGGAGCCCGTATTAGATGATGAACCTACGGTTACAAGGGCTCAAAACCAAGAAGATCTGATTAGAGAGTTCAATGAAAGGGAATATGATGTCATCATTGATGACTATGAACTACAGATATTGAGACAGCGTCTTGATTCTTCTAAACTATCTATTTTAAAAGACGCTCCGTTTTCTGGTAAAGATTTTTATGCGATAGCCATCAACCAAAGAAATCAAGGCTTATTAGATTCTGTCAACCTTTTCGTGGAGAGCCTAGAAGAAGACTTTGTAGAGACTCAAATCAGTGAACATACGAAGAAGATATTTGAAAGTAAGAAGAAAAAAAACGGCTGGTTTCTTTTGTTTATCATCTCACTGCCTCTAATACCTCTGATCTTCTACCTTGTTTCTCGCTTTTCTTCCCGCAATGGACATCGACCTGTGTTTGGGAGCCAATCACTTGATTTTGCTTGGTTGATCGCCATTGATAAGTACGATTCTAGTCAGTTTGATAGCTTTGGAACAATAGGAAGGGATGATTGTCAAAAAATGACAAAAATCCTAAGCAAAAGTTATGGCTTTAACCCTCAAAATATTGTCACTTCGCCAAATGCAACAAGGGCAACAATTCTGAACGGATTTGAAGAAATAAAAGGGAACTTGTCCAAAAGCAAGAAGCTATTTGGCAGAGCTTTGACTAAAAACGATAGGCTTTTTATATACTTTTCCGGTCATGGAGTTAAGAACAGAACAAATTCTTACTGGGTACCTAGAAATGCCAGGAAGGATGATTTTTCAACCTATATAAAAGATATTGTAATAGGAGAGTTCTTGGAGAAGGCTTTACCTGGTAATATTTTTTTAGTTTCAGACAGTTGTTTTTCTAACTACTTAGTAGAATCCAAGGAAAATGTAAAAGCTAGTTTTCGAAATTCTGGGTATTGCGGTATATCTATTCTTACCTCCGGCTACGATAAAGTACCAGCCATAAGCCCTTTCACTCAAGCAATAATTGATAACCTCGAGCTTAATAGTCAAGGGGTAATAGATTCTTTTGAAATCTTTCAAAATGTGAAATCAGCATTACATAAAAGGGCTCATTATTTACCTCAATGGTCTTTAAAAAAGAAATATGGTGAGTTCAGCAGGTATACGTTTGAATTGAGAGGAGAAAAACCAGAACCTCCAATCGAATTACCAACTGATGATAAGCCTGATGAAAAACCTCATGATAGTGCGGTAAGTCTTTCTAGAGAACTCTGTCTTTTGATATCCGAATCAAATAACAAAACACTCAAAATAGACGCCCTCAAGGAAAAATCTAGTCTATCATTGGTAGAGCTAAATAAGTGTTTGACCGACTTAGAAAACAAGGGATTAGTAAAAGTTACTAATGGAATAGTATTTAAGAAACCAATTTTTGATAATGAGTGGGAAACGAGGATGGGTATCTGATGCCGATTTGGTTAATATTTCGAAAATTAAAGAGCTAACGCAATTCACCAAGCAGGTAGAGCAGTTTATTGAGGGTGAGGGGGGATGGATGTTTTTATCAGCCAATAAAGGCATGGGAAAAACACACCTAATTACACTGAAGCGCATGACATTGAGTGAAAATAAAGAGTCGGCCACTTTTATCCCTCAGAACGAACCTTTTTTGGCTAATCTGAGCATAATGCCAAATTTGACTAAGAATATGAGAGGTGTTCTTGATAGGTCGAATTTGGTCCGGGTTTGGCTATTCTCTTTGAAACTCTCAGCAATCTCACATTATAACCTGTCCTTAGAGGAATATGAGGAAGAAAAGTTTTCTCATATGAATGTCACTTTCATCAAGTGGATATCCAATGAAAAGCACAAGGCCAATCCCGGAGATGTTTTTAATGAATTAATTTCATTGGGCTATCGTGAGTTGCGGGCTTACCTAGATACATATTACAACACAATTAATAGGGTTTTTGGGCGAATAAAGAATAGCACATACATTTTTATTGATAAAATAGATCAAGCCCTTTTGGAAGAAGTTCAACCTGAATTTTGGATAAATATTCAGGGAGCACTAATAGAAGCGGCATGGGATATTAATGTTGACAATAAGCACGTGAAGGTCTTTGCAACGATAAGACAGGAGGCATATGCCAATTATCGTTCGCCTAAAAAACCAAATTTTTCAGACGGGCTTATAGAATTGAATTATTCGAAAAAACAATTGAAAGAAATACTTGATTGTCAATCGTCATACTATGAGGGCTTAACAGATTTCAATGATTTTTTGGGAAGAAAAATACTTAGGAATGAAGATGGTCTTGATGAAAATAGTTTCGACTACATATTAAGACATACCATGCAGCGTCCCAGAGACCTGTCAAAAATCGCATCAAGACTATCTAACAAGTTTGGTGTTATTGAAGATGTTTCAGATTCTGAAATAGTTGAGGTCGTAAGCAATGTTGCAAATTCCGAAATTATTCCTGTTGTGTTTGATGAGGTCAAACCATTTCTTGAAGCATTAAACTTTAAGGATTCTACTGATGATATTACTCGAACTTTTTTTTCCCTACTGAGATTTAATATTCTCAGTATGAATGAAGTGCAGGATGTTTTTATGAAATTGAATCAACAGACGGAAGAGACAATTGATCACGTTGATCATTCAAAATTGTTCCATCCTTTTGTTGAATTATACAGATCTGGGTTGCTTGGTTTTATTGAGGGTAATACACAAAGGTTTAAAAAACCCAATCAGTTTCAGAATTACAATAGTTTTAAATTACCTCAGTCTCACTATTACATCTTGCACCCTGGCCTAAAAGAGTTTATACGAACGATGTCCAATCAATCAGCTGTCTATTCTCATTACAAATTTATTATAATTGGGAATGGATTCGACTGGGATCAGTCTTTAAATAGATTCTTAGTCAAGGTGCAGCGTCATGTTGCCTTATCTACTTCATCCAGAGTGAGGAAGTTCGTTGATGAGTTCTTAGAGGCGAATCTTGAGTTATTTAGAAAAGACGTTTCACCGGATTTAGAAAAACTTCAAGTTCTAATTGATACAATTTATGAGGACTATGAACTTTTTGAGTCTAAACAAATTGGTAAGTCATTAAGTCCACAAGCTTCGGATTCTTTCATAAGCTTAATTAATCTTTTTGAAGAATTGCATAATAACGGTGGGATTGTAGCTAAGGTCTATTAGAAGTCATTCAGTTCAGAATAGTATTGTTTATTAATCTTCACAATAGTATTCCACCCACATAAATCTTCCTGTGGATTTCTTAAAACATACTTAGGTTTGAGTAAAACCAACCTAAAATGAGAAGATTAAACTATTTTTTACTTGCCCTTGCTATTGCCTTTACGGCCTGTCAGCAAGAGGCAGAAAAGTCTGTGGAAGAAATGACTGAAGCAGAACTGATGGAATATGCCAGGGGCATTCATGAACGTGTTATTACACTGGATACACATGATGATATTAATACCACCAATTTCACGGAGGACAATAACTACACAACGAAACTTCCTACACAAGTAAACCTCCCTAATATGGAAGAGGGCGGTCTGGATGTGGCCTGGTTTATAGTTTATACCGGACAGCGAGAATTAACAGATGAAGGTTTTGACCGTGCTTATGCCAATGCAGATGATAAGTTTAAAGCCATTCATCGACTGGCTGAAGAAATAGCACCAGATAGAATAGAAATAGCCTACAATTCTGATGACGTCAGAAGAATTAATGCTACGGGAAAGAAAGTCGCGATGATCGGGATTGAAAATGGTTATCCCATCGGTAAAGATATCAACAGAGTGAAGGAATTTCATGACCGTGGCGCACGCTATATGTCTTTAGCACACAATGGCCATAGTCAATTAAGCGATTCTAATACAGGAGAAAGAGACAGTGTTTGGCTACATAATGGTCTGAGCGATCTAGGCCGAGAGGTGATTGCTGAGATGAACAAATGGGGAATTATGATCGACCTGTCCCATCCCTCAAAAGTGGCTAATATGGAAATGATGAGACTTTCCAAAGCGCCAGTTATTGCTTCTCATTCAGCGGCCAGAGCCATGAATGATGTGAGTCGTAATCTGGACGATGAACAGCTAATGATGCTGAAAGAAAATGGTGGCGTGATTCAAACAGTGGCATTTAAAAGTTATTTGAACTCCGAGAAGAATGCTGCCAATCGCACAAAGTCTAGCGAAGTTATTGCGGCAATAGCAGAAGAAGAGGGGTTCGAGATAAAACCTGGGCGCTTGTTCAGGGCTATGAGTAGAAATGAACGAACTGCCTATTTTGATGAATACAACGCTTTTCAAGAAAAACATAAAGAGCGTATCGATGCTGAGATCAATAGCGTAGCTCCTCCGGTTAATGTTTCAGATTTCGTAGATCATATTGACTATCTGGTAAAGAAGATTGGAATAAAGCATGTTGGCATTAGCTCAGATTTTGATGGAGGTGGGGGAGTTGAAGGCTGGAATGATGCCTCTGAGACTTTCAATGTAACACTAGAATTAGTAAGAAGAGGTTATTCTGAAGAGGAGATTGGTATGATCTGGAGCGGTAACTTGTTGCGGGTATTGGACGAAGTGCAGGCTATTGCCAAGCAGATTCAGGCTGCAGGATAAGCTTTTTAGGACCTACGATTTTAGGGAGTCAGTCGGCTCCCTTTTTTTATGCTTTTTTGCTTGGTGAAGTGGAAATCCTGCTCTTTATTTGTATTTAGATTAAGTCTAAATAAGAATGCTAAAATTTGAGGAGTTCGAAGAAGAGCAGATGAAGGACGCAAGTCCATTTTCGACATTCATTGGCGGTCAATGTGACTGTTCTTTAAAGAAGTGTTGCAAAAAGTATAAGAAGAAGAGTAAGAAGATGTGCAAGAGCTGCCCTAAGCGATAATCTTCCTTTTTGATATAATAGAACTTACTCCAATTCTCTTTATCTTTTCATTATAATTCTCTCAATATGAAAAGGTTACTAAGCACGCTGGCACTTTTTTCTTCATTATCCATTCCTCAACTTTCCTCTGGACAAACAGAATTAATCAATGACATCCTAACTACTTGGGACAAACACACAGAGATGAATAGCCTGCTGATGACGGCAGTTAAAGATGATTATTTAAAGGACACAACGACTTCTGGAGGTCGCAACATAGCCGATCAATTTGCCCATTTGCATAATGTAAGAATGATGTGGCTTTCTGAACTTACTTCTGAGTCTCAAGTGGAGGGATTAGACGCTGAAATTGATAATGTAGAAAGTTTAAAACCTGATTATATCAGAGATCAACTAGCCAAGTCCAATCTAGTTTTGAGACAGGTGCTTTCTGATGCGCTTCAAAGAAACGAGAAGAATTGGCCAATGTCTCCCGTGCGATTTATGGCTTACCTTATATCTCATGAATCGCATACGAGAGGACAGATTATTCTGGCCTTAAAACAGTCAGGACATCCTGCACCGCCTCAGGTGGCTTTCGGCATTTGGCAGTGGTAGACTATTTGTATTGATTCAGAATAAACTCAAGTCGGTCTTTGTATCCTCTGCTGAGTTTAAGCGTCTTCCCAGCTTTAAGGTTGATGATGTATTCTCCATGGAAATAGGGTTCGATACTATCGATCTGATCAACATTTACCATATAGGATTTATGAATTCTTAAGTGAGTTGTTGGGTCAAGTAAACTCTCAAGTTGCTTAATAGAAAGGTTGGTGATCTGCATACCCTTGGACAGGTGAAGCTTACAAAAAGCCCCTTCACTTTCGATCCATATTACTTCTTCAACTGGCACAAACTTGATCACACCTCTGTGTTTACACCCGATTTTCTTCAGGTATTTTGAATCACCCTTTCGGTCAAGGATTCCCTCAAAGATGCTGAGTAGGTCATCTAGTTTGTTGCTTTCGCTACTGATCCTTTGTTTGAATTTATCCTTGATTCTGTTCAGTGCCTTGCCGAACCTGGCCTCGTCAAACGGCTTAAGGATATAATCGAGCGCATTTTCTTCAAAAGCCCGAACCGCGTATTTATTATAAGCCGTCACAAAGACTATTGCCGGTAATGGAGCATGTAGCTGACTAATTAATTCTATGCCAGATATTTCGGGCATTTCAATATCTAGAAAAACGAGTTGAGGCTTTAGACTTTCAACTTTCACTATGGTGTCAAGCCCATCACCACACTCGGCCACAACCTTAAAATCATCTTCCTTTTGAAGAAAATGTGATATCACCTGTCTGGCGATAGGTTCATCATCTGCGATTAATACAGAAATCTTATTGCTCATGAACTAACGGGCTTGAAGTCGGTAGATCCAATATAGTCATTACGCCTTTATCCGAGGAACTGCTTTCTATTTGGAAACTATAGTCACTCCCATACAAACGATCGAGTCTATTCTTTATGTTTTGCAATCCAATTCCTTTTTCTGATTCATGATCAAATGGAGGGCCATCATTATAAAGCTTAATGCATAACCTATTGTCAGAAATAGATATGGATAATTTAATGAGTGATGCTGTCTTGCTTTTCGCGATTCCATGTTTAATAGCATTCTCAACTAAGGGTTGTAGTAAGAGGTTAGGGACATTTAGTGCAAGACAATCGGACTCGATATCTTTCTCAATAGACAGTCGATCTTGGAAACGTATGGATTCAATTTCAAGGTATAGATCAAAGAACTCTAACTCTTTGGCTAGTGATACGAGTTGATGTTCTTCAAAGTCCAATGTTCTTCTAAGGAAATCCCCAAGCCTTGTCGTCACATTTGCTGATGACTCGTGTTGCCCGATAAGGGTAAGAGATGAAATTGTATGAAGCGTATTAAAGAGGAAATGTGGATTTAACTGAAGCTTCAACGCTTGTAATTGTGCCTGTGTAAGTTCATTCTGCAATTGATCATTTTTGAGTTGAGCCAGAGCCAAGTCGAGCTCATTTTTCTTACGAATACCATAAGCTCTAACACTGATGATAATGGCCAAAACGAATAGATAGATCAAAGTATCATTGGAAATCCTTGAGAAAAAATAAGGACTGTATTCCTGAATGTTAGTGTTTCTCAAATCTATATAACCATGTGTCAAGAACATATAGACCAAAGTGAGATTGGTCATAATAAATAGTAGTCCCAGGCCGAACACTAAATAAGCCAATAGAGGCTTGATCATACTGTTTACGCTTATGGGGTACTTGTTAACCACATGAAGCATCAGTGGTGTAATGATGGCCCAGAAATACCATATTGGAAGTTGTCCTTTAAAAACGACCCACCATGTGGTTTCAATTCCATTTTTAACTCCATTGAAGTAGAGCTGAGTACTCAAAAATACAGCCACGAAGGTCCAGAAAATTAAGAGTATGAGCCACTGCTTCCATCGGATACTCTTATATGATTCTATAATGCGCAATTCCCTAAGAAAGAGTTTAATAAAACAAATTAAGCAATTCTCAACGCCAACAGTCCTTCAGACTGAATCAAGCGCTCTTATAACCACTTGAAGGGGCCTATTTCTAAAATGACTTTGTTGTAAGTCTTTAGTCTTAAGCTTGGGTTTTTGTGGTCAATTTGAGCCCGCATGATGACCAATCAGGCCAGATCAGACTTTTTGATCAACTCAAATAGGTGGTTTCGCGCTTCATTAGCTAAAACAATTATGACTATGAAAATGAAATTTACTTTAAAAAGAATCTTGATAATGGGAGCCCTATTGGGTATTCAATTATCGACCAAAGCGCAAGCCATCACAGCCGATGATGTATTGAAAACATGGGACAATGTAACAAGGATGGTGGTAGAGTCTGCCAAATTGATGCCGGCAGAACACTTTAATTATTCACCAAGAGATCCACTAAGGAACTTTGCAGATCAAATCAATCATACCACTCGATCTAACATTGGTTTTGCAACCAGTGTAAAAGCTGGTCAACCTAACTTTCCTGTGGATCCTCGTAATCCTCCGAAAGACAAGGAGGGAGTCATTGATCTTTTAGAGAAGTCATTCCAACACTTTAGAAGTGGGCTTGAAAAACTATCTACAGAAGACCTGTTAGAAACCGTGCCTTGGGGCAGACGGGGGAGTCAAAAACAAATCACACGTTTGAAAGCAATTCTGATTGTGACAAGCCACTTGCAAAGAGAGCATGGTAAAACAATGATTTACTTAAGAGAGAAAGGAGTAGCACCAGCACCTGCAGGCAGTTGGGTGTTTTAACTGAAGATTATGATAAAAAAGAGCTAGGAACCAGAGGTGAACTGTGCCATGACTTTCGCCTGGCCGAAATAACATCAGTTATTGAGTCAAAAAACTTCGTTTCATGGTTGTAAACTGAAGTGTTCTGGTGCTGAATCGTATCAGAAAAAAGGGGGCGAAAGCCCCCTTTAACATTTCATTTTAGACAATCTTAATTCAAATCTGCAATTAACTTCTCATTTAATCTCACGTAGTCTGGATTACCTCCTGTCTTTGCTAGGGCAATTGACTCTTTAGCGGTAGCGATCGCCTCGCTCTTCATACCCAACCTCGCTTGCAGCTTAGCTTTTAGATGGTATTCCCAGTATTTCTTTTGGTCTCCACTTCCTTCAATAGCTTTGTTGGCCCATGCAAGCGCTTGCTTCGCATCTCTTTCGGTGTCGTAGTAGTAACCCGCTGCCTGGAAGTAAACACCAGGGTTTGAAGGAGTAGCGTCAATGACTTGCGCTTTGATATCAGCCATCACAATATCATCGACATCGCTTTCAATTTTGAACATGGCTTTGGTATGCTCCCATTTCATATTGAGATTCGCAGAGTTTCTTGTGAAATCAGAAAAACTCATGGTGAAGGTCTCATAGTGGCTGCTAGGGTGCTTGACTGGCACTTCGAACCTTAGGAGATCGTCTTTGGCATCGTAGCCCAGTGATCCCCACCAAGTGAGATTCTTACTGAGAATGATTGTAGCGACTTCCTCTGTAAACATTGTATACAGTGCATATTCTCCCGCAGGAACTGCATTTCCATTAAGCTTGACATCAGTGCTGAAGGTGATCTTAGTAGAAGCATTAGCTCCAGTTCTCCAAACTTCATTGTAAGGAATCAAATTACCCGCCACTTCTCGGCCTTTAGCACTAGGGCGTGAGTAAACTACTTTGACCTCGGCTAAGCCTACAGTTCCCTTCAATTCGAAAGTCGGGCTAGGAGGTGGCATCTTTATCTGTGCAATGGCACAAACGGAAAGAGTGAGTGCAATAAGTGTTAATTGAATTCTTCTCATAGGTATCTTAATTATTCACATCAAAGATATAAAAAAAGCCTCCTACATATCTATGCAGAAGGCTTCTTTAAAGGCTTCTTTTTCGATTAGTTCTTAACGACAATCGGGAATTTTACAGAAACATTTCCCCAGGCTAATTCTAAGTTAGCCTTGTCTTTGGCTTTATTGTCAAAGTCTGTCAAATCAATTCTGAATGTTTCTACTGAACTATCAGTAGTCGTTGCTTTTGCTGTAAAGCGTAAAGCATCCTGAGATTCATCATACTGAGTTCCCCAGCTTTTCGCTTTGTTGATGATGATTGTCCATTCACCATCACCAGGGATTGAGTACATAGAATACTCTCCAGCAGGTAATGCCTTGCCTCCAATAGTAACATCTTTGTTAAAGTTAATTTTAGTGTTAGCATTGGCGCCTGTTCTCCAAACTCTGCCGTTAGCTGCAAGCGAACTCAGAGATCGACCAGCTAAGCTGGGTCTGGAGTAAATAATGGTCATCTCAGTATTGCCAATTGCCTGTTTGACAGTAGCAGTAGGACTAGCAGCGGGCCCTCTTTGCGCTAAAGCACTATTCTGAAAGAAGACAAGTAATGCTAGTGAAGCGATGAGTGTTAAAGTTTTTTTCATTTTATTCATGGTTAAGTGGTTTCGATCCTTTAAACTGATTTCTCAGTTTTTGGTTGCCCAAATTTTGACATGAAATTAAGTCCCTCATTTTATCAAGACGGAAATGTCGTACAAGTTGCCAAGTCTTTGTTGGGGAAAGAATTACATACTCGATTGAACGGTGAGTATACTTCGGGAATCATCACTGAAGTTGAGGCATATGCCGGCCGAGATGATAAGGCCTGTCATGCAAATAATGGATTGAGGTCAAAACGGACTGAGGTTATGTACCATGCAGGAGGCGTAGCCTATGTCTATCTCTGTTATGGTATTCATCATTTATTCAATGTAGTAACCAATGGAGATGGTATGGCTGATGCAGTATTAATTAGGGCAATTCAGCCATTAGACGGAATCGAAGCCATGTTGAAAAGGCGTAAGCTATCAACGGCTGAATATAGATTGTGTTCAGGACCCGGAACATTGACCACTGCTCTTGGTATAAGAACTCAGGATCACTATGGAACAGACCTTCAGGGGAATCAAATATGGATCGAAGATGCTCCGAAAGTCGAGGATAATTATATTGTGACCTCAAAGCGAATCGGTGTTGAATATGCCGAAGAAGACGCACTCAAACCTTGGCGATTTTATATTAAGGACAACCCGTGGATAAGCAAAAAGTAGACGTTTTAATTTCATCATCTGTATGGGATCCAAAACCCTGGGTGGAAGGCTTATCAAAGTCAGAATTGGTGGGCGAAATTCATGTTTGGCCTACTCAGGCAGATCTCACCAATGTAGAAGCACTCTTTGTTTGGAAACCCTTAGAGAGTGGAGTGATTAGCTTAATGCCCAATCTCAAGTGGATTAGCTCCTTAGGAGCTGGCGTAGATCATTTAATGACAGACCCTCAAATTCCTGCAAATATTCCTATCACGAGAATTGTAGATCCTTTTCTTGCCAGGGATATGACCAATTATGTAATCATGGGACTCATTATGCATCAACGCAGTATGCTAAGTCACCTGAACAACCAAAAGTCTAAAATATGGAAACGTTTAACCTATAATCCCCTCAAAGTCGGTGTGATGGGATTAGGAGCTTTAGGGAGCCATCTGGCCAAAAAATTGGTAAACCTGGGTTTTGAGGTCTTTGGCTATAGCCGAACACTAAAGAGCATAGATGGGGTAAGCTGTTTTGATGAATCTGGCCAAAAAGAGTTTCTGTCGCATGCCGAAGTTTTAGTCAACCTATTACCAGTTACACCTCAAACAATCAATATCCTCAATGAGCAAGTTTTCAGGAGTCTTCCTGAAGGAGCTTATCTCATCAATGTGGCAAGAGGGAATCATTTAGTTGAAAAGGATCTAATTAATGCACTGAATAACAGGTGGTTGTCAGGTGCTTTGTTAGATGTTTTTTGGGAAGAGCCTTTACCTCAAAGCAATCCATTATGGGAGCATTCGAAAGTGACGATCACTCCCCATGTCGCTAGCGTTACCACGCCAAATTCCGCAATTGCCTTGCTGCTGGATAATCTTAAGAGGCTTCAAGAGAATCGAGAACTCTTACATACTGTAGACTTGAGCAAAGGCTACTAATTCATTGCTTAACAATTCCAGTTCAGTCATGTGATCTAACGGTTCAGTACGCTAGTGCTCTATTTAATTTGCAATAGTGAAACATATAGATTTCATTTACTATTGTGAAACAAATAAAAACTCATGGCTAGGATTAATATTGGCGAGTTCGAAGAGCTCGTACTGCTGATAGTCGCCATCCTCAATGATAATGCCTATGGCATTAGTGTAATGGAGGAGATAGAGGCTCAAACGAGTCGTAAAATTAATATTAGCGCTGTCCACTCTGCTTTGGATAGGTTGGAGAGCAAAGGCTTCTTGAATTCTCATGTTGGAGGAGCTACCAAAGAGCGAGGGGGCAGAAGAAAGCGCTATTTCAAGATTAATACTGCAGGACAAGAGGCGTTAAACTTTATCAGGGAGCAGCGCAATAAACTACATGATCAGATACCAAATTTAGGTTTAGAATATGTCTCAATTTGATCAGGAGCCTCCACAGTGGGCGATCAGGTTTCTACGATTCTATTGTAAACCCAGAGCCCTGGAAATCATTGAAGGAGATGCCTACGAACTGTTTTACAAAAGAATTGAAAGTGAAGGTGTTAAGGCCGCACGCAAGAAATTTTCTTGGGACGTACTCAGGTTCTTTCGCCTAAGATATATCAAAGGTTTGGAAGATATAAACTCATTAAACAACATAGCTATGCTTAAAAACTATTTGAAAATCTCGATCCGCAGCCTTGTTAAGCAGCGGTTCTATAGTCTAATTAATATCGGTGGCTTAGCCATCGGCTTGGCTGCCTGTCTCTTAATTGTAATGTACATCTCACATGAGGTGAGCTACGATAAGTTTCACGATGGGGCGGAAAGAATTTACCGTTTAGGAAGTAATTCTCCAGCTAGATTGGCTATTCAGGCAAAAATGGATATTCCTGAAATTGAAGAAGCTACCAGAGTTCAGGGCCCGTTCAGCCAAACTTTTAACGTTAATGGCCAAGTATTCAAAGAGTCAAAGGGTTTCAATGCAGATTCTACGTTTCATAGGATTTTCTCTGTTCAATTTATAGAAGGAGACCCTAGCGTTGCCTTGACGGAACCTAACTCTATCATCTTAACGCAGTCTCTAGCAAATAAGCTTTTCGATTATGAGTCTGCTTTTGGTAAAACAATAAAGGTAGATGGAGACCTGATAAAGGTGACAGGAGTAGTGGCTGACCCACCAAAAAACACTCACCTCAGATACAGTTTTATCAATTCCTTCCCGAAGGAAAGTTGGGTGACTGTGGGTAACTGGACAGCAAACAATTTTAAGACCTATGTAAAACTTATACCGGACAGTGATCCTCAAATAACACAAGATAAACTGAAGACACTGGCGGCCAACTATGTTGGACCTGTTTTGATAAAGTATACCGGTCATGCTAGTTATGAAGAGTACCTGGCATCAGGAGGGCGTGAAAGAAATTTCGTGATGCTACCCATGCCAAATTTACACCTGTATTACCCAAGGTTGTCGTTTGGTTCTGGTGGCGATATTGACAATGTCTATATATTCTCAGCTGTAGCATTGTTTATACTCATTATTGCCTGTATCAATTTTATGAACCTCTCTACAGCAAGGTCAGCCATGAGATCTAAGGAAGTAGGGATGAGAAAAGTGCTTGGATCTCGCAGGAAGCAATTAATCAATCAATTCTTAGTAGAGTCCATGCTTGTGAGTATTATCTCAATGTTCTTGGCAATAGGTATTTCGATATTGGTCCTGGAGCAATTCAATGGCCTTGCCAACAGAACTTTTGACTTACAAGACTTATTGGGTAGCTCCGTACTACTTCAGCTATTAGGCTTGGTACTAGTGGTAGGACTCCTGGCTGGCGCTTATCCAGCCTTTGTACTGTCAGGATTCAAACCCATAAAAGCACTTAAGGGTGAAGCTCAAAAAGGAGGTAAGGGCAGCACATTCCTTAGAAAAGGCCTTGTTGCTTTTCAGTTCGCTATCTCAGTATTTCTCATCGTTAGTACGACAGTTGTTTTCAAGCAACTTCGATTCTTATCAGACCAAAAACTAGGTTTTGACGCGGAACAGATCATGGTGGTGAAGAATGCCGGAGTATTGGATAATAAGAGAGAAACCTTCAAAACACGACTTTCTCAGGTGCCTTCCATTGAATCTGTAACAATGAGCAATAGTTACTTCTCGGGAGGTATGTCAGATTGGACTTACAATACAGTTGAAGACAACCAAAGGGGTTATGGATTTATAAACCTTTTTGTAACTGATACTTATTTGGAAACCATGGGTTTGAATTTGCTCGATGGGAGAAACTTCACGAATGAATTAGTGACTGATACCGCCAATATTCTCATCAATGAATCAGCCAAAAAATGGCTGGGTTGGGATGACCCTATTGGTCAAAAGTTAACAAGAGGAGACGGAGAAGATTATACCATTATTGGTGTGGTCAATGATTTCAATTTTGAAAGTCTGAAACGAGAAGTAGAGCCATTTGTCATGAGGTTGATGGGTAAGGATGGTAGATTAGAAGAGGACTGGTATGCTGCAAACTTTATTTCGCTTAGAGTATCCGGGAATTACAAAGAGACAGTTGCTGCGGTAGAAGAGCTATGGGTTGATATGGTTGCTGATGAGCCCTTTGAATATGTATTTCTGGATGACTCGTTCAACGCACTTTATGAGAATGAGGAACGTTTCGGAAGACTTTTTACAGCCTCTTCGGGTTTGGCTATTATTATAGCTTGCCTGGGTCTTTTTGCCTTGGCTGCCTTTACACTGGAAAGAAGGTTTAAGGAAATCGCTGTTCGCAAGGTATTAGGAGCATCTGTGAAAAGCATAACCTTAATGATCCTCAAGAGTTTTACGCAATTGGTAATTGCAGGGGCACTCATTGCCATACCAGTGGGCTATATGGTTATGGAAGGATGGCTCGAGGACTTTGCTTATCAGATAAGCCTAAACAATCCACTGATCTGGATACTGCCAGCTTTGCTGGTAGCTGCAATCGCCTGGTTAACCGTTGGTTTTCTCTCTGCACGCACGGCCATGGGTAATCCGGTTAAGGCGTTGAGAAGCGAATAGCAACATATTTAACAATCACAATTTATTCCCTTTGTCCCAATAGGAGGCAAAGGGAATTTAGGTTTGGATTAGATTGAATTATGATAAAAAAGGTGATCTATTCCACTCTCTTGGTTTTTTGTACCGCTGGCCTAATGGCTCAGGATGTATTAACCAATACGCGTTTTGAAGAAGTCAAACTACCCAATGGCCGAAGTTTAAAATATGCCATTCACCTGCCGGAAGATTATGATGCTTCAAAACCCTACCCGACCATTATAGGGCCCGGGGATGGCGTCAAAGAAGATTCACCTAGTTATTATTGGCATGGAACTCCATCTAAATATGGATGGATTATCGTAGAGACACCTGCGCATTTTCAATCTAGGCCAGTACAAAAAATGTCCGCGTTGATAGATCACCTCAATGCCAACTATAACATAGAAGGGAACAAGTTTCATATGGTCGGTTATAGCGCCAATAGTGCTAATTCTTTCAATGTTGGAATTGCCCTTGCCGATCGCTTTCACAGCCTTGTGGGTGTGGCAGGCTTCCCAAGAAAGAACCCTTCAGGTGCCGATTTGGAAAGAGTCAAGCATACCAAGTTTTACTTTATAGTTGGTGATAGAGACAGGTATTGGATGAATGCCTCCAAAAAAGCACATGAGTATCTATTGGAGCATGGTGTAAATTCTACCATGGAGATTATCAAAAATGGTTCACATGTGCTCAAGCAAATTGACGGACAACCCTTTCTTGATTTGATGGAAAGGATGCGAAAGTGATATTACATTCTAACGTGATTTATAATCAGTTTTCGTATTTTACAATTTAATCACAAACCACACGTAAACATGGGAAGAGCAGAAAGACGTGCAAATCGTAGAGCACGCAAGACACAGAGAAAAAGACTCATAGCTGCTGTTAAGAATGCCATTGAGAATAACACCATTACCTTTAAACCAGATGATGGCGGTGCTGAACCAGCTTTTGCAGATGTCTTTAATCAGATATGGCCAATCCTTGATCCGGCTCTAAAATTTACCGAGACCTATACTAACGATGCTACCGATGCCGTACTTCAGGAAGTATGGGCAGCCGGAAATGCCATTGCCACTGGCGGGGGAGATGCAGATGCATCAGCCTTCCAGGCTAAGTTTGATCAAGTATGGGATAAAATCAGTTTCTACCTTGAACTGGCGCAAACCTTTACAAATGATCAGACCGATAAGATCATCGATGAAGTATTAGATATTGGCGACTGGATTGCCAGTGAATGATAAAAGGCCCATAAGGGCCTTTTTTAATTACCTGAAGGCGGTGTAATCATAATATGCGCTCTATAAAGTCCTGGAAACATCACCCAGGGGTGTCCTCCACCATTGGGCTTTTCGGGTAAACCGGTGGTCAATGCTGTAGCAAGTGGCGTATAGATAACGTATCGAAAAGCTCCTCCTTCGACTAGCCCAGTTTCTGTATTGTATTTTGCTTCTTTGCCATAATAGATTTGTAGGGTAGATCCATATTTGGGTGGGGTCAGTTTCCCAGAGATCATTTCTTCTTCTCTTATTTGATGTCTCTCACCAAAGTTTTTGCCTGCAGCTTTTAGCTCTCGACCTCGAGCCATGTAAGGCTCAACATCCTTTGGATAGCACACTATTTCAAAGCCTTCTTTGGTAGGGTCGTCTGATCTTACTATAAAGTTATTAGTGCCCTCACGTAATGTGATGAGCTTGCCATCATCATCAAAACCATATACATGAGCGCCATCTCGGGCCTCTGCTGGAGCGGCCTGAACAGCCATTTTGATCTGTTCCTCTTTATTCTTTTGAGCGAAGGATACCATGCTTATCAGCAATGCAAGAACGATAGTATAGAGCTTTTTCATAGGTTGATTTTATTATTAATGAACGAAAATGAGAAATTAAGTTTAGCTAACTATTACACACCACCAATTCCATCCATTAAAAATACTTCATTGAAAGATGAAGGAAGGAAAAGGAAGAACACTAAAAACGCAAATCCTAAAACGAATCCAACCACTTTTCTAATGCCTTTGAGCTGATAGTAATTCATTAGCTTAATAAGGAAGTAGCATGACTGAGCTAAAGGAAGGAAGTAAACAAATAATATTAAGGTGTTTGACTCGTCCGAAGAAGCGTCCAATCCAAGAGGTCCACTAACGATAAATGAGATGATATAAATGGTAGCATATTGATAAATTAAAAAACCAATAAATACTCTAGCATCCTTAGTTTTGATACCCACTATCTTTTTCCAAAGCCACATTATAGCGAGAAATACAAATAATAAGACTACAAAGAAGAGGAAGAAAACTGTCTGATTTATCCAGTGTTCCTGAGTGGCATCGGTCGCAACTTCTTCTACCACCAAAAAAGTAAGTGATAGCATGAAGATGCTCTTCATTAGATTAAAATCGGTGAAATAGCGGGCCTTTAGACCTTCCCCAGCTCGCTTTAAGTTTTCTCTTTCAATGTCTCGAACATTTAAGGATATAGGCTTTATGATCCATCTAAATATGGTTTTGACAATAGACCAAAAGAGCTTAAAATCTCCAAAAATGGAGTTGCCCAAGCCCATGATTGTGTCCTTGATTTCTTGAATGAAATTATCTTTTGCTTCAATAATCTCTTCTTTAACATCGTCAATGAAATCGTCAGCTTCTTGTTTTACTTGATCGGTAAGGTTTTCAATTGAATCAACGCCTTGAAGTGCGTCAAGGGGATTTTTCTCTCCGGACATGATGTAAGTGTGTTTTGGTTGATACCCAACAAATTACAAAAAATCCTTTGGCAATGGAATATAGAAGCCTTCTCTATATTCGACTACTTCTTGCCTCGATTTCCCTTGAGGAGATTCTTAGAGAATTGAGCAAAGTCCTTAAAACCATCTTTGGTAAAAACTGACTTGATTACCTGAGCTCTGGATGTCTCCTTGTTTGAACGCTCAGATAAAGGAGCAGTGTCACTTTCAGGTGCAGTTTTAGTTTCTGGTTGATAGCCAACGAGTTCGTTCGACTTTTCAAAACTCTGTTTAGCCTTATCCTGATAACCTAACTTCTCTTCAACAAGTCCCTTATTATTTAAAGCAATGGCGTCTTCAGGGTCAAGTTCTATTGCTTTTTCATAATCTTCAATAGCACCTTCCAAATCACCTATTCGATCCTTAAAGAAGGCACGGGAGGCGTAACGATAGGGGTTGTTGGGTTCCAATGTAAGTGCTTTTTCAAATGCTACACCTGCCTGATCATTTTCATTATTTAAATGAAGAGAAACTGCATAATCTCCTAAATATGAGGCATTTGAAGAGTCAATTTCAGTAAGTCTTTTGAAATCAGTTAATGAATCTTGAAGCTTACCTACTTTTGAAAGAGCTCTTGCTCTATTATACAAAGCCTCAACATTGTTCTTATCTAAATCTAAAGCTTCAGTAAAGAATAAAACTCCTTTTTCAAAGGCTCCATTCCGACAAGATTCAATTCCCTTTTCAACTAATTTTGATGACATCTCAACCCGTTTGATGCAAATATAAACAGCTTATAAAAGTCTTAGTTCAATCACTCGAAAAATAGAAAGGACTGACTATATTTGATTCCAAATCTATGAGTCTGCATCCCGATCAGGTATTAAGCGATTTGAAGGCCGGAAAGTACGCTCCGGTATATTTTCTGCAAGGAGAGGAATCTTTCTACATCGATCAAATTTCCGACTTTATTGAAGCGCATTGTTTGCAAGAGGCCGAAAAAGGTTTCAACCAAACGATTATGTATGGCAAAGATGTGGTCATGAGTCAGGTGATTACCAATGCCAGACGTTTTCCAATGATGGCAGAACGCCAGGTGGTTATGGTAAAGGAAGCCAAGGACATCCAGGATATCGGTAAAGAAGAGGGGCAGAAGTTGCTCATGGACTATCTCGATAATCCTGTCCCTTCTACGGTTTTAGTCTTTGCGCACAAGCACAAAAAAGTCGATGGGAGAAAGCCACTCTCAAAAGCGCTGACGAAAAAGTCCCTGTTGGTCACGACAGCTAAGCTTAGAGACTATGAATTGCCCAAATGGATCGAATCCTATGTTAAGGATCAAGGGCTCAGGATTAATTATTCATCGGTTCAACTCCTGGCCGAATATATCGGCACCAATTTGGAGCGATTGAGTAATGAGATTAGTAAGGTGGCGATCAACCTGAAGGAGGGGGAGGAAATCAACGAATCTCTTATTCAGAAATATGTTGGGATCAACAAGGATTATAATGTCTTTGAGCTACAAAAGGCCATTTCTGAACGAAATGTGCTGAAAGCAAGTAAGATTGTGAGTTACTTTTCAGCCAATATTAGAGCACACTCCATTATCCCAATGATTGCCCTATTATATGGTTATTACACGAAATTATTAAAGGTGCATAGCGCAAAGGATAAATCTGATTCAGGATTAGCAAGGGCGATAGGTGTACCACCTTTTGTGGTTAAAGAGTATAAAATGGCCGCTTCTCATTATGCTTTGACTAAGGTGATGCAAAACATCAAGCATTTGCATGAAGCAGACTTAAAGTCGAAAGGGGTGAATGCTGGGGCCATGAAAGAAGAAGAAGTGTTGAAGGAATTGGTATTTAAATTAATGCATTGATGTACTTGGTCGACAAGCTGACAATAATCATTGCCAAAAGGAGTTTAGAGTTTAAGCGAGCAAATAAATATTGATGAGAAAGATAACTTTTTTACTCACTATCTCACTTTTTGCTCTCGGGTCATTAAATGCTCAAAACACGCTACATCAAAACAACGAAAACCGATTTTATCGATTTGGTTTAGAGTTGCTTGATAAGCATAAGTATAGTGCTGCTCGAGAACAATTTGAGAGATACCTTAGCGAAGGGAATGACGAAATCAAGAAGGCCGATGCAGAGTATTACGTTGCCTATTGCGCCTTAAACCTTGAAAACCCTGACGGAACCCAACTGATTGCCGACTTTGTAGCCAAACGGCCAAACCACCCCAAAGCGGCAAAAGCCTATTACAATTTAGGAGTCAATGCCTTCGAGGCCAGAGATTGGCAGACTGCAAATAAGTATCTCAAATTGGCTAATATCAACGTGCTAAATGATACTGAACGGTCTGAAACCAACTTCAAAATAGCTTATTCTGCTTTTAGTCTGAACAACAAGAACGAATCGATTGAATACTTCGATTTGGCGAAGAAACAAAACAGCCCTTATTACGCTGATGCCAATTATTACTCTGGTTTTCTGGCCTATCTCGATAAGAATTATGATAAGGTACTGGTGGACCTCAAGCGAGCAGCTGAGAGTGATAAATACAAATTCCGCGTGCCGATCATGATCACAAGTGCCTATTTCAAGCAACAGCGCTTTGGAGAGGTCTTGAGCTATGCTGGCAACTTCAAAGATATTGCTACTGAGAGTCGCAGGATGGACTATCTCTATCAGATTTATCAACTGGCAGCAGAATCGGCTTACAATCAAGAACGTTTTGAAGAGGCGATAGAATTCTACGATTTATACCGTCAGATCGCTGGTCAGAGCATTACCGATGAGACATTGTATAGAATGGCCTATTCAAACTTTGTTTTGGGCAACGGAGAGAAGGCTATTGAGGATTTTAAGAGAGTGGCCTTAAAAGAAGATACGGTTGCGCAGTTGGCTTCCTACTATCTGGGACAGTTGTATGTAGAACAAGAAAACTATCTTTTTGCCGCGTCAGCCTTTGACAAAGCTAGTAAGCTCTCTTTTAACACAACAATCCAGGAAGAATCAGCTTTCAACTTTGCCAAGGTGAACTTCGAAGCAAAGAAGTATTCCCAAGCCATCGTTTCTCTGGATCGCTTCATCAAACAGTTTCCTGCTTCATCTTACATTCCTGAAGCTAATAATCTATTGTCAGAGGCATTTCTAAATACCAATGATTTCCAAAGGGCAATCGCCTTTATTGAAAGAATTGAGAATAAAACGGACAGGATCAAGGAGGCCTACCAAAAAGTCACCTTTTACAAAGGAACGGAGTACTTCAACACAGGAAAGTATAAAACCGCGATTCAACTGTTTGATAAGTCCCTGAAATATCGAACGGACAAAAACTTAGAAACAGGAGCGCTGTTCTGGAAGGCAGAAGCGCAAGCTACCTCCAAAGCATATGCCGAGGCGATTCGAAGCTATCAGAAGGTCTTTGAGACCAGGAATAGAAATTCTGAGTACTATTTAAAGGCAAATTATGGAGTAGGGTATGCCTACTATAATACCCAGGACTATTCAAGAGCACGTGTTTATCTTAAGCGTTATGTAGATGCACTTCAGAATGCTCAAAACCGACTGAATTATGACGATGCAATCCTAAGGCTGGCAGACTGCTATTATGTAGATAAGGAGTATGCTACCGCAATTTCCTACTATCAGCGTGCGATTGACAACAACAACCCGAATGTTGACTATGCCTACTTCCAAAAGGGTGTGGTTAGAGACTTTCAGAATAAGAGTACTGAGGCGATTCAAGCCTTGGACATTGTCATAAATCGATACAGTCGATCGAGATATTATGACGATGCGATTTATAAAAAGGCACAAATTCAACTAGAAGGAAATGACTACCGAGCCTCAATTATTGGCTTTACCAGAGTAATTGATCGATTGAAACAAAGTCCTTTTATTCCATATGCTTATGAGAGTAGGGCATTGGCCTATTTCAACTTAAATGAGTTGGACAAGGCCGAAGAAGATTACAAGACGATCCTCAATAATTATGTAACGAGTAAAGTGGCAAACAGTGCTTTACTAGGGCTTCAAAACACTTTGAAGTTGAATAATAAGGTGTTAGAGTTTGATCAATACCTGGCCAAGTATAGGGGAGCCAACCCAGACAATCAGTCTTTAGAAACTATTGAGCTAGAGGCTGCAAAGAACAAGTATTACGGACAAGAGTACAGTGCAGCGATTGGTGCTTTTGAAGATTATGAGAAGAACTATGCTGAAAGCCCATTGCGTCATCAGGCCAAGTTCTTTAGGGCAGAGAGCTATTTCCGACTCGAAGATGCTGACAGAGCATTAGAACTCTACTATGAACTGGATCGTGAGTCACAGATCAATGATATGGACGTGGTTTTCCAGCGCATTGGTCAATTACAGTTACAGGCCGGAGACTTTCAGGAGGCAGCTAATTACTTCTCTAAGTTAGAATCCATTGCAAGAAGTAAGAGGCAAGAAAATGATGCATGGATTGGATTGCTTGATGCGAACTTCAAACTGGGTAACTATAATCAGATGCGTACCTATGCTAATAATATTTTGACCAAAGGAAATATTTCACAGGATGCAACCAATAGAGCTCAACTTTATCTAGCTAAGGCAGCCTACAGCGAAGGAAACTTTGATGAGTCAATCGATCAGCTATTAACCACGATCAACGATGCCAAAGATCAATATGGAGCTGAAGCACAATATTTACTGGGACAAATCTTCTTCCAACAGAAGCGGTATCAAGAATCTCTCAATACGCTTTTTGAGTTTAGTGAGACCTTCTCTGATTATGAAGATTGGCTGGGCAAGGCCTTCCTTTTAGTCGC
>JGI12316J15309_10007232_pt1 | contig 24394 bp, 24 predicted proteins | sample MarCyaLeptolynsp_FD_15309 | JGI IMG/M metagenome (IMG submission 15309) | reverse complement strand
GACGAAACGAATCCTTCATGCTCATTGCTCTACTAATGCTCCGATTACTCTTCCCATCTGTGTCTAAACTTGATTTTTTGTCTCTTTAAAAGAGCCGCACCCAATCTCTTTGGGGTTGGGATGGTCAATCCGGTTGTATAACTGCCTATATTCCTGCCGAAAGACCGATGAATGGTAGAGAAAACTATTCTAAGCTGCTACCTTGGCAGCAGCACTGTACTATGCTACGTGCCATTGTGCAAGCTGGCGTTCCTGTCTTGAGTTATGGCGTTATGATTGGATTTCCAGACGACGACCACGAAAGTTTATTACGTTTAGAAGAAGCAATCGCAGAACTTTACGAGCAACTTCATATAATTAATCCTTCATTAATATTCTATGTAACCTGCGTGTCAATTGCTCCTTTACCAGGTACACCACAGGGACATGATTTTAGGCAATTGGGGCTTTTGCGTTTTGAAGATCCAACAATTATTGGAGGATTCTTTACGTCTTGTGCCGATACTCATCACCTTAGCTATGAAGAAATTTCTGATTGGCAGATTCGTTTAACTAAGGTGATGGGTTCTAATTCCCAAAATAATACCGTTAGCGCAAAAAGAACTTGGGGTTAGCATTACCATTTAGATTGATTATCAGCTTTGCCAAGGAGAATTTCAATGATGCAAATACAAAGAGAAATTAGTAGAAATGATTCAACCATCTTCTGCATATAAGCTAATCGCATCCCATAATAAAGATGTTCGAGTTGGTCTTTATACTCCGGCTCACCAAGGAATTTCTGGCGATAGACATTTGGAAGATATCTATCAATATGATGTACCATTTTTAACTCGTTCTCGCACTGAAAGCATAGAAAAACATTTCTCTCAATTGTATGGCACTAAGCATACCTTTTGGCTGACGGGTGGTGGGACTCAAGGTGTTTTAACAGCTTGTGCCTTATTGGGAACCCAGTATAAACGAATTGCGATCGCTCTTAACAGTCATATTTCCGTAATTAACGGCATCATTTTAGCGGGATTAGAGCCATACTTTATCCCTTCTGTGTCTTTAATGCCGACTACGGAGGAAGTAATCTCGGCTTTAGAAACCAGCGGTGTATCAGCTTTATTACTGACTCACCCTAGTTATGACGGGATGATGATTGATCTTGCCAAGATAGCTGATTACTGTCGCAAGCGAGATATTGCTTTAGTGGTAGATGAAGCTCACGGCAGTCATTTTCCCTTTCTGGATAATCGATGGCAATCAGCAATCACTCTTAAGGCAGATGTGGTAACTCATAGTCTGCACAAATATACGGGGAGTTTGGTACAAACTGCTTTATTGCATTTGCCCTCCTGTTCTCGGTTTAGCGTTGAGCAAGTTATGGGGGTAATACGTTTATTTGAAACGACTACCCGCAGTAATCTGTTAATCCTGAGTATTGAAGATGCGATCAAAAAGGGGTATTCCGAAGCAGGTCAAGCTTTATTTTGGCAAGCCATTGAGGAATGTGATCACCTGCGTAGTCAGTTAGATCATTACGGCAAGGTGTTAACTTACAATCCTCAAGTTAGTGATCCTTTAAAAATCTATTTAAGGAGCGATCGCGTTACGGGAGAAGAGCTGGCAGAACTTTTGTATACTCGCGGGATTGATGGGGAATTTGCAGACGAGGAGGGATTGTTATTAATTTTCTCTTTTAATCACAATCAACAAGATTTTCAATTTATCAGAGGAACCTTAGCAGAGGTTGTGCTAATTCTGATGGAAAAAGTACCAAAAGAGACTTTAACTGACAGTTACTTTTGCCGTCACCCTCAAATGAGGACTTTACCAAAAGATGCTTTCTTTGGTCAGAAAGAAAAAATACCTCTTGAGCAAGCTTTAGGTAGAATCAGTAGTTGCTGTATCAAGAAAATTCCGCCAGGAAGTCCGATGTTGATACCGGGAGAAAAAATTACTAATTGGCATCTGCAACATTTATCAGCTGATACTTTTGTTGAAGTAGTGAAGAGTTGATTAAGGATGATTGAAGACCCAGCCAAAGACTTCAGGGGTTGAAGGATCTTAGCTAGCGATTAGCTTCGCTAGTGCCGTAGGCAATCGCTTCTCTCAATTTCTAGAAAGCTCATCCCTCTCTAGATCTTCTCAAACCTTTATAGAATAAGTGTTTTGTCACAATAATTCTGAATAGACTCGAAAATTGAGCGAACGGTGAGTCTGGCATGGCTTTCGCACTCATGCAGCAAGCCCTAGATAGTACTATCTTTGGAAGTCCCAAAGATTAACCCCATCCTCACTTTAGCAATGGGGACGGGGTTGTCTTGGCACAAGAATTCACGATTCAATTAGAGGAAATTCATTTCCCACTACCCATCGTAATGTTTAGTTAGGTTAGGAGAGCTCATCGAATTGCGAATTTGTGGTCAAAAATCAATCTTCAAGCTTTTACAGAACCTGATTACATAGGATGGAAAAGAAGATCAGGGTAAAAGCGGTTAAACTCAATCAAAATTCCAGCCGTAAAAATTAACAACAAGAACATCAACACTGGTGCAGTGGAAAGATACTTTTGAAAATTCTGCATGGAAAATTCTCCTCAAAACTAGCGTGGTGAAATAGGAATCTCGTCTTCTTTAGCAAACATTTTACCGGAGGTAAATTCTCCCAAAGCAGCTACTGGCCAGGAAAAGCCAATAGCCATTTTGCTGATTGCTAGGGGTACATCGATGACGATTTCTTTTTCTTCTGGGTTCTTGCCTTGTTTAATTGCTTGTAGATAGCTGCGACCAACCCAACCAATCCAACCTGTGATATACAGGAAGAGAAGGCTAGGAATGATGAAGTCACCAGCATGACTGAAACGACCATCCACAATTAAGTGAGGTAAGCCATCCTCACCACACAGAGCCTGAGAATAACGCTCAAATCGCTTTTTACCTGAGTCAGGATCACCAGTGGTATTAACAGCAGCAGCAGCCCGTCGCTGAAAGGCAGGAGAATCCTTGCAAGGTGTGAGTCCAGCTACACCATCAGCAGAGGCAACAGTTGCACAACTAAACCACAAAACAGCGGCAAAAACTAATGCCAATATTCTTCTCATCATAAGGTTTATTTCCTTTTGTTACGTAACAAAAAGTTTTGTGTACAAAAGAATGAAGTTATTTGTACACTTCGTACACCAAAGCAATCTTACTCTGATGGGTCAACCTAGTAAAGTTTAATTAAATAAAAGTAGCTTTATTGATCTTCTCCATCAGCTAATTAAGGGATAAAACATCGCTCCTAGAGCAAGCACGCCCCCAATGATCATTAAACCTGCAGGCATAAATTTGCGAGTTTTAGCTAGGCGGATGATAAAGACAACAATCAGTAATGCTGCTACTACTGCTGCCATGGTTAGTCCCCATGCTTGTCCTTGGAGTTGCAGAATACCCGCAATAATTAGTAAAAGACCACTAGTTACACCAGAAATCAATGAGATTTGGCTTTTGGCTTGCATGTAACCGATTATCCCCCCAACTAAGGCAAGTACGCCGTAAGCAATCGGTGCGACGATACCTAGATTCATTATTCAATTGACCCTATTTAAGAACTGAATTTGTTTATAACCTTAGCTACGCACTCATCCTCGGAATTGGTAGAAAACTTAACATAGCTTAAAGGAATAGGGAATTTAGAATTTAGAATTGGGCATTGGGAATCGAGTTTTACACTTCCTACCTTACTTATCCTATGGCTTGTGTATTAGCAATAGAAACTAGTTGTGATGAAACAGCAGTAGCAGTGGTCAAGAATCGCAGCTGTTGCAGTAATGTTGTTGCTTCTCAAATTCCCGTCCACCGCCGCTATGGGGGTGTTGTGCCGGAGGTAGCCTCCCGTACTCATGTGGAGACAATTAATGAAGCGATCGCTCAAGCTATGGTTGAAGCTCAATTGGACTGGGGGGCCATTGATGGGGTGGCGGCCACCTGTTCCCCTGGCTTGGTAGGCTCGTTAATGGTGGGTTTAACTGCTGCCAAAACCTTGGCCATTGTTCATCAAAAACCTTTTGTGGGCATCCATCACCTCGAAGGTCACATTTACGCTACATATCTCAGTGAACCAGAGTTGGAGCCGCCTTTTTTGTGCTTGTTGGTTTCGGGAGGTCACACCAGCTTGATTTATGTCAAAAACTGTGGTATGTATGAAATGCTAGGTACAACTCGTGACGATGCTGCTGGTGAAGCTTTTGATAAGGTAGCACGGTTGTTACACCTAGGTTATCCCGGAGGTCCTGCTATTGACCGTCTAGCAAAAGAGGGAAACTCCCAAGCTTTTCCTTTACCAGAAGGAAAAATATCCCTTCCCAGTGGAGGATATCACCCCTACGATTCCAGTTTTAGCGGCTTGAAAACAGCAGTACTGCGATTAGTGCAAAAACTAGAGCAAGAAACCTCTGAACTACCAGTGAGGCATATTGCAGCCAGCTTTCAAGAAACTGTGGCGCGATCGCTTACTAAACGAGCAGTTACTTGTGCTCTAGACTACGATTTGAACACCATTGCGGTTGGGGGTGGGGTTGCTGCTAATAGTGGGTTGAGAAAGCATTTGCAAACTGCTGGAGCCAATCACAACTTACGAGTCATTTTCCCTCCCCTCAAGTTCTGCACTGATAATGCGGCGATGATTGGCTGTGCTGCTGCTGACCATCTTAACCGAGGACATGTTTCTCCCCTCACTCTAGGAGTTCAATCACGCCTCCCGATTACTAGGGTTATGGAGTTATATGGGACTTCCAAATAAAAAAATATTCTATCAAAAACACCTAAAAGCTGAGAACCCCCGTGTTTTAACCGGGGGATAAAAGCGATTAAGGGCTTGAGCCTGACGTTTCCATTATTCCCCACGCTGATGCGTCAATATACTTTTTGACTACCTCGGTACTGATACTAAATCCGGTTTCCATACCCCCCTAACACTCTATGCAGCATTTAACCGTGGGTTTTCATAGCCGGATTTAGTATAAGTGGGTTTTCATAACCGGATTTAGTATGACTTGACCTGTTGTTGCCACAAAATAGGTTGGAGTCCATAGCCCAGGTAGTTTCTTCAATTGTGGAAATTCTTTTCTTGACCCACTCCCACGGCTAGAAGCGCGTGGGATTCGGGGGTTAAGCAGAGATTGCAGGTTGAACCTGTCTTACATCTCCTAGCCCCAAGGTTGAAGCCCCAACCTTTCTGATATTCATGGCGGCGTTCCCATCTCTGTCATTTTCCGACTGACAAGAAGGACATCGCCATCGCCTCATATCTAAATCTAAATTTTCCAAGACATGACCACAGCGAAAACAGGTTTTAGAACTGGGATACCATTGGTCAATGTAGATGATTTGCTTGCCACGTTTATGGGCAACCCACTCCAGAATATTGAGGAACTTCGCAAACCCTAAGTCTCCAATTTTTCTTCCCCATAACTTTTGCATTGCTTTGATATTCAATGTTTCAAAGCACAGCACATCAAAGCGCTTACACAGGTCATAGGCAAGCTTCCAAAACCAGTCTTCCCGACGATTGGTTATATCCTCGTATCGTCTGGCTAAATTGAGCCTGGCTTTGTCTCGAGTGTTTGAACCTTTTTGTTTTCGAGAATGGTTTCGACTTGCTTTTTTGACCTTATTAATCGATTGAGAAAAGAATTCTGGAGACTGGATTTTAAACCCTTCAGAACAGGTTAAAAAAGTTTTGATACCAAAATCAAACCCTGCGATTTTACCCGTCATGAGTTTGGCAAATGGTTCACTTTCATTGTTAACTACCACAATCATAAATAGTTCCCCTAAAGGGGTTCGCTTAATTGTGAGAGTCTTGATTGTTCCTTCTATGGGTCTTGAATTCCAGAATTTATAAACCCGATTAGCAATCTTAATCCGGTTTCCACCTAGAAACTTATACCCAGCTTGCTTAAGAGTGAAAGACTTGTACTTTCGTACTTTCTTAAAGGTTGGTGGACGAAACCCTTTTTTAGAATGCTTAAAAAACAACTGATAGGCTTTTTCAATCCGTTGACAGATGTCTTGTACAGCTTGAGAGCCAACCTGCTGCCAAAAAGGATTGCGCTTTCTGAGTTTGGCAATGTGTTTTTGAAGTCTAGAACACTGCAAATGCTTACCATACATTCGATAGTACCGTTTATGCAGGGCAAGGCAATGGTTATAAATCACTCCCGCCACGTTAAGAGTGCGCTTGAGATGTCTATTACGCTTATGTTCGTAGAGTTTAAACTTTAGTGACTTCATACATCTATGATAACAGAAGTACACCCAATGGGTAGACATATGAAAGCAAGATTAAACCTATTAATTAAGACAGAACGATTAGAGACGCAATCATAGGAATTGCCTTGCATTAACGCAAGACAATGACTCAAATGGTTGAAGTCTGGATAGACCGACTTAAAGAGACAACACGGCGGATAAATCCGCCTGCGCTACATCCCACGCTTGAAAGACGTGGGCTTTGCTTCAACTTCTGTAAGTGATGTGATGCTCTACCTTTAACCCATCTGGCAATATCAGCAGGTGATTCATGAGTGGGTGCATTGATGAAGAGATGTTTGCCGTAGTAGCAATTATAATCAACAACAGGAGGAGGTGGCAGATTGTATAAGACAATTCCCATCAAAGCTAGATTTACGGCAGAAGAGCAAGCCTTCTGGGTTGCTCAGTGCCAACAGGCTAACAGTCTCCTTAATTGCGCTGTTTATCATGTTCGTCAAACCCATTACGCAAAAATTGAATCTCTGGAAAATGCTTTCACTGTTTACTGGCGTGGAGACGAACTTCGATATGGATGGAAAACCTACAAGTGTCAGACTTCTTATCCTGAACTGGACAAGGTTCTTAAAGATAGTCCTCACTACAAGGCGATGGCGGCTCAGTCAGCACAGCAGACTCTTAAATCTGTTGGCGAGTCAATTGTGAGCTACAACGGTTTGGTTAACTTGTACTACAAGGGAGAAGTTGATAGACCATCTTTGCCCAAGTACAGAAAAAAAGGCGGGTTAGCAGCTGTTACATTTCCGCGTCAAGCATTGACCTACAGGGATGGCTGTTTTTATCCATCGATTAGTAGAGAAACAAAGCCACACTTAATTGCTGATAAGGAGGGGAGATGTCAACCTTGATAAAACTCTTGTGGAACAGGCATCTTGCCTGCCCTTGTGTATACCCATAACAAAGATATTTCTTCTCGTGACTCAAGTTTCCTTATCTACCCTAGTTGCTGGGGCACGCTCAGGAAAGCTAGTGAGCTTTCCTACAGATACCGTACCAGCATTAGCAGTACAACCTGACAAGTCAGAGTTGATATTTACTGCCAAGCAGCGCTCACCAAAGAAACCCTTGATTTTGATGGGAGCCTCTCCTGAGTCTCTTTGGCCCTTTGTCAGTGGCACTGCTCAGGAGTTGGAGACTTGGCAACAAGTTGCGCAACAGTACTGGCCAGGAGCGCTTACACTAGTATTGCCTGCCTCAGCTCATATCCCAGCAACAATGAACCCCACAGATCCCTCTACCATTGGGATACGAGTGCCTAAATCTCAGATTGCGATCACAATTTTATCTCAGACTGGTCCCTTGGCAACTACTAGCGCTAACTATTCCGGTGAGCCTTCCTTGCAAACAATGGCGGAAGTGGAGAAAGTCTTTCCCTATGTTCTGACGCTCCAGCCAAGTGAAGTAGCACCAGTTAAACCGATAACCATTGGTATTCCCTCCACGGTTGCTCAATGGACTGGTAATGGGTGGAAAATCTTACGTCAGGGAAGTGTCCAACTCCTTACGGGGTGACCAGCACAGTTATGCATGATAGCAGGGTGTGGGGTGTAGGGAAGAATTGAACCCCTTTGTTCAGCTTAGGGAATAGGGAATTTTTGCGTTTTAAACTAGGAATTGGATCTCAGGAAAAAACTCAAAGTCGAGCAATTGCCGTCATGGATTTGGAGCAGCCTTTAGGTTCAGTAATTCAAGGTTCTCTCTCCACTGGACTGGAGGTGCGCTTGCATCCGGATGTCTCGGTGGAAGATATGCGAGTAGGTAAGTTTTTGGTGGTACAGGGCATGCGATCGCGTTTTTTCTGTATGCTTACTGATGTCTCACTGGGAACCTCTAGTCAACGGATTCTTGCTAATCCTCCCCATCCCAATGATGATTTTTTACGGGAAGTGCTAGCGGGTAGCGGCACTTTTGGAACAGTAAACCTGACACCGATGCTGATGTTTACCCCACAGCAAGGGCAAAAGGATACAGGGGATTCTAGCAAGAGTGATACTAGTTTAGCTTCCTTTGAAACTCAAAGTAGTGAAGAGATGGAGTTGCTGCCAGTCAAAACAATTCCCAGCCACTTCTCTCAAGTATATGATGCTAGTGAGCGAGACTTCCGGGCTGTTTTTGGCTGGGAAGATGATCCCCATCGGCGTAATTTTGCTATTGGCAAACCTCTTGACATGGATGTACCGATATGCATTGACCTTGATCGCTTTGTGGAACGTAGCAATGGTGTCTTTGGCAAATCTGGTACTGGCAAATCCTTCCTGACTCGCTTGCTGCTATCGGGGATTATCCGCAAGCAAGCAGCAGTGAATTTGATTTTTGATATGCACTCCGAATATGGCTGGGAAGCTGTTTCTGAAGGCAAGCAATTCAGTACAGTTAAAGGTTTGCGGCAGCTGTTTCCTAATCAGGTACAGGTTTACACCCTAGATTCCGAATCTACTAAACGTCGGGGTATTCGGGATGCTCAGGAACTGTATCTGAGTTACGACCAGATTGAAGTTGAAGATATCATGTTAGTGCGGGGAGAATTAAATCTTTCCGAGGCAAGTCTGGAGAATGCAATTATTCTGCGCAACGAATTTGGCAAGTCTTGGATTACCCAACTGCTATCGATGACTAATGAAGAAATCCAGGAGTTCTGCGATGAGAAGCGAGGTAACAAGTCTTCGATTATGGCATTGCAGCGGAAACTGTTGCGGCTGGATGACTTGAAATATATGCGCAGCGCTTGTCCTCATAATTATATAGACCAGATTTTGCAATCCTTGGAAGCAGGTAAGCATGTGGTTGTGGAATTCGGTTCCCAATCCAATATGCTTTCCTATATGCTGGCAACCAATGTGATGACACGCCGCATCCATAGCTGCTACGTGCGCAAGGCAGAAAAGTTTTTGCAGTCGAAAAATGTTAGCGATCGCCCCCGTCCATTAGTGATTACGATTGAAGAAGCGCATCGTTTTCTCGATCCGGCTACTGTTCGGCAAACTATCTTTGGCATCATTGCCCGTGAGATGCGCAAGTACTTTGTCACCTTACTGGTGGTAGATCAGCGTCCTTCCGGGATTGATAATGAGGTAATGTCCCAGATTGGTACACGGATTACCGCACTGCTGAATGATGATAAGGACATTGAAGCAATTTTTACTGGGGTATCTGGAGGACAAAGTTTGCGCTCAGTTTTAGCCAAGTTAGATTCTAAGCAACAAGCTTTGATTTTAGGTCATGCTGTGCCGATGCCAGTGGTGGTGCAGACTCGTTCCTATGATCAGGATTTCTATCAAGAGGTTGGCGATATTTCCTGGGATGAGATGTCGGATGAGAAGGTATTTGCAGAAGCAGCAAAAGGTAAGGCAGATTTAGGATTTTAACTGCTAGTTCAGTTACATGTCCTTGCTCTTTTTCAAGGCAGACAAATCTGCTTGATGGGGACAGTCTTCTCGACATAAAATGATTTATTGTAACAATTTGAACATCAAAAAATTGAGTAGATTGTTGTAAAGTATGTAAAAGCTTTTCAGAGTGACCAAAAAGAGTTAAGTATGGCAGGACGGCTACAAAATGTGAAAGGCGATCGCTTGATGGGACAGCGAGAGGATTGGTGGTGGACGGGTAAACCTCCTCAGGTCCGAGTATGTCCTGGTGTAGGAGCAGACGGAAAAATTTCTTCTTTGCCTCTGCTTGATCTAAGCCAATGTACCCGACAGGAAGTATTGGACTATTTTGATAATGCCTGGACGCTGACAGAGGTTCTGTTTTCTGCTCTACAAGGGGAAGAAGCTTTTTATTTGCCGCCTTATCACCAACTCCGCTATCCCTTCATTTTCTATTACGGTCACCCAGCAGTATTCTATATCAATAAACTGTGCTTGGCTCGGATTCTAGAAGCACCCCTGAACGAATACTTTGAGCAACTGTTCGCGGTTGGGGTAGATGAGATGCCGTGGGATGATATGTCCAAGAATAAGATGGATTGGCCTTCCTTCAAGGAGGTCTACGAATACCGACAGCAGGTTTACCAAACTGTTCGACACATTATCGAGACTCACTCCGGATTTGATACCCTACCCATTACCCAGGATAGTCCCCTCTGGGCTGTGTTGATGGGGATTGAACATGACCGAATTCATCTGGAAACTTCGTCGGTTCTGATGCGGGAGTTCCCCTTGTCTTGGCTGCGTCGTCCCGAGCAATGGCTGGATAATCATCCCTCCGCAAGGGTGAGCGAAAAAAGGGGTGGGGAAACGATTAGGCAGACGCGGAGACGCGAAGACGCGGAGACGCGAAGAATTGAAATTTCGCTCACCCCCGCAAATGGAGAAAACCTACCTGAACTCGAGCCGCTCTCAGGAATAGACTATCCAGTCAATGAAATGGTAGCCATGCCTACCGATACCGTCATTTTGGGTAAACCGAGTGACTGGCCATCTTATGGATGGGATAGCGCTTATGGCAATCGCCAAGTACAGGTAGATTCGTTCCAGGTTAGCAAGTACCTCATCAGCAATGGCGAGTTTTACCAGTTTGTCAAAGCGGATGGCTACACTCAGCAGCATTACTGGACCGAAGAAGGTTGGCGATGGCGGACACTCTGTAACCCTAAGTGGCCTACATTTTGGGTAGCTGATGAACCTGTCGATTCCCACCAATACAAGTTGCGGACTTGCTTTGAAATTATCGATATGCCCTGGTCTTGGCCTGTGGTAGTTAATTATCATGAGGCGAAAGCATACTGTGTCTGGCGTACTGAACAGGATGGGTCACAGATACCTTATCGGGTGATGACTGAAGCAGAACATCATCGGATGCGCGATCCTTTGCTGAAGAGTTTAGGCGATCGAGCCGCCATGGCCCAAGACCCAGTAATGAATGCCAGTGGTCATGATATGGCTTCCAGCCAAGGCGTGAATCTCAATCTGGCTTATCCTTGTGAAATTCCCGTTGATGCTTTGCGACCAAACTCCAAGGGATTCCATGATATCTTTGGCAATCTCTGGCAGTGGTGCGAGGATGACTCTAATCCTCTTCCGGGTTTTAAAACCCACTATCTCTACGAAGACTTTAGTCGTCCTACCTTCGATGGCCAACACAAGATGGTGATGGGATGTTCTTTTATTAGTACTGGGGAAGATGCCAGTATGTGGGAACGCTTTAACATTCGTCCCCATTTCTTTCAACATGCGGGTTTCCGTTTAGTTCGTTCTGAGGATGGCAATCCCGTTAAGACCCTACTTAGGGTTTGCTGAATAAGTCTCCCAAAAACAACTGATGGATATGAAAGTTATTTAAGCCGGGAATAATGATGAGCTGTTTTTGTTAAAAATTGTCCAGTCATAACCCTAATTAGGGCTTGCTGCATAAGTCGGAAACAGTCTGGTGGCAAGAGGAGGGAACAGGGAACGGGGAACAGGGAACAGTTCCAAAGTAATAATCCATCTAAGGCAAGCAGGATTTTCTTCAATTGTGCAAGGTTTTTGAGGCACTCATATGCAATTTCTTTGCACTTATTTCGCTTGTAAAATCATTGAAAGCCCTGTCTGGCATCGATTCTACACTCGTTCAGTAAGCCCTAATTAATTTTTTCGACATTACCTGCTCTGACCCAACCTTCTTGATCTGTATCAGGTAAGCGTACTTTCTGCCATTGTTTATCATCACTATCTTTGATAATAATGATTTCTTGATTGTAGCCAATACCACCAATACGGTTGGCATTGCCAGAAGGCTCATCCCTGAGACTTAATCCTTCTGGCCAAGTAACAGTAGCTTTATAAGCTCCTGGTTCTAGTTCTTTCTTGGGTGAGGTGCTAGGAGTTGGTTGAGGTTTTGTGTCCGATGGAGAGGGAGACGCCTTAGGAGAACTGGCTGTTTTCGCAGTTGGAGAGGGTTTTGGCTTTTCTTCAGGAAAAATCGGTTTTTCTGGAGTGGTTGACAACTTAGTAAAGAAGTAATATCCAGCAGCCACACCGGCACCTACCAAGAGGGAGATACCAAGCAAAAAACCGATGATGAATTGGGCTACACTTGACAAACTCATAGTTTTTTGTTTTTTGTTCCTCAACAACCAGCAGTTACCAAGCTTGTCGCTGCATACGACTTGCAAAACGGCTATCTCTAGAAGCCATGCGAGCTTTGCCAGCTGCTGCCCAATTTTGCAGGAACTGGATTTGCTCTTGTGCAGTACGAGCTAGAGGAATAATCTGGCTGGCAGCTTCTAAGATATCATCTGTGGTAAAGTCCCGGTTTTGACTAAAGCCAATGTGCATTGCTTCAATCAAAGTCTGCTCAATTTCTGCTCCGGAAAAATCGGGGGTTTCGTAAGCTAGACGCTCTAAATCATAACTCTTGAGGTTGTGAGGTCGCAGTCGAGATAAATGTAGCTCAAAAATGGCGTAACGTTCTTCTTGGCTGGGCAAACCGACGAAGAAAATTTCGTCAAATCGACCTTTACGGAGCATTTCTGGAGGTAAAGCCTGAATATTATTAGCCGTGGCGACAACAAATACTGGGGATTGCTTCTCAGCTAGCCAGTTAATAAAAGTACCAAAAACGCGACTTGTAGTCCCAGCATCTCCTTTAGAATCAATGCCAGAGAAGGCTTTATCAATTTCATCAATCCACAGAATGCAGGGAGCTAGAGCTTCTGCTAGTTGAATCATCTGTCGGGTGCGGGATTCAGATTCTCCCACCAAACCACCAAACAAACGCCCTACATCCAAGCGTAGTAGAGGCAGATGCCAGTGGTGGGCAATTGCTTTTGCTGTTAAAGATTTCCCAGTTCCCTGAATTCCTACTAGTAATAAACCCCTTGGATGAGGTAAGCCGTATTGCCTGGCTCGTTCTGTAAAAGCCCCACCCCGTCGCAATAGCCAGTCTTTCAAGTTATCTAAACCGCCGATATCAGAAATTTTCTCTTGAGTTGGATAAAACTCCAAGATTTGTGTTTGGCGAATCGATTGGCGTTTTTCTTCTAAAATTAGTTCTACATCTTCTGGTTTAATTTCCCCATGAGAAGCGATCGCACGGGCGAGAACTCGACGAATCCGCTCTAGGGACAGACCTTGAGCTGAACGCATTAGATCATTTAGGACTTGATCATTGAGAGATTGACCCGTTGCTCCTAGCAAGCGTGCTATCTCCTCTCTAATTTCGGAGGCTTTGGGTAAAGGAAATTCTAAAACTGTCAGTACTTCTGTCAATTCTGGAGGTATTGCCACTTGCGGTGTCACAATCACAATATTTTTTGGCTGTGATTTTAACTGTCGCGACAAGTTTCTGAGTTTACGAGAAACTGAAATATCTTCCAAAAATCGGTGAAAATCTCTTAATATAAAGATTACCGCATTACTTTGAGCTAGTTTATCGATAAATTCTAAGGCTTGTAGGGGATTACGCTTTCCAAAACCGGTATCGTTGGGATTACCTTGATAGCCGTCAACAAAATCCCAGATATAGACAACACGATTACCCAAATTTCTAGCCGATTGTACGATCGCAGCTTCTACTCTCTCTTCTTCCAAGGTTGGAATATAAATTAAAGAATAGCGAGCTCGTAACAGTAGTTCAAATTCATCATTAAAACTCATAGCAACAAAAAAATTTTAAGTTTTTTTTTAATAAAACAGATGTTGAACTTCCGCAGGACGTCGGTAAACTTAAAAAGCTCGTACAACAATATTTCTTCCCTTCTGCCTTCTGCCTCCTGCCTCCTGCCTTCTTTTGACTATCCAGGAAGTTTCCCCTTGAAGGCTTCTAAGGCTTCCCAACGCTGATCCTTTAATGAAAAATTACCTTGCTCATGGATTGGGATTCCTGGACATTCTTGCTCACAAAGCTGTTGTAGAGGCATTACTAGACATAGTTGTTCGTATAACCAAGTATCGACTTGAAAGTGACCCTGTGGGTGCAACGTTTCTACTAAATCTTCCACTGGAATTTCTCGCTCCAAGGGAACAAAATCTGGTTGTTGTGCTGATTCGTCTAACCAAATCAATTCTGATGTATCAACTTTTAAACGGTGATTGTACTGTTGTAAGCAGCGATGACAGGTCAAAGTAATAATTGTTGAACCTTCACCTGTCACCTCTAGATAATTTCCTTGATGGATTACTTTTAGGCGTCCTCTTACTGGAGTCAGGGTGTCTAAACCAGCAAGGCACTCATTTACCTCAATTACCTCTGTGTGATCTGGTAATTTAAGTAACCCAGGAATATAAATTGCTTCCATAATTGCCTTACCATTTTCCCAAAGACGCACATTAACAAGTAAGTAAAAACCCAAGAAAAGTTAATGGCTCATCTCTTCAATTCTTCTGCGCCGACTAACAATTAGCCTCCTGTCCGGTTCTTGTCCTCGACTCTGAGTTTTCAAATCCTCACAGTCTTTTAAAAGAGTATGAACTTGACGCCGCTCTGCTGAGGATAAAGATTTGAGTTCAAACTCCTTACCTGTTGTGCGGACTTGCTCTGCTGCATGAGCTGCTATCGCCTCAAGTTCAGCCTGACGCTGAACTCGGTAACCGTTAAGTTCAACCGTATAAGAAGCTTGCTGCTGTTGATCTTGCTCCAAGTTCAAAATCGTATTAGCTAGATACTGGATAGCATCAATAGTTGTCCCTTGGGAACCAATCAAGATGTCTATGTGTTCCGACGTCAGTTTGGTTTGATCGATGGTCAACCAGTAGCTATGCTCATCTCTATCTGGGAGCTGATTATCTGTTGCTTTTACCTCAGCAGTTAATTTTAATAAGCGCAGAAGTGCTTCTAGCCATTCCTCACCTCGCGCCATTGGCTGATTGCTCATAACTAACTCGAAGCTTTTTTCTTAGAACGCTTGCGCTCAAAAGGTAATGAATCTCTACCTTCACTCTTGTTTTCCTCTTTTTTGTTACGCTTCCGCTCGGAAGAGGTAGACTCTCGATGCTCTTCAGGTTTTTCTTCTTTTTTAGAACGTTTTGGCTCAAAAGGTAGTGCATCTCGCCCCTCCTTCGCTTTTGCCTCTTTTTCTTGTTGCTCCACCATTTTCTGTATGTTTTCTGGCAGAGGTTCTCGCGCCAGAATAAAAGTTTGGATCGTTTGAAAAACATTGGCAATGACAATGTACATCAACACCCCAGCCGGTAGAGGGAAGAAGAAGAACATGCCAGAAAACATGACTGGCAGATATTTATTAACTGCATTTTGCTGGGAGTTAGCATCACTGGAATTTTGACCGGAGAGCACCTGGTTAAGATACATACTGATGCCAAAGAAGACAATCATAGCGAAGATATCCCAGTGAATGGTTCCATCTTCTTCAAAAGCACCAACGCGCCCTAGAGCACTAATAAAGAGGAATCCTTTATTTGCGGCTAGTCCAGGAACTTTACCTTGAAGGGTTACTTCTCCTGGCTGTAATGCTTCGATTGTACCGTCATCCTTAATTAGCACCCGCTCTTGACCTTTAGTTACCTCCCACTTAGGAGTAATTTGGGTTTCTGGATAATCAGCTAGCAAGGCTTTGAGGGGTTTACCTTCAACGGTTTGAAAATCTACTTTAGTTTTTTCTCCAACTACCAATCGGTTACCTGCGGGAAGCAGAGCAGCAACCTTGGTGTGAACTCCATCTGCTACATACAGATTCTGGGGTTTTGTGGTAAAAGCTTGGGGTTGGATATACTCTATTTGCTCCGCTGGCAAGATTTGGAGGTTTACTGAGTAGTTGATGTCAGCGAATGGCGATCCTCGCAAAGTAGCGAATAGTGCAAATAGAACTGGCATTTGGAACAGCAATGGTAAACACCCTGCTAAAGGATTGCCGTACTCTTTGAAAATTTTCCCCATTTCCTCCTGCTGTTTCGCAGGATCATCTTTATAGAGCTTCTGAATTTCCTCTTGCCGCTTTTTCATCAGCGGTTGAGTAATTTTCATCTGCCTCATATTGCGGATTTGACCAGCGTTTAGGGGAAACAGAGCAAAACGAATTACCAGGGTCAGGAACACAATTGCCAGACCGTAACTCGGCACAATCCCGTAACAGAGATCCAGGATTGGCAGCATGACGTTGTTAGAAAGAAACCCGATACCAAAATCCATTCGTATGAAGTCAACCTAAGCGCTGTAAAGTTTTCTGAATCTAATCTATCTAATATTTGCGCAAATGCGGGGTAAAAAACTGCAACCTAATTCTTCACATCCTAAGCCTTGAGTGAGTCAATGGGTTTGCCAGTTTTCTTGGCTGCTTTTTCGGCAATGTAGTCAAAGATTTCGCGAAAACGGGGAACTGCCCGCATTTCCAGTCGGCTACCATCTTTCAGGGTAACAGCGATATCTCCCCAAGCACCGATACCACGGGGAATTTTGATGATTTTACTAACCTCTGCATAAATAATGTCTGTGCGATCGCGGCCTTGCCACCCTCCTGTGATTGAGATCCGGCGGTCTGTAATTCGATAGCGTAACCATAAAGCTCTCACGATCGCAGCGATCGTCAAAGGCAAGCAAATTACCGTGAATCCTAACAAAATATTAATAATCAGATCGCCTACATGAGGACCACCCTCATAGAATACTGTTTCTTTAATGGCCATTAAGCACCTTTGCCTCTACCAACAACTGCTTTAATTCTCGCAAAAATTGGGCATAATCGCACTCTTGTGCTCCCGGTCGTACTACCACTACTAGTTGCCAGCCTGGTAAGATTTGAGGTAACAATTGGCGTAGGATAGCCCGAAGCTGACGCTTAATGCGATTGCGAACCACTGCCTTTTTGCTGACTTTTTGACTGATAGAGATGCCTATACGAGTCGGCGGCTTACTCTCATCTATCCTTATCGACATCTTTTGTTTTGCCTTGTCCACTGCCTTTGTGTGTTGAGGTAAACCCCGCAAAGTCAAATGACGTCTTGAGTGACGAATTCCTTGTTGATAAACTGCCTTAAAATCTCGCCAGTGTCTGAGTCGATTAGCTTGAGGCAATCCCACGGGTAACTCCAAACATTGGAAATTGGGAATTGGGAATCGGGAATTGGGAATTTTTAACAAGGAAAGAAGAGTTTTTTTTCCTTTGCTCCCCCAGCTTTCCCAACTTCGATTTACATTTGCAAATATGGGAATGCTCCCTTTGTCGTTCCCTAAACAGAGAGACGATGGCGTCCTTTGCTTCTGCGGGCTTTAATTACTAGTCTCCCATTTTTGGTGCGCATCCGTGCGCGAAAACCAGACTTTCTTTTTTGCTTGCGCTTAGTACCGCCTAAAGTGCGTTGAGTCATGAGCTGTAATTTCCAAACAAGGTAAGTAACTGTTTATAGAAACAGTCACAATCTACCATTTTAGCATTTTGACTGCAAAATGTTTAGGGCAAACTTAATGTAGGGTGAACGAAATTTTCTGTGGGATTTTCATTCTTCACACAAAGCAAAATATTCAAGCTACAAACGGTGCCATCCACCTATGGGTAGATTTTTATAGAAAATGTTATTTTTGTATCGTAAGTCACAATTACCTGGGTCAACCCGCTCTAGTATATCTCAGCTTGAAAGTGTATTTCTCTATCAACAAGCTTAGTTAGAAATAAGGATATATAGATGATGAGCAATCGACTTGGGCGACGTAAATTTCTGCTCTACAGCTCTGCAACTTTGGGAACGAGTCTTTTACTGAAAGCTTGCGGTGCCCCAGCAACAGATTCAGCAACAGATGCTAATGAAGAAACGACAGCTTCTGCCGGTGGAGATAGTGGCGACACGATCAAAGTGGGCATTCTCCACTCCCTCAGTGGTACCATGGCGATCAGTGAAAAGAGTGTCGTAGATGCTGAGATGCTAGCAATTGATGAAATCAATGAAGCTGGCGGTGTTTTAGGAAAGCAAATTGAAGTAATCCAAGAAGACGGACAATCTGACTGGCCAACTTTTGCTGAGAAAGCGAAAAAACTCATTGACCAGGATAAAGTAGTAGCAGTATTCGGCTGCTGGACTTCTGCTAGTCGCAAGGCTGTAAGACCAGTATTTGAAGAGAAAAAACATATGCTCTGGTATCCAGTGCAATATGAAGGTCAAGAATGTGACCAAAACATCTTCTACACTGGTGCTGCTCCCAACCAACAGATTGAACCTGCAGTTGAGTGGTTGCTAGAAAACAAAGGCAAAGAGTTCTTCCTGGTTGGCTCTGACTACGTCTTCCCCAAAACTGCTAACACAATTATTAAAGCGCAGTTGGAAGAAAAAGGTGGCAAAACTGTTGGGGAAGACTACCTACCTCTAGGTAATACAGAAGTTACCCCAATCATTACTAAAATCAAAGCTGCACTGCCAGATGGGGGCGTAATCTTCAACACCCTCAACGGTGATAGTAACGTAGCTTTCTTCAAGCAGATGCAAGGTGCTGGTTTAGGTCCGGACAAGTATCCTGTTATGTCAGTGAGTATTGCGGAAGAAGAAGTTCAGGCAATTGGGGTAGAGTATCTCAAAGGTCATTATGCTGCTTGGAATTACTTCCAAACAGTGGAAACCCCAGAGAATGAAAAGTTTGTTGAGGCGTTCAAGAAAAAGTACGGCGAGGATCGGGTAACTAATGACCCGATGGAAGCTGGCTACATTGGGGTTTACCTGTGGAAGCAGGCAGTAGAAAAAGCCAAAACTGCTGATGATTTAGATGCAGTCCGTGAGGCAGTCTACGGCGAGAGTTTAGATGCTCCTGAAGGGAAAGTAACCATGAACTCTAACCATCACCTTTCCAAGGTAGTCCGGATTGGTGAGGTAGGGGAAGATGGCTTATTTGAAATTGTTTATTCCACTGACAAAGCAGTAGCTCCAGTACCCTGGAATCAATTTGTAGCAGAAACGAAAGGATATGCCTGTGATTGGTCTGATGCCGAAAAAGGTGGAAAGTATAAGAGTGAAGAAACCAAAGAAAGCTAACAACAGCAGCATTCGGTAAGGTTTAAGCGGTGATTTCAAATGTAGAATTAAGAATGTAGAATCCAGAATTAAGAATGTAAATTTGCGAAAACAAATTCTTAATTCTTAGTTCTTAATTCTTAATTCTTAATTACCCCTAAACGAGCAACTTCGAGCTTAACTGAGCAGTATTGTATTGATACCTGTCCAAACAACCAAGAGAAGGAGCGTGTTAGAAGGACTTTTAAGTAGTTTGTTTAATGGCATCAGTATTGGTGCAGTTTTATTGATTGCGGCACTAGGACTGGCTATTGTCTTTGGACTGATGGGTGTAATCAACTTAGCTCATGGTGAGTTGATGATGCTGGGAGCCTACACAACTTTTGTCGTGCAAAATGGCTTCAAACTGTTGGGTGAATCTTGGTTTGAAATTTATATCTTTTTTGCTTTAATTGCAGCTTTCTTAGTAGCTGGTGCTGTGGGATTACTGTTGGAGAGGGGAGTAATTCGTCATCTTTATGGACGTCCCTTAGAAACTTTACTGGCAACTTGGGGAGTTAGCCTGATTTTGCAGCAATTTGTCCGCAGTGTAAATTGGGTCTTAGTGATTGGAATTGCTCTGTTTTGTCTGTTGTTTTTCGGAGCACTAGCGATTCTCTCTCGACGCCCTGATATTGAACGCATTCGGAACTGGATAGTAGGGGTAATGTTACCTCTATCTTTGGGTATTGCTGTTGCTACTGGGTCACTCTTAGGCCAGACATTTAAACTAGCAGTAACTAAGCCTTGGTTTGGTGCTCAGAACGTAGATGTGACAGCACCTAGCTGGCTGCGGGGTGGTTTACCAATAGGTAGTTTTCAACTACCCTACGCCCGTTTGTTTATTATTGGTTTGACTATCCTTTGTGTAGTAGCTATTTACCTGTTTTTGCAGCGTTCAACTTGGGGTTTGCGGATTCGTGCAGTTACCCAAAATCGGAGTATGAGCTCCTGTCTCGGAATTCCCACTCAAAAGGTGGATGCTTTAACCTTTGCTCTTGGTTCTGGATTAGCAGGAGTTGCTGGCTGTGCCATTAGTTTACTCGGTTCAGTTGGTCCGAATACAGGTCAGAACTATGTCGTTGATACTTTTATGGTGGTAGTTGTCGGCGGTGTTGGTAAGTTAGTAGGCACAATTGTGGCAGCATTGGCGATCGGTACAGTGAATTACATGGTTGGTTCAGGAATACTTGCCTTGATGTTTACTTCAGTACCGCCTTTTGTTGATTTCTTTACCTTCTTTGCCACCACCAGCATGGCAAAGGTGATGGTATTTGCTCTAATTATTGCCTTCCTGCAAGTGCGACCTGGGGGAATTTTCCCACAAAAGGGACGCAGTGTTGATGCTTAGGGTGAAGGGAAATAGGGAGATGGGGAGATAACGCATATATTTGCACTCATCAATTCCCAATTCCCAATTCCCAATTCCCAATAACAAATAACAAATAACAAATGACAAATGACAACAAGAAACGACAACTGCGGCAAAATAAATTGCTGGTAGAAGGAGGCATTGTCGTTGCGATCGCGCTGGTGCTAATCTTCTTGATGCCAGTAGTTCTATCTGATTTTCGCCTCAATCTCTTGGGGCGATTTTTAGCCTTAGCGATCGTTGCCCTTGGTATTGACTTAATTTGGGGCTACACTGGGCTGTTGAGTCTTGGTCATGGCATCTTCTTTGCTCTGGGCGGTTATGCTCTGGCGATGCATCTGCAATTAGCACCGCTGGAGGCTGGTGGCTTACCGGAATTTATGGGACTCTATGGAGTTGAGGAACTGCCCTGGTTTTGGGGAGCATTTGATGCTTTTGGTTTTGCGGCTATTGGTGTTATTTTGATTCCCAGCTTACTGGGAGCCGTATTAGGCTATTTAGTATTTCGTAATCGCATTAAAGGGGTTTACTTTTCCATCCTCACCCAGGCAGCTACTATTGTCTTTTTCAACTTCTTTAATGGTCAGCAGAAACTCTTCAATGGTACCAATGGTCTGACTAACTATGAAACCATACTAGGAGCACATGTTAATAGTCCTCAGACCCAGTTTAGTTTCTATGTACTAACGATATTGTTGTTAGGGGCGTGTTATGCTCTTTGCCGTTGGCTTACTAGTGGTCGTTTTGGACGGTTACTAATTGCTATCCGTGATGATGAGAGTCGGGTACGCTTTACTGGTTACAACCCTACTGGTTTTAAAGTCTTGGTGTTTGCTATTTCAGCAGGTTTAGCTGGTATTGCTGGAGCCATGTTTACCCTACAGACGGGGATTATTTCCCCGAAGGCGATGGATATTGCTTTTTCCATTGAAATGGTAATTTGGGTAGCAGTGGGTGGTCGTGCAACTCTGATAGGAGCTGTACTAGGGGCAGTGGTGGTAAATTTTGCTAAGAGTCTCTTGAGTGAGCAGTTCCCAGATATCTGGTTATTTTTCCAGGGAGCTTTGTTTTTAGTAGTGGTAACGGTGTTGCCTTATGGGTTAGTGGGTTTGTGGCGCACTCATTTGAGTAAGTGGTTGCAATCTTGGCTGGGAGGGGGTAGACAAGTGGTTACTTACCCTAGTTTGGAGGAAGATCCTGAGGTTAAGCAGGAGCGGAAGGAGCTGGGGGAGTAAGGGTTTTTAGAGAAACCACAAAGGCACAAAGGGCACAAAGGAAGGAGACAGGATGAGTGGAAAGATTCTGGAGACTGAGAATTTGACGGTGAGTTTTGATGGGTTTAAGGCTCTCAATGCTCTGAATTTCAGTATGGAGCCCGGTGAGTTGCGGGTGGTAATTGGTCCTAATGGTGCGGGGAAAACTACGTTTCTGGATGCAATTACTGGTAAGGTGCAACCGACAGAGGGAAGAGTGTTATTTAAAGGGCGGAATTTGCGACGTCTCTCGGAACATCAAGTAGCTCGTCTAGGAATTGGTCGTAAGTTCCAGACACCCAGAGTCTACCTTAAACTGACTGTTCGGGAAAACCTGGAACTTGCCTGTAATCGGAATAAAAATGTCTTTGCTAGTTTGTTTGGTACTGCTCCAGCATCTGAGCGTCGAACTGTGGGAGGTTTACTGGAAACTATTGGTTTAATCCCTAAGGCTGATTTACTAGCAGAATTACTTTCTCATGGGGAAAAACAACGGCTGGAGATTGGTATGTTAGTTGCTCAGTCCCCAGATTTGTTGTTGGTAGATGAACCAGTGGCGGGTTTGACGGATGAGGAGACGGAAAATGTGGGAGAGTTGCTTCTGGCTCTGGCAGAGAGTCATTCCATTGTGGTGATTGAACATGATATGGAATTTGTCCGGCAGATTGCTCGGAAGGTGACGGTATTGCACGAAGGTTCGGTACTCTGTGAAGGTAGTATGGAACAAGTGCAGAATGACCCTCAGGTGATTGAGGTGTATTTAGGACAAAAGCCATCAATCAGCTCTCACCAGCTGAAAATGCTACGGATTGTTACTGCTATGGCTTGGTCCGATGGTAATCTAGCACCAGAAGAAGTCGAGGTAATGCTGTCCCGTTTTAGCAAAATATTTGCCACTGATGTCGAAGAACAGGAAAAATTGCAACAAGAGTTGCGAGATTATTTAACACAAGATATAGATATTGATGAGTTGGTTGCTGAGTTGGAAACTCCTGAAGAACGGGAATTGATTTTGCAGCTGAGTTATGAAGTAATTGGAGCTAGTTCCCGCACCCCTGATGAACCTAATATTAATGAGGAAGAAGCTACTGCTTACCAAAGGTTGGTGAATCTTCTTGATTTACCAGCAGAGGTGGTTAAGAGAATTGAGAATTGAGAATGGGGAATGGGGAATGGAGAATTGTTAATAATACCCTCTACTCAGGTAAACTCGCCAGCAATTGCTCCCAAGAGTCTATCGTCAATGCCACATCAATCAACTCTTCTAGCTGTTCAATACTGAGCCTTTGTAGACGATACTGAACTTCGCTTGGTACGGATAATGTGAGCCGTCGCTCCAGCAATCGCAGCAATAGCCTCTGAGCCTCTTCTTGTCTTCCTTCCTGTCTTCCTTCCTGTCGTCCTTCCTGTCGTCCTTCCTGTCTTCCTTCCTGACGTCCTCGTTCCATCCCGATTCTCTCAATGCTAGTAATATAAGGCATATTTCGCTCCTTTTCGTACTCGATTATTTCCTGAAGAAAGGCTTGTTCTAATCCTTTTGGTAACTTCATTACCCAGTCAATGAAGTGAAACAGATTCAGCACATCTTGTCGCCGATAACCCTGCTCATATAATCTCCTGGTTAAAGACATCTTCCAGGCTTGGCGCTGCTGTTGATTACCACGGGTTTCCTGGGATTTGATGTGAGCCATGATTACTGTGGCAAAAGGATTGTTACTTTGTTCCAATTTTTCCCATCGTTGCTTGTAGTCTAACAGTTTCACTATCAAAAACTCGAACTCGATACTACAGCCTAAGATGGTGCTGCTAAACTTGGTGGGTCGCCAATGGGGATTACCATCACACAGGACTGCTAAACTAAGGACTGGGCGGCTGTAGCGGTCAGAAATACGATGGTTGTAGGTGTACATCCGTTGGGCAAAGTTAGTTTCTTGCTTACCCTGTACTTCCACATGGATCAGAATCCAGGTTTCTTGGCCATTAGCCAACCAAACTTGTACTAATTTATCAGCAAAGCGTCGTCCGATTTGAGCATTCCGTACGACTTTCTGTAGTTCCTTATCGAGGAATTGACAAGGGCGAGACCAATCGATGGCAGGATGAATCTGAGGGAAGCATAGACGGATGAAAGGTTCAAAGTACCACTCTAACTCAGATCTTGCACCAAAAAAAGCTGTATGTTGAACTGATAGCTAAAGTTCTTGTGTAGAGGGGATTATAGCGTGTTCTCTTTTGCACAAGAGAACTATTGTTCAATTCCTTTGAAAAAACAGGAATATCAATAATCTATTCGACTCGATGGCCTACTTTTTCTTCATCGGAATACAAATCTAACCAACTTTCTTTTAGTCCGTCAATAGCCTGAGTTAATTCATCAACGAGTACTCTTCTAACGACAAATAAAACTCCATCTATGTGTGCTTGACTCCCCGCTTTTCCCAAATGTTGAAAACGAGAATACTCGTCTTTCTTGTTGTTTTTTGGAAAAATCGCTTTATTAGCTCTAATGTTATCATTGTTCTCTATTTTAACAGAGAACAATGATAAATGAAT
>JGI12316J15309_10015338_pt1 | contig 24441 bp, 26 predicted proteins | sample MarCyaLeptolynsp_FD_15309 | JGI IMG/M metagenome (IMG submission 15309) | reverse complement strand
CTTCGGCAATCCGACACCGTCGGGCCTGACGTCGATATCCCAGGCCTTGATTTCCGCCTCGGTTGCCGGTCGCCCAAGGTTGAGGGACCCGGCAAAAGCCGGCACAACCAAACCGACCCCGACGATTGCAACGGCAACGGATTTACGAAACCTCGACATTCTCAACCTCTCCGCCAGCCTTCACATGCCAGGTCTGAATGGCATTGTTATGATAAATCGAATTGACGCCGCGCACGGCTCTGAGTTCTGTCTTGGTCGGCTGCACATACCCGATCGTGTCAATCGCCCGGGATTGCAGAAGCAGCGGCGATCCGTCCCAATCGAACTCATAGTAGAAGCGGTGCATCGACTTATCGAGGCTCGGGCCGTCGAGCCGTGCGGTGCGCCAGTTCCTGCCGCCATCCAAAGACACGTCAACCCGATCGACCCGACCCCGTCCGGACCAGGCGACGCCGGACAGAACCGTATGCCCCGATGTGTGTGTGAGCGGCGCCTGCGGCGAAGGGTTGGTGATCACCGATTTCGCGTCCATCTCCCAGGTGAAGCGACGCGCTTTTCCATTTTCCATCAGGTCGGTATATTTCGAAGTCTCTTCACGATGATGCCAGGGCATGTCGCCGACTTCGATGCGGCGCAACCATTTGACCCACATATTGCCTTCCCAGCCGGGCACCACCAGCCGCAAAGGATAGCCCTGCTCCGGCCGCAGCGCCTCGCCATTCATCTTGAAGGCGACGAGGCAATCGTCGAGCGCCTTGAACAGGGGCACCGACCGTGTCATCGCGGATGCGTCAGCGCCTTCCGGCAACAGCCACTTGGCGTTCGATTTCACGCCGGCCTCAGCCAGCAGGTATTTGAGCGGAACACCGGTATACATGACGTTGTGGATCATGCCGTGGGTAAACTGGCAGCCGTTCAGTTGGGCGCCGCGCCATTCCATACCGGAATTGGCGGCGCATTCGAGAAAATAGATCCGGTTCTCTCGGGGAAACCGCATCAGATCCTGCATGGTGAAGACCAGCGGCTTTTCGACAAGCCCATGGATCATCAGCCGGTGTTCCGCGGGATCGATCTCCGCGATGCCGGCATGATGGCGCTCGAAACACAGACCGTTCGGGGTTATGATTCCTTCGAGTTCGTGCAGCGGTGTGAAGTTGACCGAAGAGACGGGATCAGCGGTCAACCACGCGACATGGCGACGAACGACTGATTTCTCGAATTCGGAGGGTGCTCCGTAGGGATTGGCATCAACACCGTCACCAAGATATTGGTTCCAGTCCTTTTTCTCGAGGATCGCAGGGTCGCCAGCCTCGGCACGTGCCCCCGACAACGCCGCCGCGCTGCCGGCGAGGGTGAGGCCCGCCGCAACACCGGATTTGAGGAAGGCCCGCCGCGATCCCGCTCCCGCCGTTTTCCCTTCAATTGCCTTGCTCATTGGCATCCTCGTTTCCATCCCGTTTTAGGGTCTGTGGATAGTTATTTTGTGCCCATAGACCCTTGTCCGAACATATTATTACATTCAATATTTTGAATGTAAATAAGATCCCCGTCCGGTGCGGCAATATGGTGTCTGAAATTATGGATCTAGATCCCGACCACGTTCACGGACCGGTTCTGCTCGAGGTCAACGACCGGGTTGCGTTGGAGATGAGCCTCCACCACATCCCAGATCGCCGGTCCTTCGGTGGCCTCATTGACCGACGCCCACCCCGAAACCACATAGGTCTTGTCCGCTTCGATTGCGGTTCCGGTTTTCAAAAGAACCATATCGGATATGCGGCTGCCGATCGGTTTGCCGATATCAATCGTGTAACCCATGCCGCCAACACGAACCATATCGCCGCCCTGTTGATAATAGGGATCCGGATTGAACAGATTGTCCGCGACGTCTTCCAGAACTTCCTTCAGGAACCTGCCGGTCATTTCGCTGCGATAGGCGCTTGGATAGGACATGCCCGTTGCGTTGAAGAGATCCTCCACCGTTATGTCCTGGCCGGGGAGCAAAGACGTGCCCCAACGGAAGCCCGGCGAAAGCGCAATATCCGCCTCCCGTTCCTCAAGCAGGGCCTGACAGATCAGATCGTCGAACGTCCCGTTGAAATTGCCGCGCCGGTAAAGCAGGGAATTGGTCTTGCCGAGAACACGGCCAAGCTCTGTTTCATGCGGAGCCCGGGTTTCGTTGATTAACGCTTCCATATCCGAATCCGGAGCGATCACGTCTGAAAACACCGGTATCAGTCGATATCTGTACCCCTTGACCGCACCATCGCGGACGTCAAGGTCCAGTCTGGAAACGAATTTGCCGTTGGACCCGGAAGCGATCAACAGGGTCTTGCCGACCATCACCGGTTCGGGCAAGGCATCGTGGGTATGGGCGCACAGGACCACATCCACCCCCGACAGCCGGCCTGCCAGTTTTCGGTCCACGTCAAAACCGTTGTGCGACAAAAGCACGACCAGGTCAGCACCGGCTTCCCGCGCTGCATCGACATTTTCCTGCAGGATTTCCTCTCGAATTCCAAATGAAAGCGAGGGGAACATCCAGCCTGGATTGGCAATCGGCAAATAGGGAAACGCCTGCCCGATCACAGCGACCTTGCCGCCTCCGCGTTCAAACATCTTCGTATGCTCGAAAGCCGGCTCGTCCCACTCCTTGTCAAAAATGTTGGAGCCAAGAAATGCGAAGGGCAGTGCGTCGACAATCTCGCGCACCCGGTCTTCGCCATATGTGAACTCCCAGTGCGAAGTCATGGCATCCGGTTCAAGCGCGTTCATCAGACGCACCATGTCGGCGCCCGCAGTCTTCTGCGACACGTATGACCCCTGCCAGGTGTCGCCGCCATCGAGCAACAATGTATTTTCTTCGCGACCGGAGCGGATCGACTTCAGGATCGTTGCCACCCTGTCCAGCCCACCCATCCGACCATAGGTTTTCGCCAGTGCCACGAAATCTTCGGAGGATAATGCGTAGGCATGCGGCGAGCCCGGCTCCAGATTGTACAGCTTCAGGAAATCGGTACCGGTCACGTGAGGCGGTTTGCCAGCCACATCTCCGACCCCCAGATTGATCGACGGCTCGCGGAAATAGAGCGGCTTGACCTGAGCGTGGATGTCGGTGATGTGGACAAGCGTTACGTTGCCAAAATCCTCGAATGCCAAAAGATCATCCTGGGTCAGGGCCTGCTTCGCCGCAAACGCACTCAAGCTTCCAACGCCCTGCACGCCCAGCACCGCTGACAAGGCAACCGATGCCTGCAGGAATTCCCGCCTGGAAATCATGTGAGTTCTCCGAATTCTTTCGAGCGTCAAGCATCGGGCCTTGGGATGCACTGGTGCATCCCGAAGCCGTTATCTGCCGGAACCGACCGATCGCTTGGATCGCCGTTCCAGGATTGGGTCTAGTTTCTGACTGCCGGCGTCTCGACCGACAGGCCGGCACCACGGGATGCGACGTAAAGTTCAAGCGCCAGGAACTCGTCGGATCCGCGTTTGTAGGGTTTCGCCCTGACCTGATCCATGCATCCCTTGAAGCGGCGGTGAATTGAACCGAGACCGCCCCATTTCAACCGGTAAACCGGAAAGCCGTTGATCTGTCCCTGGGAAAGATGGTCGGAGCGGATCTTCACGCCGTAATTCGCTTCATGACAATTGGAGCAGGCCAAGTCGAGCTGTCCGACACGCGTGTAATAGAGTTCCTTGCCCTTCTCCATCCAGGACTGCATCGGCCCGTCGGTTTTCACGCTGATCGGCATGCCACGCGATTGCACGCCAATGAAGGCCGTCATCGCCAGCATGTCGCCTGCTTCCCATTTCCAGGCATCTGCCCCCATGCGTTCCGTCCGGCAGGTATTGACATGGTTTTCCAGCGCCTGCGGTTTGCCGGCTTTTTCCGACCATTTCGGCATGGACGCACGCACACCCTTCATGCTTTCAGCGGCATCGCCGTGACAAGTCGCACAGGATTTGCCTTCCGATCCATCGACCGCTTCCCAGAGGTCGGCGCCGATTTCAACGGCAGCAAAAGCCGGATTGTCGAAATCGTCGGTTTGCAGGGCTTGCGTTTCCGGGCTACGGAACCGCCATCCGGAATAGAGGCGGTCAAACGGACTGTCTTTCGGTGCCGCAACATCGGTTACGATTTCAGTTCCTTCGATCACGAGCTTGTTGTCGTCGGGATCGGCAAGTGCCAGCGGCGCGGACGCAGCCAACGCCAAACCGGTAACTGCAAGTGACCCTGGCAAAGCACGAATCAAATTCCTGAATGTCTTGATCGTCATGTAAGTCCCCTCCCTCGGGAACGCGCCAAGCGGCCCGTCCCGCTTTAGCCTCTATTCGACTTTTATTTTTTTCGACGTTTCGTAAACCGATCCATCATCATCGACCCAGGTGAACTTGAACTCTCCGCTTTCGGGCACCCGAACGTTGAATTGAAAATAGGGATTGGAAGACACAGCAGGCTCGATATCGACCTCAAACACCGTTTGTCCGTTGAACGCTGCGGTGAACTTGTTGATGATTTTGCGCGGGATGATGTCGCCGGTCTTCTTGTCCTTGCGCTGACCCGATTCCATCTTGTGGCTGATCAGGGTTTTGATCGTGATGACCTCGTCCTTCTCCGCCGTTTTAGGGACCTTGACCCTTGGTTTGGCTTTCGCCATGTCATTTTCCTTTCACCTGGAGCAGGCTGGCCGTCCGCCTTGCCGCTCCGCCTGGAGTATCCTCATCCGCCGCCGTGGCAGCGCGTGGTGATCGATCAAGCGGCGTCAACCGCCGCAGCCGCCAATCGTCACTTTGATGGTCTTGGTGTCCATGAACACGGAGCCGTCGCTCATCTTGGCGATCGCGACGATGTCCTGTGTCTTGGCCAGACGGATGCGCGTTGAGGCGCTCGCCTCGCCGCTCATTGCACTGAACTTGAACCTGGCGACACCAATTTGCGGATTGCCCTTGGCCAGAACGAGCACTTCCGACACGTAATCGTCGGCCGTCATCGCGCTTTCCACATCGAAGGCGACAGGAACCGTGTTGCCGTTTTCGGCAATTTCGGGGGTCGTCAACGAGATGCGTCCGGAGGCGATTTCCGCACCGCCGGCAAACTCCTTGATCACCTGGTCGAATTCCGTTTCCGCCGCAACGGCCGGCACGATACTTCCGCCAAGGGCGGTTGCCATGGTCGCGCCGAACCCCAACAGGCAGATCTGCCGTCTGTTCATCTGCATCGTTTGCTCCATTGTTTGTCCACCGTAAAACGGCGGCCTAGTCCTCTTTCAGCGTCAGCAGGTAGGCAAGCACATCCTCCACCTGTTGCGCCGTCAAAATTGTCTTGCCCTGAAAGGCTTCGGCCGTTCGCGCGCCGTTCTTGGCGCGGTAAAACGACGGCATGATCGATTCATCGCCGAAAACCTGCTTCGAATTCACCAAAATGGCACGCAGTTCCGGTTCGGAATAACGATCACTGACACCGTTTAGTTCCGGTCCGACTTCGCCATGAAACGGCTGATCGGCAAGGTCGTCGTTTTGATGGCACGCCAGACAATTGCCGAGCTTGCGGTCTTGAAACCACCCCCGTCCGCTTGCCGCATCCCCGGATGCGCCAGTCAGCGAAGCCACGACCTGACGGTCCTCGGTAATGACGACCTTGTCCGGCGGCACTTCGCTGCTCGCATGGGCTTGCACCGTCAATGAGCCGGCAAAAAGCGCAACTGCACCCAAACGCCAAGCCCGATGCCCAGTCCGGCGGCCCCATTCGCCAAATGTTGTTATTGCAGTCATTAATCCCTCCCCGCGGACATGATATCCACGCTGCGGCACTCTACGCGAATTGAATCGCATTACGCAATCACAAATTCAATTTATTGAATAAGTAAATATGATGCAGCGCAGCAAACCCGGCCCTAATTTCCCGTAATCCCGGCTTCCGCTAGCTTGCGCGCATGATATTTCTGGAAATGTTCTTCGCCTTCATAACCCTTTTCCCGAACCCATTTGAACATGTTGAGCGTGGTCCATTTTCCGAATGCTCCGGGCATGACCGATACCGCGGCCGCCAGAACGCTCTGATTCTCCTCAGCCGTTTCCGGTAAAAAAAGGATCGTCGGTGTATAAACGACGCGCCATTTCCGGGCGGCTTTCTTTTCCGTCAGCGTCGTCCCATCCAGGTCGGTGACTTCCTCGTCACCAAACATGTTGTACTGCACGACCATGAAATTTTCGGCGATGAAATCGCGCACTTCCGAGTCGGTGAAAACCTCTTCGTGCAGCCGTTTGCAATAGATGCATCCACGCTGCTCGAAGATTATGGCCAGCCGTTTGCCTTCCTCGCGCGCTGTATCCACATCTTCCTTCATGTCTTTGAAAGTGGTGGTGAACCATTCCTGTTTGTGCAAACCGTCGTCGCCGATTTCGGTTGCAGATGCCGCGATCGTACCGCAAACAAGAACAGCGCATGCACCCAATAACGCCAGAATATTTCGCATTGATCGTTCCTCCATTATCCAAGCGTGCCGAGCGATGGCACGTATTCGAGCAGCAGATAGGCCATGGTTTGCATTGAGCCGGTCAAAAACAGGATTCCCGTGACGACGAGCATTCCTCCCATAACCTTTTCAACTGTTCCGATATGGCGGCGGAACCGCCCCATGATCCGCATGAACGGTTTCGCAAACAGCGCGGCAGCAATGAACGGCAATCCGATGCCGAGCGCATAGACAAACAACAATGCAGCCCCACGCCAGACCTCGGCCTGGCCCCCGGCAACGAACAGAATGGCTGCCAGAACCGGCCCGACGCAGGGCGTCCAGCCAAAGGCAAATGCCAAACCGACAACAAATGCGCCGGCAAGGCCAAGCGGCTTGCTTCGCACCTGAAATCGGGCTTCGCGATAAAGAAGGCCGATACGGAAAATTCCGAGGAAATGCAGCCCCAGGACGATTATGACGAGCCCGGCGGCGATGCCCAGCTCGGTGAGATGGTCGACGACGAAAGCCCCGAGAAACGAGGCGCTCGCGCCGAACAAAACGAAGACGAGCGAAAACCCCGCAACAAACGCAATCGACGCCCAGACCACATGCCGGCCGGCCGTCTGCGCAGCGCCACTCTCCGCGGCCTCCGATCGCGTCAGCTCGTCAAGACTGACGCCGGCCAGAAAACACAGATAGGGCGGGACCAGTGGCAGAACACAGGGAGAGGCAAAGGAGATCAAACCCGCCAGAAATGCGCCAGTCCAGGTGACGGATAAGTCCATGCGGTTCTCTCTATCACAACATATTCATATATTTTAATCTGTTTTCCAAAATTGAAAAATGTTATAGGAATGTCAATGAAAAACTGGGGTCGACAATGTGGTCCACGAGACTCGTCGCATTTTGCGCACTATTGGTTTTGTCCGTATTGCCTGGCAAAGCCGCCGAACTGATCATGATCGAACAGGCGGGCTGTCATTGGTGCGCCGCATGGGACCGCGATGTTGGGATTGTCTATGACAAGACAAAAGAAGGCAAGCGCGCGCCCCTGCGCCGTCTGGATCTGAAAGACAAGCTCCCAGAGGATCTGGCTTCCATCCGGATCGAACGCTTCACGCCGACTTTCATATTGGTCGAAGAAAACCGTGAAGTCGGCCGGATCCGGGGCTATCCCGGGGAAGATTTCTTTTGGGGATTGTTGGGCCAAATGTTAGATAAACTTCCTGCGCAAGCGAGTCCGCAGAGCTGAATGGGAACATGCAATCGATGAACAAGGCAGCACTTCTAAAATCCGATGGTTCGGATGCGGAAGCCATTGACGCGATGATGGACAGTGCGAAGGAAGCGACCGATTTCCTCAAGGCGCTTGCCCACGAGGGTCGTCTGATGATCCTGTGCCGGCTGGTCGAGGGCGAGTGTTCCGTGGCTGAATTCGAAACCATGCTATCGGCCCGACAGGCCGCGGTTTCTCAACAATTGACGCGGTTGCGCCTTGAAGGTCTCGTCAAAACGAGACGGGACGGCAAGACCATGTATTATTCGATCGCTGACGAGCGCGTCAGCGAAATGGTTGGCCATATCTATACTATGTTCTGCGGCACACTGGACGGGAAATCCTGACACCGCGAAGTCCGTCGCCCTGCCGTTCCAAACATGCCAAGATGCGATCAAGAGCGGTGAGTGCACCGGGGACGTCGAAGGTACCGTCAGAGTCCTGGATCCGTGCCTCAATTGATTGGATTTGTTGAAAACGGCAATCCGTCGGCCCGTATTGCACATTGATGTGACAATCCTGGGAGGGAAAGCTGTCATGGATACTCTTTCGCCATCGATGATCGCCGCCTTTTGCGGGTTCGCAGGTGGCGCCGTTCTCGGTGTCACCGCCCGATGGGGACGATTTTGCACGCTCGGAGCGATAGAGGATGCAAGCCTCGGCGGCAATTTCGATCGTTTGCGTATGTGGGGGCTCGCGATCGCCATAGCGATCGCAGCGACATTCGGTCTCGACGCCGCCGGCTTCATCAATGTCGCGGATTCGTTTTACCTCTACGCCCCAACAACGCTTGTCGCGACCGCTGTCGGCGGTCTGACGTTCGGCCTCGGCATGGCTTTTGTCGGTACCTGCGGCTTTGGCACCCTCGCCCGCATAGGCGGCGGCGATCTCAAGTCGATCGTAACGTTTCTGGTTATGGGCATTTCGGCCTACGCGACCATGAGCGGCGCCACTGCCTATATTCGTGTCGCCTTGTTTTCCCACTCCAGTCCTGTGGAGACCAGTGCGGGCTTCGCCCATCTGCTGGCTCGTACCCTGACCGTCTCGCCCCTTGTCGCGGCGCTCGGAATTTCGACGATCATCGCCCTGGTCTGCCTCAAGCCCGGATCGATCCGCAGCAACCGGCGCTACCTTGTAACGGCCATGATGGTGGGATTGACGATTGCCTTCGGATGGTTCGCAACCGGCTATCTGGCAGCCGACGACTTCGATCCCTACCCGCTCGAATCCTTCCGGTTTTCCGCGCCGACCGGCGAAACCATCATCTATGTCATGACCATGACGGGCGCGACCGTAAAGTTCGGGACAGGAGCGGTTTTCGGGGTCATTTTCGGCGCCGCCGTCACATCACTTGCGCAGGGGTATTTCCGCTGGGAAGCCTGCGATGACGCCCGTGAATTGCGCCGCCAGATCTTTGGTGGTTTTCTGATGGGTTTCGGTGGCGTGACCGCAGTCGGGTGCACTGTCGGACAGGGCCTGTCAGCCGCGTCGACCCTCGCCTACACCGCTCCCGTGGCGCTGGTCGCAATATTCGCCGGTGCCTGGATCGGATTGCATATGCTCGTCCACGGATCCGTGCTTGACCCCCTGCGAAACCTGTTTTCGCCGGGTGATCTGCGGTAGCGCAAACAAGGTTCCGCACTCCTCCATTTGACTAAAATCAATGTTTCATTCAAATAAATGAATATGTTTAGGTGATCACCTTCACCGAATTACAGGTGCAGGTTGTTCGCGGACGGTAACGATGATTGAGGCGTTTTTTCTATCGGACGGTCTTGCCGATTCCTCAAAGGCTGCGCTTGGCGGGTTGACGATCGGATTTCTGTTCGGGCTTCTGGCCCAGCGCTCGCAATTCTGCCTTCGTGCCGCAACGCTTGAATTCTGGACGGGAAAGCCCGGCGAGCGCTTTGCCGTCTGGTTGTTGGTGTTCGGCATGGCACTGGTCAGCGTGCAAACATTAATTGCTACGGGGGACCTGCCGACCAATGACATTCGCCAGTTGGCCAATCCGGGTTCGATGTCCGGAGCCATGATCGGCGGTCTCCTGTTTGGGGCCGGCATGGTGCTCGCACGCGGATGTGCCAGCAGGTTGCTTGTGCTATCGGCCACCGGAAACATGCGGGCATTCGTGACCGGCCTGCTGCTAACTGTCATCGCACAGGCCGCCCTGACGGGCATATTATCGCCCCTGCGCGAGGAACTGGCCACCCTGTGGATCGTCGGTCCCGAGATCCGGGACATGGCTTTACACGTACCTGCGTTCACCGGATTAGCGCTCGGATTTTTCAGCTTGCTGGCCGCCATGTTCATAGCTTTTCGGCAGAAGGCGGACACCGCGAAACTTGCCTACGGCGCCGCGGTCGGACTGACCATCGGTCTGGGGTGGGGATTCACCGCCACCCTCGCGAGCTATGCTTTCGACCCCGTGAGAATAGAGAGCATCAGCTTTACCGGGCCGTCTGCAAACACCTTAATGGCGCTAATAAACAGTCCGGGCGTCTCGTTCAATTTCGGAATCGGTCTTGTGCCGGGCGTCTTCGCTGGATCGGCCCTGTCAGCCGTGTGGGGCGGAACCTTCAAAATACAGGGGTTCACAGCCGAAACAGGCACGGCACGCTATTTCGTCGGCGCGGTCATGATGGGGTTTGGCGGCATGCTGGCAGGCGGTTGCGCCGTCGGCGCCGGCGTAACCGGTGGATCGGTTCTTTCGCTAACGGCTTGGGTCGCTTTGCTCGCCATGTGGATTTCGGCCGGGCTCACCCATCTGGCGATACGCACATCTTCGAACGGGGATCTTGCCACCAAACCGGCCACCGTGCCCTGACGCCACACACACTGGAGAACACCATGACCCGCCTGATGACATTCGCCCTGTCAGCTCTGTTTCTGGCCCTCGCGCAACCCGCCATTGCGGGCGACAACGAACCGCGAGTCCGCGCAATCAAGGCCCCATTTGAGGATGTGCTTCTGGACCTGCAGGACGCGATCATCAGTCGCGGCCTGGTCATCGACTATACCGGACATATCGACAAGATGCTCATGCGTACCGCCGAGGCAGCCGGAAGCGTAACGGAAACCGGAGAAAAGTCGCCGTATCTGAATGCAAAATATCTGCAATTCTGCTCCGCGAAACTGACCCATGAAGCTGTCAGTGCCAACCCGCAGAACCTGTCGATTTGCCCATACGTCGTTTATCTCTATGAAACCCGGACCACGCCGGGGACGACCTATCTGGGCTACCGCAAGCCCGCATTCGGCCCCTCAAAGGCCAGCCGGGTCATCAGGGTCAAGATCAATGAATTCCTGCAATCGATTGTCGACGAAACAGCCGACGCAGCCGAGTAAAATCGGTTTCCGGAATTCTTGCCGCTCGGTCGGAATCCTCTGCGGAGACAGGGGTGTAAGATCCAGGGACCATGAGCGTTTCGCTTTTTCCGTAACAGTGTGAAACGCTCCAGAGAACGAGAGTGTTGCCTTCAGGCTTGTGCGTCTGACCGGGACCTGAGAAACTTTCTGCAATCGGAGCTTGATCAGGAAGACATCTTCGTAATATATTCAATTATATAAATATAAGAATTAAAGAGGAAACGATGCTGAGGACACTTGCGTTCTGCACCGCTCTCGTGACAGCGCCACATGTGCTGGCGGCAGGAGACGCGGAATACGGCGAATATCTCTCCTCGCAATGTGTCACCTGCCACCAGGCCAGCGGGTCGGACAAAGGCATACCCCCTATCGTCGGATGGGATGAGGCCGCTTTTGCGGCCGTCATGCTTTCCTACAAATCCAAAGAGCGGGAACACCCGGTCATGCGGATGATAGCTGGCGGACTGGACACGGAACAGATCGAGGCTTTGGCCGCCTATTTCGCCAAACTGGAACCCGCCGACCCGTAACCGCGGACACGACCGCACAACCAACCGGAGGAGCACATCATGACACTCGACAGGCGAACTTTCGCCACACTCTTGGCGGCGACGTCGGCCGCTGGCATAATCGGATCGCCGCTTGTTGCGCGCGCAGCGCGCCCGAAGGTTGTCGTCATCGGCGGGGGCGCCGGCGGCGCGACGGTCGCACGATATCTGGCCAAGGATTCAAAAGGCGCGATCGATGTCACCCTGATCGAAGCCACAAAGCGCTACTACACCTGTTTCTTTTCCAATCTCTATCTCGGTGAGTTCCGAGACTATGCGACCATCGGTCATTCCTATGACGGGTTGGCGAACAATCACGGGGTCAACGTGGTGCACGATTGGGCGGTTGGCGTGGATGCGGCCGGCAAGACGGTTTCGCTGGCGTCAGGTGCCAGTGTCGCCTACGACCATCTTGTCGTGGCTCCGGGCATCGACATGAAGTACGATTCCGTCCCAGGATATTCAGTCGAAGCGCAAACGAAAATGCCGCATGCCTGGAAATCCGGCACCCAGATCCAGGTCCTCAAGGCACAGGTGGATGCCATGCCGGAAGGTGGTACCTTCGTGATGGTTCCTCCCCCCAATCCGTTCCGCTGCCCGCCCGGGCCCTATGAGCGAATCTCCATGGTGGCCAGCGTCCTGAAGAAAAAGAACCCGACGGCAAAAATCATCGTTCTCGACCCGAAGGAGAAATTTTCCAAACAAGCGCTGTTCACGGAGGGTTGGCAAACCCACTATCCAGACATGATCGAATGGATCCCGGCATCGATCTCGGGCGGCGTGACCAGCGTGAACCCCGACACGATGGAAATCGAAACCGATATTGAAACCTTCAAGGCCGATGCTGCCTGCGTCGTTCCTGCGCAAAAGGCCGGCCAAATCGCCGAAATGGCCGGCGTGCTTGACGGTGACTGGGCACCTATCGACCCGGCAAACATGCGTTCCAGGGCCGATGCCAACATAACCGTCCTCGGTGACGCATCCGTTGCTTCCGCAATGCCGAAATCCGGGTTCTCGGCCAACAGCCAGGCCAAGGTCGCAGCGAATGCCATCCGTGGCGAGCTGACGGGATCCCGGGTTTTCGATGCACGTTATCAGAACACCTGCTGGAGCCTCATTGCAGCAGACGACGGCGTTAAGGTCGGGGCGACATACAAGGCCGGAGAGGCAACGATCGAGCCGACGGAGAAGTTCATATCAAAAACCGGCGAAGATGCAGATCTGCGCAAGACCACATACGAGGAATCGGAAGGCTGGTATGCCGGCATCACGGCGGACATGTTCAGCTGACAGATCCGATGAACCCAAGACCCGAACGGGGCGGTTTCGACCGCCCCGTTTTGGTGTCATCGAGGGTGGGGCCCGACGCCCTTACGACGGGACAAACCGGAATGCCCCGGCGTGCCGCTCGACGGAACCGGTCCCGGGCTTCACCAGATGGTAGCCCAGACAACCCAGTTTTTCGTCCGCCAGGCGTTGCAGCAGAGATTTTCTGCCGTTGACTGCCTTTTCCGGATCCTGGTCCGTGCCCAACGACCATTCCGGTTTCTGAAACGATATGACGGGATGCGCAATTGCATCGCCGATCACCACAAATCCCTGCCCGTCCCGCCGGATCTCGAACGACGTGTGACCGGGTGTGTGCCCGGACGTATCAAGCGCGAAGATACCGGGCAGCACCTCGGTTTCGAAATCAAATCGTTCTACTCTGTCTTCAATGGCTTCCAGATTGCGTTTCGCTCCGGCAGCAAAGGATTTTTGCGCATCCGGCATGGCATCAATCGTGTCATCGGCAATCCAGAAATCCCATTCCGCTTTCGAAATGTGATGCGTTGCATTGCTGAAAAGCGGCTCATCAAAATCGTCGAGAACGCCCCATAGATGATCCGGATGTGCGTGGGTGAACACAATGTCGGTTACGTCCTGCGGATCAATCCCTGCGGATTCAAGGGTCTCCGGCAAGAGACCGACACTATCAAGGAACCGGCTCCCTGCCCCGGCATCGAACAGGATGACCCGTTCGCCGTCTCGAAAAAGGGTCAGGTTGCAATCTGGCGTCACACTGTCAGGCGACAATCCGTTCGCCTGCAACAGGCTTCGGCTTTCCTCGGCCGCGATGCTTGGCAGATAAAAGGAGACCGGAAAGGAAAGCGAGCCATCGCTCAGGCTGGTTATTCCAAATGATTCTGCGGTCGGTCCGGCTGCAGCGGATGGCCGGGCCGCCGGGATGGTCGCAGCCGCCAGGAATGCGGTCGCTCCAAGCATTTCACGCCGATTGAAGTTCATCTCGTGGCTCCACACCATTCATATCTAGATATATGAATATTATACAGGGAACCTGGACTTTTGATAGCGAAACTTGGTGATGTTGCTGTTTTGTGGGTGCCGCGCGACGAGGATTTCGCAGCTTTTTACGCGCCGCCCAACTCAGACAGTACGCCGAGGGTGCCGCATTGACGTCGACACCCTCTTCCTGGGAATCCGTCCGTCGAGGCTATTTGACTGCCGCGCTGGTAAAGGCATCCAGCGCACCGGTAATTTTTTTCAGGACCGGATCCGCACCTTCGATCTTGTGCCGTGAGGACACGTAGGCAGGGTCATTGTAGACAAGAAAGACATCTCCTGACTCCGCCTGGTAAGCCAGAGCTTTTTGCGGCAGATCGAGCGCTGTCGTCTGGCTTGCCTTCATCAAAGGCGTGCCCAGTTTCGGATTGCCGAAAACAAGCAGTTCGGTCGGGCGCATATCGAGGCCGGCTTTCTTGGCCCCGGCCGCATGATCGATCCGGGCGAAAATCGTCAGTCCTTTTTCCTTCAGGATACCCTCAAGCTTGTCGATCGTTGCGGCGACCGAGTGGGCACTCTTTTTGGAAATCATTCCGGTGTCCGCAAAAACCGGAGAATTCGCTGCAAACACGATGCTTGCGAGAACGGCGGCAAAAAACAGTCTCATGGCGGGATATCCTTATTTCAATCACGCGCCTGCATACCGCACCGCGGTTCAACAATAAACCGCATGGTTCGCCGGGCGCCCGGAATATCGGCCAATAGCCATCAACATTTCGTGGCAATCTCGTGGCGAACATTGCGCAACCTCACTTGGCGTCATGAAAGATGATGCCGGTCGTATACCGTCGGCCGGACCGTATCCGGCTGACACCGTGGCGCTGGTTGACCCGGTAGAAGCCTCGAGCGCCCTGTTTCGGGCGTTGGCTGACCGCAAACAGAACCCCATCTCCTTTGCGCAACGGGACGACCTCCGCCTTGGACTGCATGCGGGGTCGCTGTTCCGTCAGAACAAACTCACCACCCTCAAAGTCTGTTCCCGGTTCACTCAGCAGTATCGCCAGTTGAATGGGAAATGTGTGGGCACCATACACGTCCTGGTGCAGGCAATTGTAATCGCCTGCTTCATACTTCAAAAGCAATGGCGTCGGTCGGGTCTGCCCGTCTCGGTGACACCGTTCGAGCATCTCCGCATGGGTGTCCGGATAGGTCAATTCCAGACGCATCGATTGCGCCCACCGATTGGCGAGCGGAGCGAGCCGGCCATAAAACTCGGTGCGCAGTAACGCAAGCCGTTCCGGCAATGGATAAGTAAAATATTTGTATTCTCCCTGTCCGAATCCGTGCCGTTTCATGACGATATGGCTGCGAAATCGCGAGGCATCGTCATAAAGTGACTGCAAGGAATCAGACGTGGCGTCGGACAGGATTTTTCCTGTCTCGGCAAACCCGTGATTGTCGAGTTCGGCAAGAATACGGTCCCAATCCAGGCTGTCGGTATCGCAATCATCGGCTGACATCTCAGGCTCCTGGTCTTCCTGTTCGAGCGGGAACACAGAACCTAGAGTGCGAGGGCGCGCCTCGCATTCCGATTTTTGCATCCGGATTCGCTCAACGCGGACAGCGCCCACCCTCTATCGTCTGCGTTAACTCCGGAGCCCCGTCGCCAACCAGATTGGCACACGGCTTGCTCCGATTGAGATGAAACATGGTTCGGGGTAACCTTTTGTTAACCATCGTACCAAAGTGGGACACCGACGATCCAGAAAAGGGACACACATGTACCAGAATCTCAATTCGGCACAGAACGAACAGGAAAACAACGACCTGATCCGTCGGACACGGCTTTACAAGACGTCAACCCTCCTGTTTGCGGTGGCATTCCTAAGTGTCGGATTCGCGATGTGGTATTCGAGCGGTACGATCAGCGCGACGGCCAAATTCAAACCGACGATATTCAGCGAAGATCAGGGCAAGGCGCTTGCGCATCCGACCGGCGGAATAGTGGCACGTGTGCTGGTCCGCGAAGGCCAGAAGGTCAAGGCGGGAGACACGTTGCTTGTATTGGACGCGGGCGAGGTCATTGCACCAAATGATGGCGCTGTCGTCGGGCTGAAAAGGATTGCCGCCGGTGACGTCGTTGATGCGGGAGCTACCGTGCTTGCGATCGTCCCGATGCCTGTCCTGACCCTGGAAACCTAACGCATGTCGCGTTCGATCTGCCTCAGATCAAACGAAAACGATTTGTGCAACGAAAGGTCTGCAGCGTGTTACGTGAATCCGATTTCACGCGACACGCTGTAGACCATTTTCTGTCCAGATGGAATCTGTCTGAACAGAAAGAGTGCGAGATGCAACCGGATTAGGAGTTTGACGTTACGGCAGGACAATTGTTCGCGTGCTTCCTGTGCAGTCGGGTTCGGTGACCATCTGCGCGGAAAGCACCGATGAAGACAGTTCTCCCCTATCCCGCCTCTGCTCATGACCGAACCTGGCGTTGCGCAATTTCTCTCAATTTATCGTAGTAGAAAGCGTGATGGGCAAGGAACTCCCGTAAATGCGGCGCCTTGGCGGCTGCACGTTCAAAGACTTCCTCAGCATCACCGGTCGCGGCTGCAATCCCCGTCGACGCGAGGACGTTACCGTGCCAGCCGGCAACGCGTTCCCAGTCCTTCGGTACCGCACCGGATTGCCACTCAAAAGCCCCCACGACGAAATCCAGGCCGGCCCGGCCCCACACCGCGCGCATCGTCCCGCGAGGATCCCGTTGAATATCTTCCGCACAGACAATGAGCGGTGCTGTGTCAGCTATTTCCGTAAGGGCACGCCAGTGTCGCCATTGCGCTTCAAGTCCGATTTCCGGAAGCGTCATCTGTGGGTCGAGCTTGAAGTAGGAAGCGATGGCTCTGCGGGGATCACGAATGAGAAACACATTGACCAGGCGCCTGCTGAAGTCCGGATCAGACAGGATCGGTGGAACGATGTAGTAACTCATGTCCTTGAAAAAAACCGGCCCAGAACGGCCCGCCGCAAGCAATGCATCGCGAACGCCTTCATAGGTGTCGGGCATTTGTTCGCGTTCATTGTGATGCAGTGGAAGCTGCCGTTCCGTCCGCCTGGAATAATAATATCCCAGAAACGGCTCATGAAAGACCCTGCAATCGCCGCGTTCGCGCATCACACGTTCAAATGCGGTCGACATCGATCTTGGATGCGCCCACAGAGCGACGATTGGATAGGTCATGGCAGAGCGGAACTCAGGTTACCGGTTTCCATTTGATCGAACACCCCATTGTCGGGATCTGATCCCGCGGCCCCTCCCCGGTTTCGGCAATGCTTTTCATAGCCAGAAACAGGTCCCTGCGCAGATCCGCCGGCCCCGGAGTACCGCGAGACGCATCCAGTCTCCCACGATATTGAAGGCCGAGGCTCCGATCAAACCCGAAAAAATCAGGCGTACAGACCGCATCATAAGCCCGTGCGACTGTTTGCGTTTCATCGTAAAGATAGACAAAGGGAAAGCCATAGTCTTCCGCGACACGGCGCATATTATCGAAGGAATCATCAGGATAACTCACGGCGTCATTGGCCGAGATGGCGATCGTATTGACCCCCAGAGATTTGAGATCCCCCGCGTCCCGCACCAAACGATCAAGGATCGCCTTGACATAGGGACAATGGTTGCAGATGAAAGCGACGAGGGTGCCGTTTTGCCCCCGCAGGTCGGCAAGTCTGTGGTCCATGCCGTCTACACCGGGAAGAACAAAGGCGGGAGCCTTCCAGCCAAAGTCACAAACTTCCGATCCTGCCGCCATCACACCCTCCGCAATCCCTAACGCCACCGGGGCTACAAAAGCTTTGTGCCGCCACTACGCCATCTTTAGACCGGTTGGGCCCTTTTGCAAAATTCGCGTGCGAACGTTGGCCATTACAGGCCACTCTACAGATCAGCGCGCCAGATCGGGTTGGTCCAGGCCCGTTTCCCGTTTGCGTCGATCAGGGTAACACGTAACCATTCGGAGGGTTTTTCCAAAAGCCAGCCTCGATCCAGGCGGGACAAATCCAGTGATGCGCGGCCAATTGATCGGCCACTTTTTACCGACGATCGGGAAACACCGCAGGTCACCGCAATCGTGTCAACAGGTGAACATTCGATTTCGAGGATATCGCCTTCGATCGAAAGGTTTTGGATGCTTGGACCCTGACTGGAATAATAGTGGCCGGCCTTAAGGGCTTCCAACAGTGATTCCGGATCAAGTGACCCGGCCTTGACGTGGACCCAGCCCCCAAATGCATCCGCATCGTGATCATTGAAATGCGCATCATCGGTTGCAAAGGCCGTAAGACGCTTCCCGTCATTCAGCATCTGGTCGAGAAGATACCATCCGTCGCCCCGATCACTTTCAACCGCACAACCATGATTGTATATCTCGACGGCATGGGCCACATTGATCGAATGGCCATCCTCGATTGTCAATTGCGACCAGGCCGGATGAGCGATGCCGACAAAAGCACCGGATGCGGCCGCGCGGCATGCAAGTTCCGGTCCGGTTTCGTCCTCTCCACACGGCGCAAAATCGAGCGGCAGACCAGCCGCAACCAAATGCCACAATTCACCTACGGCGGTTTTCGGAGCATGGAGTTCCGCTCCGATAATCGTGGTGAAATCAGGGCTTCGCAATGACCGCGTGTCAGCGACCGGCCAGTCGAAATGCCCGATAAAATGGTCCGACAACATCAGAAAGTCGTATCCGACCGAACGATAGGCTTCAATCACCTGATCCGGGGACAGCTTGCCATCTGAGAGCGTGGAATGAGTGTGGATGTTGCCGCGCCAGAATTGGCCCGGAACCGAGAACGGCGAGATGTTTGAAGGCAAGGCATCCTCCGCAGGAGCTCATGGTCAAAAACGAAGCTTTAGGGGAATCGCATTGCCGTCAGGCGATATCTGCGCACACTTCTGTGGACCAGACGACATCCCCGGGGATCGCGTTTCCGCCAACACTGCAAATCACGATTCGGCAAGAGATTTATGACGATCTGAGCGGTGTTAGAAGTTATCGGCTCAGATTTCCGTAAGCCCCATTTCCTGCAGCAGATCGAGCAGCAGGTCTCTGGCTTTCTTCCGGTGTGCGACATGAATCCTTTTTGCATCTTCGATGTCACCGCGCTCGATGGCGCTGACCAGATCCCGATGGTCGACATTGGAGGAATGGGGTAGCGGACGCCCTTCCAGGGTGGCCATCCTGGCGCGGTGCGTCTGATCCCACATGCCATTGACAATTGTAATCAGCCTCTCGTTGCCGCTGCAGCGAACAAGCAGCTTGTGAAAATCCTCATCTGCGCGCGACCACGCCGCCCGGTCGCCGGCATCCAATGCGGTTTCCATCGCCTCCACCGCTTCGTAGAGCTGGTCGACCGCCGGTTTCGCGACCCCTCGCTCAATCGCCAGTTCGGCGGCTGTCGCCTCCAGGCTGGTTACCACGTCATAGATATCGCGCATGTCCCGCGGTGAAATCGGCAGAACTGTCATCCCGTGCCGCGGTTTTACGCTCACCAGGCCATCTTCGGCGAGACGGATCAACGCCTCCCGCACCGGTGTCCTGCTCATTTTCAGAAAATCGGCGACCTCCTGCTCGAACATACGAAGGCCGGGCTTGAGGTGATTGTCCAGAATAAGGCGGCGCAACTCATTGTAGGCAAGCTGTGTCCTTGAACGCTTGCCCCCACGGTCATCGTCGGAATGTTCTTTGAAATCAGCCGCCACCATGTCCAACAACATAAGTTATCTTGAAACCGCGATCCACTTTTTGTCTTCATTTGACCGATAAATCGCCGCTTCAATATCCATATTCTTCAAATAGTCATCCGCAAGATTCACAAGAGGAGCCCCTTGGGTAAGGTGTTCCACGATATGGCGCTGCAAATTGAAAACGCAATTTCCGCCAAATCCCTCGCGCTCAAATGTGTATTCGAACGCATTTTCGGCATTTGCGCCATGATTGCGAATCAGTATTTGCCCGTCTCCGTCCAGTCGCAAAGATGCCTTGGATCCTTCAATCAGGAATTCCCCCATCGTTAGGCGGCGGTCCTCGGCTGCATGATCGGCAAGGCGGTTACCATCAAACATAGCGCGAAAACCATCCGCATAACGCATCAGGAAAAGGCCGCTGTCCTCCCCGGCAATTGCCGGATTGAGACGACGCAGATCGGCAAACACGGCCTCCGGCTCGCCGAACAGAAACCGAAAAACATCGACCCAGTGGATCCCGGTTTCATGGATCAGGAATTTCTCCAGTTTTTGAAAATAGGGCTGGCGCGCGAGGTATGCATCCGCACCCTGCCCGTCGCCGGGACGCAACCGAAAGGTTGCCTGATAAAGGTCGCCCAGACGTCCCGTCGCGATCAGGTGTCGAATTATGGGATACCAGGGCTGAAATCGGAAGTTTTCATGCACGACCACCGGAATATTGCTCGCCCGCGCAAGAGCGGCGGCCTGGCGCGCTTCGCTCTCTGAGGCGCAGAACGGTTTTTGACAAACGACAATTCTGGCGCACGTCACCGCTTTGCGTATCAGCTCAAGATGAGTATCCGGTGGCGTTGCAATATCGATTATGTCGTAAGGTCCGTCCGCAAAGAAAGCGGCGCTATCGGTTTGCGTACGGGAAATATCGTACCGGGAGGCCACGTCTCGCGCCGCATCAATCGAGCGATCGCACACCGACAAAACGGCCACGTCGTCCATGCGCGACCAGGCTTCATGATGAAACCCGGCAAAATAGCCGGCGCCGATGACACCGACCGAAAAGCGGCCATCTCCCTCAATCGTCATTCCTGAATCACCTCTCCGTCCGGTCTGTTCCGGTTCGGCTCCTGTTACACCGTTGGCCGCGGCGTCACTTTCTGAAGGCATTGCATTACCCGATCGAAGACAGCGCGGGTTCCAACCTCCCCTCCCTGGTCTACGGTAACGAGGTCGCCGTCCGAAAACGCCATATCAACGGCATCGCGGATGAGATGCCCGGCCTTTGTTGCCGACGCGGAGCCTTGCCGTTCGCCGATCCACTCCAGCATCATGCCGCCGGACAGGAACATGGCTGTCGGGTTGGCCAATCCCTTACCCGCAATATCCGGTGCAGATCCATGACACGGCTGAAAGACGGCATCTTCATCGCCAATGTCCGCGGAGGGTGCAAATCCGAGGCCGCCCATCAACCCGGCGCCGAGATCGGACAGGATGTCGCCGAACATGTTTTCCGTGACAAGCACATCCAGGTCCCAGGGACGTCGGAGCATTTCGATCGCCATCGCGTCGACATAGGCATGATTAGTACGGACATCCGGGAACCGGGCTGCTTCAGCATCAAAGATCTCGCGAAAAAACGCGAACGCGGAAAAGACGTTCGCCTTGTCAACACAGGTCAGGAGACCCGGCCCCTGCCCATCCCGTCGCCTCTGATCTGCGAGTGCAAGAGAAAACCGAACAACATCCTCGGTGCCCTTGCGGGTGATCACCATGGTCTCGCGCGCTTCGTTTTGCTCCACCACGCCCTTGCCGATCGAGGCGAACAATCCCTCTGTCGATTCACGAACCAGCACAAAGTCCATGTCCCTGGCGCGCGCATCACCCAACGGAAGCCGCACCCCCGGAATCGAGCGGACCGGCCTTACTCCGGCATACAATCCCAGTCGAATTCGCAACTCGATTTGCGGGACCAGTTCCGTTCCGTCGGGATAGCGTATGTCCGGATCGCCCATGGCGGACAAAAGGATCGCGTCCGCCTTGTGCGCCTCGGCAACGGACCGGTCCGGCAGTGCAACACCTTCATCCAGATATGCCTTGGCACCAGCCGGCAAATGGGTGTAACGGGCGTCAATTTCTCCGACACGGGCCATTGCGGCGTCCAGAATTTCCAGACAGGGCGCGGTGATTTCCGGTCCGATTCCATCGCCGTCGAACACGGCAATCTGATATGTTTCGCTCATGAGAATAACAAGTCCCTGTCAGTGTCGGGGACCGCAACCGCAAATTCAGATCATGCGCAACCGAACAATCCGCGCGCAAATCCGATCAGGCCGCGTGCCCTGCCGAATTTCAAAATAATGTATACGTTAATGGATAATCGATGTCACAGCAAGCCACGCGCCCGAGCCCACCAATCAAGCTACATAGGAGTTTGCGTTGCTGACAAGATGCGGGAAGCCCACCGAACAAAGGGTTCTTCGCGGCAGGCTTCAAGAGGCAGGGATCGGACTCCAGAACGTATAAGCATTATTACGTATGGAGCGATTAGAACCGTTTTACAACACGAAACAAGCCGCGAAGTCGGTCAGCACCCAGATTTCTCACGCTGGCGTCCGTCATGCCGCGCCAGGCCAGGGCAAATTCAGCCTCGAAGTCGTGAGCGAAATCCAGACGGATGCCGCCACCGGCCGAATACAGCTCATTGGTGACCGTCGACCGAGCGCCGGGCTGATCGATGTTTTGCACGATCCCGCCGTCCAGGAATGAAAAGACCTGGTAGTTTTCCAAGAGCGGAATCGAATTCACCGCGCGCTGATATTGCAATTCGATCTTGCCGGCCACCCCGCGGTCGCCGACGATGGCGCTCGGATCATAACCGCGACCGTAATCGCTGCCGCCGAAACCGAATTCCTCGCTGGCAAGAACCGCCTCGGAGGTTATTTGACCCTTTGCCGCCATCAGAATTGTCACACCGGGAATACCGATCCGCTGGAAGCGCTGGATTTCAGCGTCAAGAGCCGCAAATGACCCGTCCGCATTGGCACGCGTGCGAAACAGATCGCTGTTTTGTGTGCCGCCAAACGCATCGAAGCCGAGACTTGCGCGAACATGTATCGCAGTGACTGCCGGACGGGATGCACCGAGCCATGAATCGACGAAGTCAAAGTCGGCATACCCTCGCACCACGCGCAGATGGTCTTCGCTCAACCGGCCGAAAATATCGGAATCCGACTTCAGATCGTCCCAGTCGAATTGCAACCCGGCAAACAGGTTTTTCCGCCGGCTGCGAATGAATGGATGCGAAGCGCCCAGCGACCAGCGAAAGGCGTCGTTGGCAATGGCAAAATTCTGCAGACCGTTTCCAGGTTCCGATACGGAGTTGGAAATTCTTCCGAAGAGTTGAGTGCCCTCTGTCCCAACGGGTATCGATCCGTAAAGCTCGCCAAGAAGCAGTTCTTCGGCGTCGCCGGATGCGGCAACACGAATTCCGATCCGTTCGTGGAAATTGAAGATCGAGTTGAAGATGATTTCGCCTGTGCCGAGGTTGGGACCGACGAAATCGGAGCCGTCATTGGCGATCTCGAAGGCAGCTTCGATCCGTTTGTGTTTCGATTGCACCGTCAGTGTTGCGGCACCGGGCGTATCCGGCGACGGCGAGAACACGCCCTTGACGGTCATGCCGGCCAGATCACCAGCCAGAAGAAGATAGCGTTCGACAGTCTTGGCGCGCAGGGGACGTTCAGCAGTTATCTTTTCAGTGTAGACCGCGACAAGATTTTGCCGGCCGCCCATATCGCCGGCAACCACGACCTTGTCGACAAATCCTTCGACGGCCTGAAACCGCACGGTCCCACCGTCAATTTCCTGCGGCGGCACAACGACCTGGGAGAGGATGTATCCTTTACTGCGATAGAAGGCCGTGGCCTTTTGCGCAATCTCGAAGATTTTCGCGACAGGGATCTCCCGGCCCAGCACATCGCTGTACAGCTCGGCGAAGTCGGCCTGGGTAAAAACAGTGGCCCCTTCGAAGATCACCTTTTGAAGCTTGAACGTGACATCGACATCCGGGAAATCCGTGTCCAACGCATCTTCCTGCACGACCGGCGCCCCGGTGGATCTGGGCTTCAACGGCGTTGAAAGGATCGGTTGTTCTGCACGACCGGGTTGTGCCGATCCGGGAAGCGCGACCTGGGCATCCGCGTACGGCACGAAGGCCGGCACCGCAAACAACAACGGAAGAATTAGGGCGAAAGGGAGACCTGAGGAAAAAAATCTCTTGGAAGCTGGTTTTTTGTCCACCATGTTATCCCCGTTAATCTTTGATTACTCAACATCAACAAGAACAACAAAACTCTTAACAATTTCCTTAACAATATTTGTATCGAGTAACAATATTTTCACCAAGATATTCTCAATCGTTAACAAAAATATTGCGTATTTTTGATCTTCACCATTCTTTTTCGAATCGCCCGTTAACCATAATATCAAAAATATTAAGGAAATGTTAAGGCCCGATTGTCGGCAAACACGCAATTTCGTAACTGTTTGTTAAGGTGAGACTGCCGCCTCTCCCGAGAATACTGGAGTGGAAGGTCAAGATATGGCCAGGGGCGCCTGTCTCGTGAAGGACAGGACGGCAATGGCAATTTCATCGGTTCGATTTTCGCGGCGCCTCGGGCGCACCCTCGTACTGGCAGGCTTCATCGCCGGCAATGTTGTCACCCCGGCCCTTGCCGGGCCCTCAGGCGGCCGCATCATCGCCGG
>JGI12316J15309_10008273_pt1 | contig 24587 bp, 17 predicted proteins | sample MarCyaLeptolynsp_FD_15309 | JGI IMG/M metagenome (IMG submission 15309) | reverse complement strand
AGTTCCGATGGCAGGCGATCCCCGTAACCTTCAAGGCTCACAAGGTCGATCATCCGGTCGGCGACGCCGGACCGCGTGAAGGCATCGACGTTGCGCAGTTCAAGGGCAAAGGCGATGTTGTCGCGAACTGTGCGATGCGGCAGCAACGCCATGTTCTGGAAGACCATGCCGATCTTGCCGGCGCGCATGATTCGCAATTGTTCCGGATCCAGTCCGCCCACATCCGTGCCGTTAATGAGGATTTCGCCGCTTGTCGGTTCGATCAGCCGATTGATGTGCCGAACGAGAGTGGATTTGCCGGAACCTGAAAGGCCCATAATGCAGAAGACTTCCCCCTTGCCGACGCTGATGGAGACGTCGCGCACGCCAACAACCGCCTGATAGCGCTCAAGCACCTCGGCCTTTGACAGGTTTTCACGTTCAACCGCCTGCATCGCCTCCTGGGCGCGGTTTCCGAAAATTTTCCAGACGTTGCGCGTGACGACAACGTCAGAATTGGATTCTGTGCTCACGCCCTCGGTTTCTCCCTGTTTTGGTCGATGAAGGGCAGGCCGGTCACCACACACGGCAATCGTTTCATGTGGCCGTCGAGTTTGCCCACCTCGAGTTCGGTGCCATCCTCCGCGTTTTCGATCGCGATCCGTGCCATGGCGATGGCGTGGCCAAGCTGCGGTGAGTGGGTGGCGCTGGTGATCACGCCAACCTGTTCGCGTCCGATAAAAACACCGTCTCCGTGAACTGGTGCCTCGGTGGCGCCGAAAGTCAGGCCGACAAGCTTGCGCCGCGGCGCATTGTTGTTACGCTCCAGAGCGACCCGGCCCATGAATTCGCCCTTCTTGAAATCGACGGCGAAGCCGAGGCCCGATTCCATGGCATCGCTGTGGGGTCCGAATTCGGCCCCGGCGATCATCAGTCCTGCTTCGATGCGCAGCATGGAAAGCGCATGGCCGCCCATCGGCACAAGGCCATGGTCTTCACCGGCCGCGATCAGGCCGTCCCAGATTTCAACGGCATCCTGATGATCGAAGAACAGTTCGTAGCCCAGTTCTCCGGTAAAACCGGTGCGGCACAGCATGAACATCGGACCGTCACGGTCATTGAGCCGGGCGATCGTGAATCCGAACCATTTCAGGTTCTCAAGCGCTGGACGTGAGGGCTGTGTGAAAACGATCTTTTGCAGGATGTCCCGCGATTTCGGCCCCTGCAGCGCCAGATTGACCATCTTGTGGCCGTGCGACAGGACCTTGGCATTGAGCCCCAGCCGTTCCGCCTGCTCGCGCAGATGGAGAGCGGAATTCTCGGAACCGCAGCACCAGCGAAAGGCGGTCGGTTCAAGGCAGAACAAGGTGCCGTCGTCCAGGACGCTGCCGCGTTCGTCGCACATGAGCGCATAAAAGCCGCGATGTTGGGCCAGTTTGGCGACGTTGCGTGTCAGACAATGTTGAAGAAGATGTACGGCATCCGGTCCGACGACGTCGAATTTCAGAAGACCGGACATATCCTGCAGGGTCGCATTGTTCCGGCAGGCCCAATATTCCTCCACCGCACCGGTGGCGTCGAACTGGGTCGGCAGCCACAGATCGCGGGACGGTTGATAACTGCTTGTCAGCTTCGAGGTGCAGGCATGGAAGGCCGAATGTTTTGTGAGCGTTCCGGTGTCCTCCGGTTGCGCACGCCAGGAGACGGAATGTGTGATGGAGCTATCCTCTTCGTAGATGCGCACGTGAATGTCCGTGGGGTTCCATCCGTTGATCGGGTCGACATCGTCGGGGCAGGCGGTCGACACGCAGACCAGATCGCTCAGCGCATGCATGACGACATAGTCGCCGGCGCGCGACCAGGCCTCGTCGGCACCCAGGACATTTTCGGTGGCATCGATCCAGGAATTGAAAAAGAAATTGATCGCGGGCCAGGCCCGTCGTGGCTTGATGCCGTAGGGCGAATAGGCGGCGCTGATATTGTCGGAGCAGTTCAGATGTCCGGGGAAGCCGCGTTCCTCATAACCGCGTGCCGTGCAGGCAAGCGCGAATGTGTCATGCCGTCCGACCGTATCCTGGCGAACCGCCAGGAGAGGCCGCATGTCCTGATCGAAAAACTTGTCGTGCAGGCCGGGCAGGGGATAGGCGCTGCGGGTCATCGTGCGCGAAACGGTTGAATCGATGTGGCGTTCGTACCCGGCATCCAGTGCCGCGCTGCGCATAGCCATGAAGTCGGAACATTGCTGGCCTTCGACATCGATGATCTGCACGAACTGGCCCGCCTTCAGTTCGTAGGCCTTTGCGGTTCCGCTTGCCACTCGCCACTCGTCGCGAATCTTGCCCAGCGGAGCCGGCAATGGCTGGTTGCCGGCACCGGTGTGGACCGGCTTGACCTCAACCGAAATGCGGCCGCCGCCGCCGGTCTGCAGGAAATCCCGGTGCACGGGTACAATGACGAAAAGCGTTGCGTCGGCCTTCATTTTCATCAGGAAGGTTTCGCCGGTGCGCGACCTCTCATCGAATACGCGGATCGCCGTCGCGCGCTTGAGGTCGGCATCGCGACTGCGACCGATGTCGGCCATTGCGCGATAATCGAACGCCGTGACGTCGAGAGAACAGTGAGTGGCATCCGGAAGATCGAACGGAGCGATCGTGAAATCGCGCTCTTGATCGACAAGTGTCGTAAGGAGAGCGGCGGCGGCCCCGTCAATATTCGTTATGGACACGATTGCGCCGGTTTTGACGTCAATGTGCCGGGCTTCGCCCGCGAGGACATCCAGGCGAAGACAATCCCTGTCCTTCAGTCCCTTGTACAGCCTTCGACCGATGGCCGGCTCGATTGCTGTTGTCGAAATGTGCGTATTCAACACTTTTGCCTTCTGTCCGTAGGGATCGGAAACAAACACTGTAACCGGTTACATATGAAGGTTTTTATTAAGCGCCAATCAGCCGAGTGGCGCCGGTTTCTTCAGGTCAAGGTATATGTAACCGGTTACATATAATCATTTGCCAGGATGGCCCGTCAACCCCTAAAAGGAAGACAGCGATTCCATGGAGACGGTTGGTGGTCAGGAAAGTCGGCAAGATCAGGGATGTGGCGCGGGAAACCGGGCTTTCCATTGCAACCATATCCCGGGTCATGAACGGGGCGCAAAATGTCAGCCCGAAGACCCGGGAACGGGTCTTGCTGGCTTCAAAGCAATTGGATTACCTGCCCAATCCGGCGGCAAGAACGTTGTCGACGAACAAGTCAAAGACAATCGCGGCCATCATCCCAACCATCGAAAACTCCGTTTATGCCAAATATATTGCGGCGATTGAGCAAACTCTTGCAGAGCGCGGTTACTCCCTTGTCATGGCGATATCGAACGCTGACCCGGATCAGGAGTTCGCCGCGGCGGGCAAATTGCTCGGAATGGGAGCCGAAGCCTTCATTCTGTCCGGCGCAGCCCACAGCAAGGATCTGATCGATCTGTTTGAGCGCCGCGAAGTCCCCTTTGTGTTTACATCGGTTTGGGATCCCGACAGCCGGAAGCCCAACATTGGTTATGACAACTTCGCCCTGGCCCGAGGGGCCGTGGAGTTTCTGGCCGCGAAGGGGCATCGCGATATTGCCGTCATACATGGGCCTCTCTGCGAAAGCGACCGGACCCGAGCCCGACGAGAGGGTGCGCTCGCCGGCGGCGGTGCTGGCACAAGGCTTGAGTTTTATGAAACCGAGTTGAGTGTCGCCGGCGGAAAACAGGCTGCGCGCAAGGCTCTCGACGCACACAAGGTCTGTTCCGCCCTGTTGTGTTTTTCCGATGTCCAGGCGCTTGGCGCCTATTTTGCGTTTTCAGAAGCCAATGTGAGGATACCGGACGATATCTCCGTCATGGGCTTTGACAATCTGGACTGGTCGGAGCACGTGTCCCCCGCCCTGACGACAATCAACTTGCCGGCCAGGAAAATGGGACGGGCGGTTGCAGACCAGTTGATGGATCTCCTGGACGACGGCATTCCGATTCGACCGCTTCAACTGGAGGGGGCGATCATTGAACGGGGCTCTGTGCGCAACGTGAACAGCTGATCAGACGAGACTTGCAACCAGGCTCTTGAGGTAATCGTTTGCTGTCTGCTTGCCGGGATGTCGACGAACATAGGATTCGGCGATCAGCGCCCGATAGAACAGATGGGCCTTGAATTCGCTGTCGGTCCCGTCCGAAAAAACGTCCTGCAGGAATGCCAGGCGGGTGGCATCGATGTCCTGCATGAAACGGTCCACCTCCGCGTTGCGCAGTGCCCACGACCGGATGGCGGCATCATATCTGCCAAGCTTGCACGCAAATATGGCGTCCACCAGCAAATTGAGTTTTTCCACCGGGGCCCCGCAATGCGAACCGACACGGTCGAATACAACATCATTGTAGTGCTGTTTCCAATGGTCGAGCGCGCGAAAGCGTAAATCGTCCAGATTGCCGAAAAACCAGTAGAAACTGCCCTTTGAGACACCGATCTTGCGGGCCAGCCGCTCGATGCGCAGGGCGTCGGCCCCCTCTGTGGCGATCGTGTCCAACGTCGCTTCAATCCAGATTTTGGCGCCGTTCCGGTCGCCCCTCGAAATTGTGCCGCGGCGATGTGTGGCGGTCTGCGGCTTTGACTGAGCATTCGCGGATTGGGCCATCTGTCCTACCCGGCGGTCGCTTGGCGTTTTGCGTCCCGGTTGGATTTTACCCGATCCTGTTGTGCTTTGAGATCGGCGTCGAGCGCATGATCCCTGGCCCTTTCCAGGGTTTCGTAACCCCCGCCGGACGTGGCCCACCAGCTCGATGGCCTGATCTGATCGTGCAGGCGCAGCCGATCGTCGATTTTCAGCACAAGACGCCGGAGGGGCGTATTCAGGAGGCGGCGCATGATCTTTGGCCAGAGCTGCGAATAGTCCTTGTTGTAGGGACAGGTGCGCACGCAATTGGCGCAGTCGGTGCCGCGCGATGCCCAAAACTTGAAACACTTCTCCCCGTCAGTCGTCCATTTCTTGATGCCGGCAATGTTTGACCGGTTGAACGTATAGGTGCTCGGCGGACCGTGATCGATCGCCTGTGGCGGGCAATTGTTGGCGCAACGTCGGCAGATCTCGCAGGTTTTTTCCACCCCGAACGGGATTGGCTGATCGTGTGCCAGCGGCATGTCGGTGAGGATGCGGCCGAAACGGACGCGCGGTCCGTATTCCCGTGTGATGCACAAACCGTTGCGGCCATATTCTCCAAGCCCCGCCTGGATCGCATAGGGAATGGCGAGGTTGGTATCGTTCTGATTGGCGATGGCGATATAGCCGAGGCTGCGAATATATTGCGCCAGCGACAAAAGGGTGACTGCATCGTCGGCGTAGCCGGTGGCCGGGCCGGTGCTGGCGGTTGCCGTCGGCGACATGCGAATGATGTCGTAGTCCATCGCCTTGCCGAGTACGATCACGCTGGTCAGTCCCTCAGGCAGTTCGACCGGTTTTGAGCTGCGGGTGCGGGCGCTGAATTTCGATTTGTACGTCCAGCGCGGATCGTAATGGGTGATCCCGACCAGATCGGCGCCATACAGTTTAGCGACCTTCTTGACCCCGGTCGCCGCGTCCTGAGGCGTACCGATATCTGCGGGTTCGACCTTGGGAGGAAGGTGCGCACTGAAATCGTCTGTAAAGCCGTCGCGGCGGTCCCTGGCCTTGTGCATTTCGGCGAACATTTCAGTTACAACCCAGGGGCCGTTGCGCAGTGCGAAATCGTTCTGGGTAAATCCCTCTTCGTCGCGTACCCGTTCGCGTGGTTTGACGAAGGATCGAAAGAACTTCCATGTCAGCTTGTTGGTGAAGGCCGGATCCCAGAATCCCCGGCTGAACATATCGTTCGGTTGATTGAAAGGTTGATAGTCCGGCGTGATTTCAATGTGCTCGGACCTGGCGAAACGCTCCGGTGCCTCCGGGGCGCTCCCGTCATGGTAGAACAGGGGGCGTTGTGTCGTTTCCTCGTTCTCATTCATCATGTTCTCCCGTGCAATCGCTGAAATTATACGGTAGCGTATAGAATGCTTCAAGCTTGAAATTTTTGAACTTTCCGGTGTACAAGAAGGGCGTCGACCCTTCGAACATTGCGGTGCGCCCATGACTGACTCATCCGTTGATCTGCAGCTTCCCGAAACGTCAGAGCATCTGAAAGCATTGCAGGACGGGCGGCGGGTGCTTGCCGTGAAACAGGCCCGGAGGTCGCCGTTCTTCAGGGAAAAACTGGCCCATATCGACGCGGATCGTGCAACGGACCCGGAAGTCTGGGCCGAGATCCCGATACTCGACAAGGAGCAGTTGCGCGCCCTCGATGCGGATACGTTCTACAATTCGTTCTGTATTGCCGGGCGGGAAGAGATCAGCGAGTATTGGCGGTCGGGCGGTTCAACCGGCCGCCCGCTCTTTTATCCGCGAACCGCTGAGGACGTGCGCTATGGGCTGCTTGGATTCATGCGGGTCCTGCGTCTTGCCGGTTTTACAGCGCGTGATATCGCCCACATGTCGCTGCCGCTCGGGATTCATCCCGCCGGGCATCTGATGGCGCGCGGAGGATCCGATCTCGGGATCGGCATGGTCTGGGCCGGTGGCGGCAACACCTTGCCGTCGGGTGCCCAGCTCGACCTGATCCGGCTGTTCAAACCCTCGGTCTGGATCGGCATGGCAAGTTACGGCATTCAGCTTGCCAATCTTGCAAAATCGGAGGGGTATGATCTGTCGGCATCCGATGTCGGCAGGATTCTGTGCACAGCCGAACCTCTTTCGAATTCGAAGCGCGAAAAACTGTCCGCACTGTGGAATGCCGAAGTCCGGGACTGTTACGGCATGACCGAAATGATGATGCTGGGCGGGGAGGATGCGGCGTGCGACGGGTTCCGGTTCTGGAGCGATTTCTGTTATCCCGAAGTTCTGGACGTCGATACGATGCAACCGGTGCCGGAAGGTGAGCCGGGTCTGCTGGTCGTCACATCGTTGACGACCAACAATGCGACGCCGTTTCTTCGCTGGAATTCCGGCGACATCGTTACAATGCGCCATATGCCGGAAGAGACGTCCGGCTTCGGTGTTTTCCCGGTGATCAGGCACACCCATCGAACCGCCGGCTTTGTGAAGGTGCGCGGCGTGAATATCGGATTTACAGATCTGGAAGACCTGATGTTTGCGGCGCCGGAAGTCTCTGATTTCCGCGTCGAGATCGTTTGGCAGGACAATCGCGATGAGCTGGACCTGCATGTCGAGTTTGCCGAGGGTGCGGACGAGGCTGCGGCCATCGAAACGCTCAAGGCGACGGTGCAGCGGGTTTTCGGCCTCCTGCCACGCATTTTGACGACAGCGCGGGGCGACATTGCAAAAAGTTTCGAAGGCAGTTTCAAACCGGTGCGCGTCAGCGATTTGAGGTCAATCAGCTGATTGCCCAGACTGTTTGTGTCTCATCATTGGTATCAGTCGCCGACACCGAGATAACGGTGCTGGAGATCGTGATCGGCCTCCAGATCGCCGGAGGTCCCGGTCCACACGACCTTGCCTTTTTCGATGATGACATGGCGGTCTGCGAACACGACCAGATCGGCGACGTTCTTGTCGACCACAAGGATCGAAAGGCCTTCATCCTTGAGTGCCTTGAGACAGGCCCAGATGTCGTTGCGGACCAGAGGTGCCAATCCTTCCGTGGCTTCGTCGAGGATCAGGAACTGGGGATTCGTCATCAACGCCCGACCGATCGCCAGCATCTGTTGTTCGCCCCCGGACAGCAGATTGGCCATGCTCGAGCGCCGGCTCTGCAGGGCCGGGAACATTGAAAACACCCGTTCCAGGGTCCAGGGATTGTCGGCGCCACGGCGGTTCGAAGCCGTGGCGACCAGATTTTCGTAGACGGTCAGATTGGGAAACACCTGCCGGCCTTCCGGAACCAGCCCGATGCCGAGCCTGGCGATCCGGTAGGATCCGAGGGCGCGCAGGGCGTTGCCATCGAAAAACAGCTCCCCGGCCTTTGGCGGAACGATGCCGAGAATGGAATTGATTGTCGTTGTCTTGCCCATGCCGTTACGGCCGAGCAGGGTGACGACCTCGCCCTTGTCGATGGTCAGGTCGATTCCGAACAGGACCTGATTGAGACCATAGGAAGCTTCCAGTCCGGACACGTTCAACATCACGCAGCCTCATCGCCGAGATAGGCGCGCTTGACGGCTTCATCGCCGCGGATTTCATCGGGCGTCCCCGAGGCGATGATCCGGCCGTAAACAAGCACGCTGATCCTGTCGGCCAGGGCAAAGACCGCATCCATGTCGTGTTCGACCAGCAGGATCGTCTTGGTTTGCTTGAGATTGGCCAGGGTTCTGATCATGACCTGGGATTCGTCCGGCCCCATACCGGCCATCGGTTCGTCGAGCAGGAGCATTTTCGGGTTCGTGGCGAGCGCCATTGCTATTTCCAGTTGCCGCCGTTCGCCATGCGACAGGTTTCTCGCATTCTCCCGGGCCCGGGAGGCGAGTCCGACCTGATCGAGGAAGGCCATGGCAGGTTCGATCAGTGCGCTGTCCCTCCCGGCATGGGTCCAGAATCGGAAGGAGTGCCCCTGCTGTGCCTGGATCGCGAGCGCGACGTTGGCCACCACGGCCATATCCATCAGGACGCTGGTTATCTGGAATGAGCGCGCCAGTCCGAGATGGCATCTCTTGTGAACCGGCACGGAATTCATCCGCCGGCCGTCAAATTCGATCGTGCCGGAATCGGCCGTCAACGCCCCGTTCAGGAGGCTGATCAGGGTTGTCTTGCCGGCTCCGTTCGGTCCGATAACCGCGTGGCACTCGCCCCGTTCGACCTCAAGAGTGACGTGATCGGTGGCGTTGACACCGCCGAAGCTCTTTCTGAGATCGTCCACGCGCAGCAGGGGATCAGCCATCGTTGGAATCCTTCTGTCCGATCAGCCCACTGATGCCGCCCTTCATAAACAGGACCGACAGGATCAGGAGTATGCCGAAAATCAGATGCCAGTGGATGGTCAGGCTCGACAGCAACTCCTCCAGCAGAAGAAAGACCGCGGTCCCGAACAGGGGCCCGAAAAACGTGCCCGCACCGCCGAGAATGACCATGAACATCAACTCGCCGGACCTGCTCCAGGCCATGGTGTCGGGCGAAATGAACGAGGAGAAGTTGGCGTAGAGTGCGCCGGCATACCCGCAGATCGCACCGGCAATCACATAGGCAGTAAGGCGGTAGACATAGGTGTTGTATCCAATCGCGCGCATGCGGTCGTCGTTGCTGCGCGACCCCTGAATCACCATGCCAAAGCGCGAATTGACCAGGCGGTGCACGATGAACAGGACGATCAGCAGCGAGACATAGCAGACCAGAAACAGGGTGAGATTGTCCTCCATGTCGAGCCACGGCACTTCGCTGCGCAGATAGATGGTCAGCCCGTCGTCGCCGCCATATTCGTCAAGCGAGATCATGGTGAAAAATGACATCTGCGCGAATGCCATTGTGATCATGATGAAATAGACACCCTTGGTGCGCAGCGAGATTGCGCCGGTCACCAGGGCGAACAGGGCACAGATGCCGACTGCCAGCGGCACCTGGATGAGGCCGTTATAGATGTCGTAGTAGGCGGGAATGCCGACCGCGTAGGCGCCGATACCGATATAGGCGGCATGACCGAAGCTGATCATTCCGCCGTAACCGAGGATGAGGTTGAGGCTGACCGCGGCGATCGCCAGGATCGTCAGGCGCGTTGCCAGATCGAGATAGAACCCGTTGTCGGTGTAATGGGCGGTCAGCGACAGCACCAGCAGAAGCACCAGTGATCCGGCGCCGAAAAGGCTTCGCATGCTCCAGTTTTTCGCCGATTGGGCCGGCTTAGGCAGGGCCTGCGCGTCGAGGGATTGTTCGGTCATGCGCGTGCTTTCGGCGGGAACAGGCCCTGCGGGCGAAACGCCAGGATGATGGCCATCAGGATGTAGATCAGCATCGCCGATACGGCGGGCGCCGAGGTTTCGGCGGCGTTGCTCGACATGAACAGCTTGAAGATGTCGTCAAGAAACGACCGACCCATTGTGTCGATCAGGCCAACCACCATTGCCGCGATAAAGGCGCCTTTGATCGAACCGATGCCGCCGACAATGATGACGACGAAGGCCAGGATGATGATTTCGTTGCCCATGCCGATCGATGCTTCGGTAATCGGCGAAATCAGCATGCCGGCAAATCCGGCAAGCACCGCACCGAGCGCGAAGATCATTGCAAAAAGCAGCTGGATGTTGACACCAAGCGCCGAAACCATGGTGCGGTTCGAGGCCCCGGCCCGGATCAGCATGCCGATCCGCGTATGATTGACCAGGACGTAGAGACCGGCCGCCACCGCCAGCCCGGACCCAATGATCAAAAGGCGGAAGGTCGGAAACACGATACCACCCCAAAGGGTGACCTGGCCGGACAGCCAGGCCGGCAGGGGCACGTTGATGCCCTCTGTGCCGAAAACGATTTGTACGATTGTGTCGAAGCACAGGATCAGGCCGAACGTTGCCAGCACCTGATCGAGATGATCGCGCTGATACAGGAACTTGACCAGTCCGAATTCGATAAGAAGGCCGACCACGACCATGGCCGGCAGCGCCAGCACGAGGCCCCAGACATAGGATCCGGTATAAAGTGTGATCCAGCCGCAGAAAAACGCGCCGATCATATAGAGCGAGCCATGCGCCAGGTTGACGAAATCCATGATTCCGAAGACCAGCGTCAGCCCCGAGGCCAGCAGGAACAGCAGGATGCCGAGCTGCAGGCCGTTCAGGATCTGAGTGATGAGAAGCGCAGTATCCATCAGGATCGTCCGGCAAAAATCGTGAACAGGTCATCGGCCCCCGGAATGATCGGGGGCCGATGATGCTGGATTGCCGTCTGGCCTATTTCAGTTTGCAGTCCGCGGCATACGGATCCTGGTGATTTTCATACACCGTTTGCACGACTTTCGTCGTCCAGTTGCCGTCCGCATCCGCAACCACTTCGCGCAGATAGAAATTCTGAATAGGCATGTGGTTGTTGCCATAGGTGTAGGAGCCGCGCACCGACTCGTAGTTCGCGGCCTTCATGGCGGCCCGGATTTCGTCGGTCTTCGACACGTCGCCACCGACCGCTTCAACCGCCGACTTGATCAGCATGATCGAATCGTAGGCCTGGGCGGCATAAAAGGACGGGTACTTGTTGTGTTTGGCCCGGAAATCGCTGACGAATTTCTTGTTGGCCGGATTGTCCAGGGTCGGATCCCATTGCTGGGTCATCTGCGAGCCCATCACACCCTTCATGTTTGCCGCCTGCAGTTTCGGCAGGGCGATCGCGTCGACGGTAAAGGTGGTGTAGAGCGGCAGAACGCCTTCCAGGCCTGCCTGCTGGTACTGCTGGATGAATGCACCGCCGGCCTTGCCGGGATAAAACACAAACAGGCCTTCCGCGCCGGACGCCTTCGCCTTCGCCAGTTCAGCGGAGAAATCGAGCTGGCCCGGCCACTTGGTCAGGTCCTTGCCCTTGACTTCGCCCTTGAAGGTGCGTTCCACGCCCGCGACCATGTTTTTACCGGCCGCATAGTTCGGTGCGAGGATGTAGATCGATTTCACGCCCTTTTGATTGAGTACTTCACCCATCGCCATGGGGGTCTGGTCGTTTTGCCAGGAGGTCGAAAAGAAGTTTTTGTTGCACAGCTTGCCTGCAATTGCCGAAGGGCCGGCATTGGCGGAAATCAGGAACTTGCCGGCGCCGAGCACAGACTTCTGGGAGGCCATCAGGACGTGGCTCCAGAGGTAACCGGCGACGAAGTCGACATCGTCCTGCTTGACCAGCTTGTCGGTTTTCTGTTTGCCGATCTCCGGCTTGAAGCCATCGTCTTCCATGATCAGGTTGACGGTCTTGCCGGCCATCTTGCCGTCAATATGTTCCATGGCCAGATCGACGGCCGCTTTCACGTCGTTGCCGATCACGGCAGCGCCGGTCGTCAGTGTTGTCACGAATCCGATTTTGATGTCGTCTGCAAGTGCGGTACTGCTCATCAGTGCCGCGATTGCCACGGCTGAAAGTGTTCTTTTCATTGCTCCCTCGTTCCTTTGTTGGGGCCCGTTGATCGAGCCCGTTGCACACGTGTCTTTAATTTAGCCACTTTTGGCCATCGTCACAGCATAAAAGCGTCCACCGGATCAATTGCCCGGCTGACCTGGCTGGTGTCTTGGCCCCGGTGCGTTTTTGCTGTTCGATGCATTTCGTCCGATCAGTTTGCTGCGCGCAGAATATTTTAAGCTTAAAGTAAATGTCAAGCCCGCTTGATGTCGGCGTCACATGCACAATCGTCACCAACCTCAGGCCGCGAGCTCCTCCATAGCTCGCAGGTGTTCGACAAAGGCGACTGTGGCGGCAAGCGTTTCCGCACGCTGTTCCAGATGCGGCGCGTGTCCGCAATCGGCAATCATCGTCGCGTCCACAGGTGAATAGGCTTCATCCTGCGCCATGTCGATTTGCGCGCTCGTTCCATATTTGTCGTCGACGCCCTGAACGATCTGTGTCGGCACCCGGATATGGGCAATGCAGTCTTCGATGCTCCAGTCGCGGAAAGCCGGATCGAGCCAGGCGTCTGCCCAGCCCCTGAAGGCGCAATCGACATTGTCACCGTGAAAGATCTGCAGCTTTTCCCGCAAGCGTCCGGTTTCGTAGTCCTTCCGCGCGGCTTCAATGCTTGCGACAGTGACGTCCTCTACGAAAAAGTGCGGTGCATACAGGACCAGACCGCGTATCCGGTGATCCTGGATGCTGCCCGTGTAAATGGTGGCAATTGATGCGCCGTCGCTGTGCCCGAGCAGCAGTCCGCGCTTGAAGCCGATGGCGTCGAGCAGCGGCGGCAATATCTCTGTCGCCTCGTCGTGCATGTAGGAGACCGGCCGCGGCAGGTTTGCCGGGCTGGAATTGCCGTAACCGGCACGGGAATAGACGAACACACCCATGCCGGTGGCTTGCGCCAACGCTTCGGGATAGTCCCGCCACAGGGAAACGCAACCAAGGCCTTCGTGCAGGACGACGATGGTCGGGGCTTCCTTCGGTCCCGGGCCGAACCAGCGGCACTCGAGGCGCTGTCCGGCTACATCTATGAATTCATCCGTAGTCTGGTAGGTCATTAGGGGCTCCGGATCTGTTGATCGCGTCAATCCGTGCTTTCGCGCAGTTTGAAACGCTGGATTTTGCCGGTGGCGGTCTTGGGAAATTCGTCGCGGACCTCGATCCAGCGTGGATATTTCCAGGGACCCGCGACAGCCTTGACGTGCTCCTTGAGTTCTTCAAACAGCGTGTCGCTTGCGTCCACCCCGGCGTTAAGAATCAGAAACGCTTTCGGTTTCAGCAGTCCGTCGGCATCCTCGTGGCCGACCACCGCGGCTTCCAGTACGGCGTCATGGGTGACTAGTGCCGATTCAACGTCGAACGGCGAAACCCAGATGCCGCTGACCTTGAACATGTCGTCGGTACGGCCGCAATAATAGTAGAGACCGTCGGCCTCGCGGCGATATTTGTCGCCGGTATGGGTCCAGGGTCCGACAAACGTTGAACTGCTCTTTGCATGCTGGTTCCAGTACCCGTCTCCCGAAGACGGACCCTTGACGACAAGTTCGCCGATCTCGCCGTTGCCAAGGTCCTGGCCGTTATCGTCGACGATGCGCGCTTCATAACCCGGAACGGGGACACCGGATGCGCCATAGGTGATCCTGTCCGGTCGGTTGGACACGAAAATGTGCAGCATTTCCGTGGAACCGATCCCGTCGAGTATGTCGCTGCCGACCTTGGCTTGCCAGCGTTCGCCGATATCCCTGGGCAGGGCTTCGCCGGCGGAAACCGAAAGCCGCAGGGCCTGGGACCCTGCGCCACGATCAAGGTCCGGATGGGCCAGAAGCGCGGTGAAAAGTGTGGGAACGCCGAAAAACAGAGTGGGATTGTGGGTCCGCATGATGTCGATCACCGCATCCGGCGTCGGACGCCCCGGCAACAAAAGGGTTGTAGCGCCGACCGACATAGGAAACGTCATGGCATTGCCGAGCCCGTAGGCAAAAAAGATCTTCGCCGCGGAATAGCAGATATCGTCTTCGCCAATAGCCAGCACATCCTGACCGAAAAGTTTTGCCGTGTTGATCAGACTGGAGTGCCGGTGGCGCACGCCTTTCGGCATTCCCGTCGAACCGGAGGAATAGAGCCAGAACGCGGTCTCGTCAGCGACGGTGTCCGCCGTTTGAGCGTGAGGGTCGCTTGCCGCGAGAAGGTCCTGGAAATTGGGTGTTTCGCCATGGCCGGCTCCATCGGAGACGATGACGTGGCGCAGGTGGGGTAGGTCACCGAGGATCGGCGCCAGCTTTTCCATCAGCCCTTGCGAAACAACCAGGCAGGTCGCGCGGCAATCCGCAAGTATGTAGTGATATTGTTCCGTGGACAGAAGCGTGTTGATGGGAACCGGAACCCGGCCCGCCCGGATCGCGCCCCAGAAGGCGACGGGCATGTCGATCGTGTCGAACATGATCAACGCCACACGCTGCTCGCGGTCGACGCCGAGCCCGGCAAGAGCGTTTGCGAACCGGCCCGCGCCTTCGCGCAGGCCGCCGTAGGTCAGGGTTCTTTCCGGGTCGATGAACGCGGCTTTTTCCGAGCGTCCGGCAGAGATATTGCGGCCGATGAAATCATCGGCTGCATTATAGACCCTCGGCAGATCGACCCAGGCTTCGGTTACCTCCCCCATTTGACCACTCAACTCCCTGTGCTTGTTTTCATTGTTCTATCGCCGTGTGGCCCGGCACTTTGTCCCGTGTTTTGTCTGGCGGGTTCAAAGTTTTACATATTCGAAATCGCCGGGCCGGTTGTCGATGCCCATTTTCGGCGGCGAAATCCAGCCGGCGAATTTGCCGGGCTCAAATTCCGACACCATCAGGGAATCGATGAAATCACCGTCGGCCTTGGTCGGCAACCAGGAATCTTTGTTTTCTTCCCATTCGGCGTCGCTCAGGATCTCCCCGGTTGGAGAGGCCTTGATCGAGGAAAATTCGCCGATTTGGCGGTGGAACGCCACGTGTGGAAGAACGATCTCGAAATCGATACCAGCCTTGCGGATGGTCTTGTTCCACATGTCTATGCCCTTCATGCAATCTTTCACATAATCATCGCGCAGCCGCATGTTGAGCGCCGACAGGGCCGGGGCGTCGACCAGTTTGATCTGCCCGTCAATCGGCCGCAGCACCGGATAGGTGTCGGACGTCAGGCGGTGGTCGTCCGTCAATCGGTCTTCGCGGAAGCGTCCCTTGACGCCGGAATTGAACGCGTTCGCCGCATTGGTGGAGATTTCCGATCCGAACAGGTCCAGTGACAGGGTGAAGTGGAGGTTGGCCTTCTTCTGAATCGTCGGCAGGTCGATAACGCCAAGAGCACGGACGCGGTCGATATCGTTCGGGTCGTCGATGCCTGCGTCGACCATGGCCTGGCAGGTCCGGTTGATGACCCGCTGCACCCCAGTGACGCCAACGAACATGTGATGCGCTTCTTCCATCAGCATGAAGCGGGTGGTGCGGGCCAGCGGATCGAAGGCCGATTGCGCAAGCGCTTCCAACTGCATCTTGCCGTCGCGGTCGGTGAAGGTGGTAAACATGAAAAACGACAGCCAGTCCGGTGTCGCTTCATTGAAGGCGCCGAGCATGCGCGGAGCGTCTTCATTGCCGGATTGTCGGCGCAGCAGTTCGTTCGCCTCCTCGCGCCCGTCGGTGCCGAAATATTTCTGCAGCAGGTACACCATGGCCCAGAGGTGGCGGCCTTCCTCCACATTCACCTGAAACAGGTTGCGCAGATCATAGAGCGAGGGCGCCGTGGTGCCCAGGTGGCGCTGCTGCTCGACCGAGGCCGGCTCCGTGTCGCCCTGGATAACGATCAGCCTGCGCATCATGGCACGGTATTCGCCGGGCACTTCCTGCCAGACCGGCTGGCCGAAATGTTCGCCGCAAGGGATGGTACGGTTTTCATCCTGCGGTGCCAGAAGAATGCCCCAGCGATAATCCGGCATTTTGACATAGTCGAATTTCGCCCAGCCGCCGACATCGGCATTGGTGGCGGTGCGCAGATAGACCGGATTGTTCTGAAATCCTTCCGGCCCCATGGTCATCCACCAGTCGATGTAGCCGGGGTGCCATTTCTCCAGGGCCTTGAGGACCCGGCGGTCATCGGCCAGGTTGACATTGTTGGGGATGGAGGTGCCGTAGTCCACGCTGGTGACGACGTTCATTGCGGTTTCCTCTCAAGCAATTGTGTTCGACTAAACCCGCTTCGGGTCGTATTTCGGTTGAAGTCCGGAGCCGTAGCGCTTCAGGGCGCCGTCTTCTCCGACTGCGTTCGGTCTTTGGAAGATCCAGTTCTGCCATGCGGTCAGTCGACCGAAAATCTTGGTTTCCATGGTTTCAGGTCCGGCGAAGCGCAGGTTGGCCTCCATGCCTGTCAGCGCATCCGGCGAAAAGTTCGCACGCTCTTCCTGCATCAAGCGGACTTCGTCCTCCATGTCGATTTCATCGAAAGCGAAGGTGACCAGCCCCATATCGGCGGCATCCTCGGCCGCGATTTCCGTTCCGACCGCGTCCTTCGCGCCGGCCAGGAGTTCCGGGTCGCCATAGAACCGGGTTTCCAGCCGGGTCAGGTCGTTGCCCATGGGGTAGGCACCGAAATTGGCCTCGCCGAGCGTGAGTTTTGCTTCGGCGTGGTTCGACCCCTCATAAGTCCCTTCCAGCATCATCGAACGGTCGGCAACGAAGACGAGTTCCGCCAGCGTTCCGGCAAAACAGCTTCCCGGCTCGATCAGTGCCATGATGCTGCGAGAGGTCACGTCAATGCGCTTGAACACGCGTTTCAGGTAGTGCCTGACCTCGTTGATGAACCAGTGGTCCCGATGCTCCTGCAAAAAGGTGTCGAAAGCGAGCACGGCGGCGCTGTCGCCCTCGGTCTTGAAGGTCCAGATACCGATTTCGTTTTCGTTGGTGCGCAGGTGCAGGATCGCGTCGTCAAGCTCGCGCGCGAGTGTCATCGGCCAGAATTCCGCACCGAGGGCCACCGCGTCTTCCGCATTTGCGGGCACCGTCCGGTTGGGTGCCGTAACGACAATTTCGGCAACCTTCTTGTCCCGGTTGATTTCGATGCGGACATGGGAGTAGGTCACGGCATCCGTCGCAAACTTGCGCTGCAGGGGCACCAGTTCCACACCCTTGCCCGTGTCGGGCCGGGCCGACGTTGCGGCGAGTTCAAGCGCGGCGGCGCGCACGCGCTCGTCCCATTTCGATTTCGGCACGGCCTCGTCGACCAGCCGCCAGTCGACGGCGCGCTGTCCCTTGACGCCTTCCTCCGTCGAGCAGAACACATCGGCGCGGTCGCGCCGCACCTTGCGTTTGTCGGTGACCCGGGTCAGTCCGCCGGTGCCGGGCAAGACGGCCAGGAGCGGCGTCTCCGGCAGCGACACCGTGGATGTCCGGTCATCGATCAGCATGATATGATCGGCGGCGAGCGCCAGTTCGTAGCCGCCGCCGGCTGCCGTGCCGGTCACCGCACACAGATATTTCTGGCCGCTGGACTGGCTGGCGTCTTCAATCGCATTGCGGGTCTCGTTGGTGAATTTGCAGAAATTCACCTTGTGAGCATGGCTGGAGGCACCGAGCATGCGAATGTTGGCGCCGGCGCAAAACACCTTGTCCTTGCCGGATTTCATGATCACGGTCTTGACGCCGGGATGTTCGAACCGCAAACGCTGGATCGCGTCGTAAAGCTCGATATCGACGCCGAGATCATAGGAATTGAGTTTCAGATCGTAGCCTTCGACCAGGCCGCCATCCTCGTCCACATCCATGATCAGGGTCGCAAGCGGACCATCGATTTCGTACCGCCAATGCCGGTATTTATCCGGTGAAGTCGCAAAATCTATCATGTCAACCGCTTGAAATCCCGTGCTGTTTTCGATTTTGGTTCGGACAGTTTCGTTCAAAGGCGCATTCAGGCTCTTGTTTACCGAAAAAGGGCTTATAGCGACAATCTGTCCACCTGTCCAGATACAGCCAGGCCGGCGTCGTCAGCAAGAGTGTGCCTGCTTCTGACATTTTCGTGAAGACCGGGGGCGATGAATTTGTTTGGTCTTGCGGGCCCCTATTCGCAACCCGATGCGCTGTTCCTTGGGCGATACGATCTTGACCGCAGCCCCGTTTGTCGTGAAAACGCCCGTGAACATGACCTGCTTCATCCCGCACCAAGAGCCAATCCATGCAGCCTGACATTATCTGCCTCGGTGAACCCATGCTTGAATTCAACCAGCAGCCGGATGGGCTTTATCTGGCCGGGCACGGCGGCGACACATCGAATTGTGCGATTGCCGCCGCGCGTCAGGGAGCGCCGGTCGGCTACTGGACGCGAATCGGCACAGACGCCTTCGGCGACAGTTTTTTGAAATTGTGGGCAGACGAAGACGTCGACACCAGCCGGATCGAAAAGGATGGTCAGGCCCATACGGGGATTTATTTTGTCACCCATGGTGAAGCCGGGCACCAGTTTTCGTATTTTCGCGCCGGCTCGGCCGCCAGTCGCATGACGCCGGCAGATGTGCCGCAGGACTATATCAAGGGTGCGCGGATCCTGCATGTCTCCGGCATCAGTCAGGCCATATCCGACAGCGCGGCCGACAGTGTTTTTCACGCCATTGAGGTCGCCCGGGAGGCCGGCGTGACAGTGTCCTATGACAGCAATCTCAGGCTGACATTATGGTCGCTTGATCGCGCGCGCGCCGTCACCCATGCGGCCATGGCCCGCTGTCATATTGCCTTGCCGGGCCTGGATGATGCCGAGCACCTGACCGGGCACACGGATCCGGATGCCATTGTCGATTTCTATCTCGGGCTCGGAGCAGAGATTGTCGCGCTGACGCTGGGGGCGCAGGGCACGCTGGTCGCGACATCCGGCGAGCGCCGGCGGATCGCAGGGCGAAAGGTGTCGCCGGTCGATGCCACCGGAGCCGGGGATACGTTTGACGGTGCGTTTCTGGCCGAGATCGCGGCGGGCCGCGATCCGTTTGCCGCCGCGCGATACGCCAACGCCGCGGCCGCCTTGTCGACGCAGGGCTTCGGTGCGGTTGCGCCGATGCCCCGCAGAGCCGATGTCGAGGCCTTTCTTGCAGAAGGCGGCGAAGAAGTGATCTAGACGCCGACCTCGGTCACGAACTTGGTACGCAGGAAGGCGTCGAGGCCTTCGATGCCGCCTTCCGATCCGTACCCGGATTCATTGACGCCGCCGAATGGCGTTTCCGGCATCGCCACCATCGGATGATTGACACCGACAAGACCGACTTCAAGGGCGTCTTCCATTTTCGCGGCTTTGCCGCCGTCCGATGTGAACACGTAGGAGGCCAGGCCGAACGGCAGCGAATTGGCGCGTTCCAGCACGTCGTCAAAGCTGGAGAACGGTGTGATCGGCGCCAGCGGTCCGAACGGTTCGTCAATCATGATGCGGGCCGCGTCGGGCACGTCGCGCAGGACGGTCGGGGCATAGAAGTAGCCCTGGTTGCCCATGCGTTCACCGCCGGTGGTGATCTTTGCGCCATGATTCTTGGCGTCGGAGACGAAAGTATCCATCACTTCCAGGCGCCGGTCGGCGATCAGCGGGCCCATTTGAACGCCATCGTCCATGCCGTTGCCGACCTTCAGCGCCTTGGCCCGTTCGGTAAACCCGTCGACGAAAGCGTTGTAGCTGTTTTCCTGGACATAGAACCGGGTCGGCGAGATGCAGACCTGGCCGGCATTGCGGAACTTGAAGCCGGCGACCGCATCGAGCGCCTTGTCGAGATCGGCATCGTCGAACACGATTACGGGCGAATGGCCGCCGAGTTCCATGGTGCAGCGTTTCATCGTGTCGGCCGAGAGTTTGGCAAGATGTTTGCCGACCGGAATCGAGCCGGTGAAGGAAACCTTGCGGGGGATCCAGGAACCGAGCACGTGTCGGGACACTTCGTCCGGAACTCCGAAAACCATGTTCAGCACACCGTCGGGAAGGCCGGCATCCTGAAGCGCGCGGGCGATGGCCACGGCGGTTCCAGGCGTTTCCTCGCTCGGTTTGATGATGATGGAACACCCGGCGCCGATTGCGCCTGCGACCTTGCGGATGACGTTGGTGCCCGGGAAGTTCCAGGCGACGAACGCCGCTGCCGGACCGACCGGTTCCTTGACGACCATCTGGCGGGCACCGGGAATCCGCGGCGGCACGAGACGGCCATAGGTGCGTTTGCCTTCTTCGCCGTACCAGCGGAACATGTCTATGACGAAGCCGATTTCGATCTTGGCTTCAGCGAACGGTTTGCCCTGTTCCAGCGTCAGCGTCCTGGCGACATCGTCGATACGATCGCTCAGGATGGCTGCCGCTTTTTCCATGATGATCTGGCGTTTCAGCGGTGTCGTCGCACGCCAGACCTTGAAGCCTTCGGCGCTCGCCTGCAGAGCCCGGTCGAGATCGGCGGCCGAGGCGTGCGGAACATGCGCAAGCACTTCCTCGGTTGCCGGATTGATCAGCGGTTCGGTCTTGCCCTCGCTGCCCGCGCACCATTCTCCGGCAATCAAAAGTTCAAGTTTTTCTGGATACATGGGTGTCTCTCATCGGTTGGAAAGGACAGGATGGCCGGCTGGTCCGGTCGTGAAATCGTTGTTCGGAACGGTCCCGAAGCGGATGGCGGAATAGCCGATATCGCGGGAACACGCAAATACTAGGGGGTGGCGACGCAATTGGGAATTTGTTTTGCCGCTTGAAGGGCGTGGCTCGCAAGGGAACGTGAGGGATGGAATGGAATTCGCTGTCGCTTGCCATCAACCATTGTGCGGAAGGACTGGTGTTTGAGCGCGCTTCGACGCTTTACAATCTCAATCCGCGCCGACATTCCCGTTTCGCAACATTCGCCACACGGTCACGCGGAATATGTTATCCATCGGCCCTCTGACCATCGCCTGGAGCAGATCACTTGATCAAGGAAAGCGAATCGCGCCTGACCTTCGCAGTCGACCTGGCTCGGTCGGCGGGAGCGAAGGCCCTCGAATATTTCAGCGCGGTCGGCGACCTCGTTATCGAACAAAAGGGTGTTCAGGATCTCGTTTCGAATGCGGACCGGGACGTAGAGATCCATATTCGCGAGCACATCGCGCGACACTATCCCGATGACGGAATCGTTGGCGAGGAATATGAAAACGTCGAGGGCACGTCCGGTCATGTGTGGGTGATCGATCCGATCGACGGAACTGCCAATTTTGTACGCGGCCTGCCGGCTTGGTGTGTCGTGCTTGCCTGTGTGCACGACGATGCCGTGAAAATCGGCGTCATCTACGAACCGTGCAACGGCGAGATGTTCTCATGCGCTGCCGGCGCTGGCGCGTCTCTCAATGGCAGGAAGATCAGGGTGGCGACCACGTCGGGTCTCGACGATGGAAGTGTCGGCGTCGGTATGAACAACAGAACCGATACAGATCTTGTTGTCCGGGTAATCGGCGCACTGCTGGCGCGCGGGGGAATCTTTTTCCGAAATGCCTCCGGCGCCCTGATGCTGGCCTACGTCGCGTCGGGACGGTTGATCGGTTACACCGAGACCCACATGAATGCATGGGATTGTCTTGCCGGACAACTGCTTGTCGCCGAAGCGGGAGGCCGCGTGGAAAAGCAGAGTGCCGATGCCATGGTCGTGCGCGGCGGAAGGGTCGTTGCGGCGACCCCCCAAGTTTTTGACGAACTGGTCGCCCTGTCTGACGAGGCTTATGGTCCCTAGCGGGCACGAACCGCTCCTTGTCGCGCAAAAGCCGAACAGCTCCGCTTCCCAGTTCTCTGCGGCCCCCGCGCGCTCGCACTGATCCGCCCGATCGGGATAAGCGCAAGGGAACGGACACTTACCCGTACGGTCCCTGCAGCCCCATTCCCTCCATCAGCGCGCTGTAGCGATTGGAGCTTTGCACCAGCCGGGCGCCATAGCGCTCAAGCAGGACCCGGCGCCGGTCCGGATCGTCGGTTGCCGCGAGCGCCCCCCAGATCGCGGCAAGGTCTTCCGCCAGTTTGCGCATGTCGTCCGGTGTCGTACCCGGTACCGCGGCGGCTGCCAGATTGCCCGGAACCACTTTGCCGACACCGTTGACGGTTTTGGCGCCGCCATTGACATATCCCTCGGGCAGGTCGCCCTTGAGGTTGACGATGGATTTGAATTGAATGGCTTCGTAGATCTGGTCAACCGCCTGTTTCGCACCTTCGACCCGGGACAGGTGTTCCGTGTCGGCTGCGGCATGCGGCAACAATTCAAGCTTGCCTCTATGCCGTTTTTCGATTTCCAGGTAAGGCACCATGGGACCGGACAATGCGCCGGTCTCGGAATCCTTGAAAAGGTCCGCGTCGATGCCGGCATAGCGTACTTTGCCGCTGGCGAGCGCCCGGTCGAGCGCCGCGGCGTCAACCACTTCGCCGCGGTCGTAGTTGATCAGGACGGCACCGTCGTTCAACGCATCGAGTACGCTGTCGCCAACCATCCCGGCATTGGCGAACGTTCCGGTTGCGGCATCAAGCGCGCCGAGCCCCGTATGGGGGCTGATGGCGTCGGCACCGGCCGCCGCCGCTTCGGCGGTGGCTGCAAATTCGAAACCTTCGGATTCGATCCAGGCCTTGTGTGCCGGGCGCGCATGAATCGCCACCTGCATGCCGAACGCCTTCGCCAGCTTGGCAACTTCGCGACCGATATTGCCGTAACCGATGACGGCCATGCGCTTGCCTTCCAGTTTTTCGGTCGGAAAATCCCGTAATTGTTTCCCCGTGTCGAAATCACCGGCAACCACCCGTGCATGTAATGTGTCAACGGGCAGGTCCGGGACAACTTTCAACAGGGCCTTCATGGCCATTTGCGCCGTAGCGCGGCTGTTGAAGCTTGGAGTGTTCATCAATGGCGCCGCGCCGCCGGCCCCGTTGCCGCCGCCCCAGGAGGCCGATCCCATATTGCCGGTGCCGGCGCCGATTCGAACACCGCCCTCCGTGAAAACCGAGGCCGCCGGCAGGAACGTCGCTGCCGCGATCACAGCATCGTAACGTCCGTCTTCGGTCTGCGGCAGCAATTCGGCTTCCGTGCTCAGGTCCGGCTGATAGAAGAAATGGATTTTCCCCGGCTCGAGCGTTGCCGCGGGATCGATCGGCCCGAGATGAAACACACCGCCCTTTCGGGCGATGTAGGCCGCCACTTCGCTGTGGTCGGGCTGTCCGGCAGCATCGAAGCGCAGGCCTATGAGGTCGGCAACCAGCACCGTGTAGGCGCGGTTCGGATCATCCCTGCGAACCCTTGCGGATGCGGGGGACTGGCTGTCGAATGTCACGCCGAGGCCCGCAAGCTTTTCCTCCAGAACGACGATCTTGGCGCGATGGTATGCATATTCGAGATTGTCGAGCAACGCGGTGATGTCCGACACCGGCCGAATGCCGCCGATCCAGGCCCGGTAATCGCCGGGCGTACCCGGAAAAGCGTTGACATAGCGCGCAACATCAAGACCCGGTTCCCGGTCGCCGTTCGGATGGGTCAGGCCTTCATAGGCGAGCAATTGTTTGGATTTTGCGATGATCGTGGTGTGCAACTCGGCATCGGCGACGTCCGGGTCATTGATGCGCAGGAGCGTCACGGCGGCGCCGCGCCGTTCTTCAGCTTCGACGCCGAGTTCGATCAGAGTATGGTTTGCAACCCAGTCGTTGATCGCCTGGCGGTTCTCGACCGACCGCCGATTCATCTCGGCCACCGGTCCGATCCGTTGCTCCGAGCGCAGAAGGCCGAAAGTGGTTTCGGCAAAGGCCAGGGTCGAGTAGGTGTTGATGATGCCGCCGAGCATCTTGTCCTGTTCGGGATCATAGATCGGTCCGAGCGCAACGGTTTTATTGCCCGTCAGCGGCCGCTTCGGGTTTTCCGGCACCACGATTTTCAATTGCCGGGGAATGGCCCAGCTCGGGTCCTGTTCGTTTGCTTCGATCAATTCGAGCGCCTGGGGTGTGAACGAGGCGACGAAATATCCCGAAATACCGCCGACCGCCTTCTGAAACGGCATGAACATGCAGCATTTCCGGGTGAAGTCGCGGATCATGTCCTGTGGCCATGGCATTGCACCGAGCATCGACGTTGCGTCGATCACGGCGTGGTGGTTGGCCCGGTCGCGGTCGATCCATTCGAGCAGGTTGGCGATGTCGCGATCGGTATAGGTTGTTGCGCCGGTGGTTTCGTGGCCGACGCCAATGAACAGTTTGATACCGAGCGATTGCAGCACGTCGGGAGAGGGGACCGAGCCCTCACGGTCGGCGAAGTGGATGCGGGTTTCATCGCCGTTCCTGGAATGACGGTGCATTTCGATCAACTGGGTGCCCCAGGATTGGCGAAAGAAACCGCCACCGCCGGCAGCGTCCGATTCCGGGCGCGGCGTGTCCACATAGACTTTCTGGTCCGGATCGTTGGCGTTGATCATGTGCACGGCGCAAACCGTGAACCCGCTGTGGCCGCCACCGAGGCCGACCGCCATCTTGTTGGATTT
>JGI12316J15309_10004125_pt1 | contig 24805 bp, 19 predicted proteins | sample MarCyaLeptolynsp_FD_15309 | JGI IMG/M metagenome (IMG submission 15309) | reverse complement strand
CACCGGCAACTGCTGCGCCGACCACGAGAGCGATCATCACTGAGGAGTATAGCCGCCGAGCGCCATGACGCCGCGGTGGCCTGGGGAGCGATTTGCACGGTGACCCGCGAAAAACCGCCGCTCATGCGTTTGGCGGCGATCCGTGGCCTTGCGTGAGGGCAGGGGGCAAGCGCACCGGCGGCGGCCTGCGTGTGTCCCGCCCTGGCCAAACGGGGGGACTGCAGGCCGTTGCGGGCACCTGCGGGCTTTGCTTTTGGGGGCGGTGGGGTCGATACTGCTCCGCCCGTCATGACCGAACCCTCTCCGCAGCCCGAAGCCAACGAGCCCGCCGCTGAAACCAACGCGGCTCCGGGTGGTACCGACTCGGCAGAGTCCGGCGCCGAGGCAGCTGCGGACTCGAGCGACGAGGAGCCCCAAAAGAAGCGCAAGCGTCGACGCCGGCGCCGGAAGAAAAAGCCGGAGGGCGCCGAAGGGCAAACTTCGCCCGCGCCCGCAAGCGCAACCGAGGCCAGTCCCGCATCGGATGTGGCCGCGTCGATGGCCAATCTCGCGGGCGGGCTGCTCTCGCACGTCGACGACCGCGAGATTCCGTGTCGCGTCGACGGCTGCAAGAAGACCTGGATCTGGACGGCCGACGAGCAGATTCGAAACTTTGGTCAGCCGCCGCCGCGCCGGATGTGCCGCGACTGTCAGCGCGACGAGACCGAAGCCGCCGACCGTGAGGTGCGCTGCAAGATCGAAGGCTGCAAGCGCTCGTGGACGTGGACTCGCGACGCGCAGATCAAGCACCGAACTTGGGTGCGCCGGCACGGAGCGGAGGCCGAGGCTGCGCCCCCGCCGGGCAAGGGCAAGCGACGCCGACGTCGACGTGGACGGCCCGCCGGCGTCAACGATCCTCCGCCACGAATGTGCGAGCCGTGCCGCGCCAAGTCGGCTCGGCTCGTGGAGCGCGAGAGTCCGTGCAAGGTCCACGGCTGTACTCGGATGGCGAAGGTCGATCGAGAGTCGGTGCTGCGGGCGTGGGCCCAGCTTCACACCGACGACCTCGACGTCGAGGGCCCGTTGCCCCGTCGGATGTGCGAAGTCTGTCGTCAGTTCTGCCGGCACCACCCCGATCGCGAGGTCGTGTGCGGACGGCCCGGCTGCGACAAGACCTGGACCTACAAGACCGGTGCGCAGCTCCAGGCGTTTCTCGCCGGACGGCTCGAGGATCCGGTGCGCCTGTGCGCCGAGTGCAGCAAGGCAGACTTCGCGACGTTGCTGCGTCCGGCGGAGGCTCCTCCGGGGGCCGAGGTGATGCCCTGCGTCATCACCGGATGTGAGGGCGTTTGGTACTGGCTGCCCGGGACTGCCTTGGCCCCGGCCAATCCGGGTGACCTGCCGCTGGATCGGATGTGCTCGGAGCATCGCCAGCAGCACGTGGCGAAGGCGTCGGACAAACCGACCGACGAGTCGACCGATGCACCGGTGGACGCTCCGGCTCCAGAGTCGACCGAAGCGTCGACCGAGACCACGACGGAAGCGTCGACCGAGGCTGCGGCCGTCGATGCTGCGCCGGAGCCAGACCGTCCCGTCGAGGCGAGCGCCGAGTCACCGGCGGAATGAAATTTCTCGGACTTTCTCGAAAAAGTTCACTGCCCGACCCGACGACGCTGGGCGAGCGCTTGGCACGGGCCCGAAACCAAACACCAATTGCGTGAGGGCGCGGTCTTGGTCGGTAACTTGACCGGATCGAGGCGAAGTGGAAGATTCGCGAGCGCGCACGCTCCCCGGCTCGACCTCGACCGACTGCGACGCACCGACCGCGACTGTTCTGACTATCGCGTGCGCACAAGTTTTGACCGGTGTCCATCTGCTGATGGGCACCGGTTTTTCAGTTCAGGGATCCGACGCACCTTCGGGAGCCCGCGGCTCGAGCCCGCGGCCGCCGATGGTGCCGACGATGCTGCCCACCATCGAGCCCGCCGCCGAGGTGGCGACCGCTCCCCCCGGCTCCTCGTCGAGGAGCACGACCGGCAGCGGCTCGCCGCGACCTGGACTCCAATGCATCAGCTCGCCGGACTTCTCGCGCACCCGCAGGAAGGTGAACTGCACCCGCTCCCGCGGCAGCAGCACGTCGTGGGTGAACACCGCGATCCACGTTCCAGTGTTGTAGTACCAGGAGGGCGCGTCGTCCTGGCGGTTCTGCCGCCACAGCACCTCATCGTGGCTGTGGCCAAAGGTGACCACGGGAACGTCGAGCTTTTTGGCCAACGTCGCGGCCGCGCGCCGCATCGGCTGCGGGGGCACGGCCGCCGTTCCGCGCATCAGCAGGTAGAGCACCGCGCCGAACGCCGAGAACAGAAACACGAAGCCGAAGATCAGAAACAGCAGGCCCTTGCCCATCAGACCGAGGTCGATCTGGTTGAGCCCGTGAATGGCGGCAAACCACAGCCCGAACACGAGCACGCCGACCAGGACCAGGGCGAGTAGGCTCTTGATCGCGGCTCGACCGAAACCCTGCACGGCGGACGTGATGTCCGCGCGCGTTTCCTTCATCGCGTCGATGTCCCGCAGCGTCTCGCCCAGCCCCGACTCTTCCACGAGCTCCTCGAGTCGCTGCGCGTGCGCGGCGGCGATCCGGTCTCGCTGCCGACTCGGGTACTGCGTCACCCGGCGCACGATCTGCCACCAAAATCGCCAGTGCGACTTGATGATGCGTAGCAGCAGCTGCGGCTGGTTGAACAGCAGCCACCGCAGGTACCGGGTGTTGGCGCGGGTGCTGGGCACGATGAACGTGATGTGCCCGAATGCGTTGTACAGGTAGCGCTGGAAGAAGTTGCCCAGCGGATTGTCGAGCTCCGCTTCGTGCAGCGCGTCCGCCTCTCCCACCAGGTGCTCCCGCAGCGGGTAACGAAAGGCGTTTTCCGGGTCGTACTGGCAGCCGTGCTCGATCCAGATGCGGCCGGGCTCGTAATAAAACCACGGCCGGAAGGTGAGCCGGTCGAGCGCTTCGTTCGCCCGGGCGGGGTTGCCGGCGAACAGAGCGTGCTCCCGGATCGCGTCGCGCATCGCCTCCTGCACCGGGGCCCACTGGATCTCGATGTCGTGGTTGCCGGGCATCACGAGGATCTCGTTGCCCTCGGCGAGGACACGGGCGAGTGCCTCGAGGAAGAGCGGATGGCCGGCGAGAATGCTCTCCATCTCCATCGCCGCGCGCTGCGGCGTCATCACCGGCGAGAACGCGCTCTTCTTGCCTCCGAGTTGTTCCGGCACCGGGTCCAGGCGCAGAAAGTCGAAGGTGTCGCCATTGAAGACGAGCATGAATCGCGTGTCGCGTTCCGCCGCGTCCTTGCACAGGTACTCGCAGAAGCGACGAAAGTCCTCGTCGTAGAAGAACGTCTCGAGCTCGAAGAATCGACCGGAGTGGGAGTTCTTGCCCCGGCCGATGTGCAGGTCGCTGACGACGATGATGTCGTGCATCAGTTGACCGCGTAGGGCGTGCTCAGGGAAAAGGCCGCGATCTCGGCGTCGAACTGCTCGCCGCCGCGCCGCTCCATGACGTACGAACCGTGCATCGTGCCGAAGGCGGTCCGGAGCGGACAAGCCGAGGTGTACTCGAACGACTCACCGGGCTCGAGCACCGGCTGCGCGCCGACAACCCCGGGACCCTCGACCTCTTCGACGTTGCCGTCGGCGTCGGTGATGACCCAGCGGCGGCTCAGCAGCTGGACCGTCTCCTGGCCCTCGTTGGCGATCGTGACCGTATAGGCGAACAACCACCCACCCCGCTCGGGGTCGGAGTGCTCCGGTACGTATCGCGAGTTGACGCGGACCCGGATTCCTTGGGTCACGGCCTCGGACGTCGCCACGATGTCGATGCTACACGATCGGGCTCGGATTCAAACCCGACCAGGAGCAGGGGGCGTCAACGCCAGCGCGGGGGCGGCGGCGGGGCGTACCGACCGGGGAACGGGTCGGACGAGTGGCGGCGCTCGAGGTCCTCCCAGGGCGAAGTGCCTTGTTCATGGAAGAATGCCACGCCGATGACGCCCACGTTGCGTGGACGTCCAGTGCGGTCTGCGTAGGAGTCACCGATGTCGCTGAACCGGAACGCAGCGACCGTGTCATCGCTCGTGCGCCAGCCGTCGATCGTAATCGTGGTCCAGGGGTCGAGAATGTAGCCGCGCTTGGTGTAGGCCGCGTCACTCCCATCGATGACGTCCAAGCCGTCGACCGAGGCGACAACCTCGAACCGGAAGGCGGTGTTGTTGCTGATGCGGAGCTGGTAGCGAGTTCCCGCCGAGCCCTCGGTGTAGCGGCGGCCGTCGACGTCGGAGGCGGGGAGCACCCGACCCGACTCGTCCACCACGGAGAACGAGAAGCGCCCGTCGCCGCTGCCGGACGTGGCCTGGGTGACGTTGCGCCGGCCGTAGGCCGAAGCGAGGGTCTCGATGCCCTCCCAATCGTTGTAGTTCATCGCGAGTACGACGTCGGGGCTGTCGGAGGCGCGATGGAACGCGGTGCTGACGACTCGCGAGTGGCGCTGCTCGCCGTAGGCGGTGCCGATGCCCTGTCGGCTGCGGCGTTCGGGCCGGTCGCGTCGTGCGGTACGGCGCCGGCGATCGCTGCGAATCGGAGCCGCGGGCGCGTCGTCGGCCTCGGTTCCCATCCCCCGCGATGAGCGGCTCGTCATCTCGGGTGCCGGCTCGGCGTCGACGTAGTCGCCACCGTCGCCGTACCCGCCTCCGTAGCCCCCGTAGTCCGATGGGCTCTCTTCGTGTGCGTAGTCCGGCTCGGTCCCGATGGGCGCTGCGCTCTTGTTTTGGCTCGGGCCCTTGTTGTGGCAGCCGGCGACGATGGCGACGAGCAGCAGGCAGGCGAGGGGGGCGAGGCGACGGCTCAGTAGGAACCAGGCGAGGCGAGCGTGGCGAAACGACATAACGGCACTCCTGTCGGCGGCCCCGGAACGCCGCCCGGACAAACCTCCTTACAGCGCGGGCACAGCCGCCGCGTGGTACGCGCTACGCGTCCGACAGCAGCAGTGAGAGCAGGTCCTGAGTGCCGTGTGTGACCAGCAGGTCGAGTACGCCGTCTTCGTTGAGATCACCGGCTGCGATCGCCGTGGCGTTGCCCGCGATCGAAAATGCCTGGGCATCTTCGAACACGCCCGAGCCCGTGCCCAGCAGCACCGTGACCTCGTTCGAGGTCGCGGCCGCGACGGCGAGGTCGGCGTGGGTGTCTCCGTCGATGTCGCCGGTGAGCATGGCCTGGGGGGCGCCGCCGACGTTGAAGGGGATCGCCGGGCCGAAGCCTCCGAGGCCGTCGCCGTAGCGCACCGCGACGTTGCCGGCCCCGCTGTTGGCCGTCGCCAAGTCGGTGTCGTCGTCTTCGTTGAGGTCGACCGCAACCACCGCCTGGGGGGTGGTGTCGGTGGCGAAGCCTTGGCTGCCGCCGAATCCGGAGCCGCCCGTGCCGAGGCGCAAGAACACCCCGTTGCCGCCCCCGTCGGCGACGAGCAGATCGACGTTGGCATCGCTCGACATCTCGCCGAGGGTCAGGTCCGACGGCGCCCCGACCCCCATCAGGGTGACCGGAGGCATGAAGCCAAAGCCGCTCGCCGTCAAGATGGTGACGGTCGCCGCGTCGGCGGTCACCACATCGGTCCCGCCGTTGCCGTCGAGGTCGGCGGTGACCACCGCGAGCGGACCCATGCCCACGGTGAACAGGGACGGCGCCCCGAACGTGCCGTCACCGGCGCCCAGCATGACACCGACGTCGTTGCCGAGGTTGTTGACCACGACCAGGTCGAGAAACTCGTCGTCGTCGAAGGCGTCGGCTTGCAGGTCGAGCGGCCGCATGCCCGTCGCGAAGGTGGTGGGGCTACCGAGGTTGCCGGTGCCGTCGCCGAGCCGAACCGAGACCGTATTCTCGGACGCTCGGGCGATGACGACGTCCAGGTGGCCATCGTCGTCGACGTCCGCGATCACCAGGCCGGTCGGCTCACCCGCCTCCGCGAACAGCTCTGCTTCGCCGTAGCAGGTCTCGCCGTCCTCGGCGACACCGTTGCCACAGCCCGGCGGCAGCATTCCGGTGCTCGTACTCGACGGCTCCACGCAAACGTCGTCGATGCAAAACAGCCCCTTGTTGCACTGCATCTTGACCGAGCAAGGGCATTCGAGGCTACCGGGCGGGCACTCAAAGCCCGTGGTCTCGCCCGTGGGGTCGCCTGTGGTGGTGTCGTCGACGTCGTCGTCGTCATCGTCGTCGTCGTCGTCCGACCCCGGTCCGGTCGTCGTCCCGTTGGTTGTCGTGGCGACGGGAGCGGTGGTCGTGCCGGTGTCGTTGGCTTCGCCGCCGTCGTCCCCGGTGCAGCTCAGGGGCAGCAGCAGCGCGAGCGCGCTACGGACAGTCGAGCATCGCGGGTTGCGGAGTAAAGCCATAATCAGTCGAGCCGTCGCCGAGTTGGCCGTTGGCGTTGGTCCCCCAGCAAAGGACCTCGCCGCCGGTCGTCAGCGCGCAGGTGTGCGTAGTCCCGGTGGCAACGGACACGACGGGGGCGCCGACGTCGATCATCACCGGGGTCAGGGTGAACATGTCGTTGCCCATCTTGTCGGGCTCGAGCATGAGCTGGCCAAAGTCGTTGCTGCCCCAGCACCACAGCTCGTCGGTCACCGAAACCATGCAGGTGTGGTTGGGCCCAGCGTCGAGCTGCCGGGGCGTGAGCCCGGGCGGGAGCATCACCGGCACGGCCGCGCCCGAATCCAGGCCCATGCCGTCACCGAGCTGTCCCAGCTCGCCGTTGCCCCAACACACGACGCCGGTCCCGACCTGCGCGCACATGTGCTGGCCGCCGGCGACGATCAGCGCCGCATTTCCGACCGCCGCGTTGACCGGCAGATCGCTCGAGGCCACCATCATCGGATCGTCGGCGAGCTGGCCCTGGGAGTTGCTGCCCCAGCACGCAACGTTGCCGGTGAGCTGAGCGGCACATGTAAAGTCGTTGCCCGCCTCGATCTGCGAGTACTCCACCCCCGCGATGTTGTCGGCGGGCGTGGGGCCCGCGACCATTCCCGTCAGCTGAAACGCCGAGTTGTCGCCCCAGCACGTCGATGACGTCCCGGTGTTGCGAGCCAGGCAGGTATGGTTTTGGCCAACCCCGACGGCCACCGCTCCGGTCGCGAACGCGACGATGCTCGGGTTGGCGATCTGAAGGAAGCCCGAGGCCGGATCGACTTGGCCGAACTCGTTGTCGCCCCAGCAGTAGGCGACTTCGTCCTCACGCAGAGCGCAGGTGTGGTCACGGGCCGCGACGATGTCCGCGGCCATGCCCGCGCCGAAGGGACCGGGGACCTCGAGCGGGACCAGCGACTCCGCCATCATCATCTGGCCGAGCTGGGAGACGTTGTTGTTGCCCCAGCAGTGCACGGTGCCGTCGAGCTTCACCGCACATGTGTGCTCGTCGCCGGCAACGAGCGAGGAGACGCATGAGCAGCCCTCGCCCAGGCACTCCAGGCCCGCGTTGCACATGTCCCCGTCGCAGCACGCTTCGCCGGCGCCGCCGCAGGTCGGCTCGCCGGTGTCCTCGGTGTCGGTGTCCTCGGCGGTGGGGTCGTCGTCGGTCGGGTTGTCGGCGACGTCGTCATCATCGTCGTCGTCATCGTCGTCGTCGCCGCTGACGTCGCTGTCGTCGTCGTCATCCCCGGTCAGTGTGTCCGTACCGCCAACCCCGACGCATTCGCCGCCGAGATCCATGCCGGCAAATTCGTCATAGGCATAGCCGGAGGGGCAGTTGGCGTTGGGATAGGAGCAATAGCCGGATTGGCAGATCCCCATCGCTTCCCGGTCGCACGCGGTGTCATCCACGCATGCGAACGGATCGAACGGCAGGCATGCCGTAAAGACCCCAAAAGCGACCCCGAGCCCCGACCCGAGCGCGATCCTCGTCACCCCTCGATAAGCCATGTGCGCAGTAACGCTACCGCGGGACTCTAGCACGGGCGCTCCACTCGACCGCCAAATGACGACGCGTTTGTCGACGTGGAGGTTCGTGTCGCACCTTTCGCCGCCCCTCGGCAAACGGTCGGATCCTTGTCCCCCCGCAATCCGCCGCGCTAGCATGGTCCTCTGTGAATCCGGACGCCGATGTCGTGCCGGTTACGCCAGACATGGCCGTGACCGAGACGCTCGGGGGGTACGACCTTCTACGCCGCCTCGGTGCTGGTGGCATGGCGGAAGTGCACCTCGCTCGACACAACGCGATCGAGGGATTTCAGAAACTCGTCGTCCTCAAGCAGATCCTGCCGCACCTGTCGCGGGACCGGCACTTCGTCCGCATGTTCCTGAGCGAGGCTCGGGTCGCGGCGCTCCTCGACCATCCGAACATCGTCCAGGTCTACGACCTCGGGACCGAGGGCGAGGACTACTACTTCACGATGGAGTTCGTGTACGGGGAGAACCTCACGGGTCTCCTCAAGGCGCTGCGCAAAGCCGGCATGCGCCTATCGCTCGAGCACGTCATCACGCTGGCGCGGGGCGTGGCGTGCGGGCTGCACTACGCCCACGAGCGCGTGGGCTTTGATGGTCGGCCGCTCGGGATCGTCCATCGCGACGTCTCGCCGACCAACGTGATGATCACCTACGAGGGCGGGGTGAAGATCGCCGACTTCGGCATCGCGAAGGTGATCACCCGAACAGATGTGACGCGGGCTGGGATTCGGAAGGGCAAGGTGCCCTACATGTCGCCCGAGCAGTGTCGCGCGGAGACCATCGATCGGCGCAGCGACATCTTCTCGCTGGGCATCGTGATGTACGAGATGCTGACCGGCGTTCGGCTCTTCGACGGCGACAACGAGTTCGGCGTGATGAACACGATCGTCAACGGCACGATCGCCCCGCCGTCGACCAAGCGTCCGGACGTGCCCAAGGAGCTCGACCGGATCATCATGCGCGCGCTGACGCGCGACAAGTCCAAGCGCTACCAGACCGCGCGCGAGATGCAGCTCGAGCTCGAGGCGCTGGCCCGCGACCACAAGCTGCGCGCGACCGAGTCGGCGCTCGGCGAGCTGCTGTATCACCTGTTCCGCCCCCAGCCGTATCCGTGGGGGGCGCTGATGGGCGACGGGGTGTCCAACGCGGTGCACCTGCACACGATCGCCGAGACGAGCCAGCCCTCGGGGCTGCGCATCGGCTCGCGGACGGACATCACGTCCGGCAGCGGTGGGCCGGTCACCGGCGGCAGCGTCAACGCGGCGCGCGGCACCGTCGTCACCATGGCGGATCGCCGACGCGGCACGTTGCGCGGGGTGGCGATCGGCTTGGGCGCCGTTGCGGCCGCGGCAACGACCCTCGTGCTCGGCCTTTGGCTCGGCAGCCGCGGCGCCAAGGAAGAGGCGGCCGAGGAGGAAGCGAAGACCGCCCCCGCAGCCGCAGCGATGGAGGAGCCCAAGGAAGCCGCGGCGGCGGAGACTCCGAGTCCAGCGGCCGAGTCGCCATCCGCTCCGCCCGCGCAGCCCGCTCCGGCGGATGAGGCACCCACTGGGAAGCCTGCGCCCACCGAGGCCCCGGCGGCGGAGGTCGTCCCGACGCCTCCGCCCGAGCCCGAGCCCGAGCCCGCTTCCGATCCGATTCCGGCGCCGTCGCCCAAGCCCGTGGCAAAGAAGAAAGCCGCGCCGAAGAAGAAGAAGAAAAAGAAACCCAACCCTGACGCCTTCATGCCGGGGATGTAAATGCAGTCGATTCTCGCCGTTGCGCTCAGCCTTGCGATCGTTGCGCCGCCCAAGCTGCTGTCGGACCCTGAAGCGCAGGCGAAGTTCGAAGAAGCGCAGGCCGCCTTTCAGAGCTCGGACTTCCGCGCTGCTGCGGACGCGATCAAAGCCGCGTACGAGATCGAGCCCCTGCCCGCGTTGCTGTACCCGTGGGCGCAGGCCGAGCGGGAGGCTGGCAACTGCCAAGAGGCGGTGGGGCTGTACCAGCGCGCCATCGAGGCGGGCGTGTCGGACGACATCGCCGACGCGGCTCGAGTCAACATCGAGCGCTGCAACGAGATCCTCGAAGAGCAGGAGCTCGTCGTCGTCGACGAGGACGGAGCCGAGGACGAGGTCACCGACGAGACGGCCGAGGAAGACGTCGAGGACGACCTGTTCGGCGAAGAAGAGGAAGAGCCGGAGCCCGAGCCGGAGCCCGAGCCCGAGCCCGTTCCCGAAAAACCACAGCCCGAGACCGACGAGCAGCCCAAGGCCAAGAAGTGGTACGCCGACCCGACCGGCGGCGTGCTCTCGGGTCTGGGCATCGCGGGGGTTGGTGTCGGCATTGGCCTGCTCGCCGTCGCGAACTCGCGAGCGAAGACCGCGGCCGACGAGGACTTCAACACCGACTACCTCGACATGCGCGACTCGGCGACGAGCCTGCGCAACGGGGGCGCGGCGGCCCTGGCGATCGGAAGCACCCTGCTGCTCGGCGGGATCATTCGGTACGCAGTCGTGGCCAAGAAGAACAAGGCAGCCACGGCGGCTGTCTTCGTCGGCCCGCGGGGCATGGCCGGGATCTCGCTCTCCGGCCGCTTCTGAGCGGTTTCGGGACTCGCTTCAGGCGTCCGAGAGCAGCACCGAGATGTTGCTTCCGGTCGCGTTGGCGGTGACCAGATCCGGCAGCCCGTCGTTGTTGAGATCCGCCGCGGCCACATCGACCGGTCCGGCGCCGACCATGACCGTGGCGGCGAGCGACAGCCCACCGTCGTTGCGGTAGATGAGCAGCATCGAGTCGCCCTGGCTCGCGACGGCCACGTCCGGGTCGCCGTCGATGTCGAAGTCCGCGACCACCACTGCTTGCGGGTTGCTTCCCGCCGCGAGCGGCAGCTGTCCGCCGAAGCCGCCCACGCCGTTGCCGAGCACGACGACGATCTCGTTGTCCGTCGCGTCCACGAGTACGGCGTCCACGTCTCCGTCGCCGTTGAAGTCACCTGCGCCAATGTCTACCGGGGCGTTGCCCGCCGGCGTATTGGTTGCCCCACCGAGGTCGCCCATCCCATTGCCCAGCAGGACGCTGATCGTCGAATCCCCGTTGGACGTCAGAAGGTCGGGCACCATGTCGTCCGACAGATCGGCGAAGTACAGGCCCGAGGGGGCAGCGCCCACCGTGAAGATCTCGGTGGGCAGAAATCCGACCCCCGATGCGCGCTTGAGCAGCACCTGGCCCATCGTGGCCTCGGTGACCCAGACGTCATCGTCCATGTCGCCGTCGATGTCGTAGGTGGTGATCGCGGTCGGCGTCATGCCCAGGCCGCTCGGGATCGCCGCGCCGAACATGCCATTGCCCATGCCGGACGCGACCGTCATGTTGGCGTCGGTCGCGTTGGCGGTCGCGACGTCGAGGTTGCCGTCGTTGTTGAAGTCGCCCAGTGCGATGCCGACGGGGCCCAAGCCAACCGCGGCGCTCGACTGCACGCCGAAGCCGCCCATCCCGTTGCCGGGTCGGTAGGAAAAAGTGCTGTCGGTCCCATTGGCGGTCACGACGTCGATGTTGGCGTCGCCGTCGATGGTGCCGAGCGCCACCGCGAGGGTCCCGGGACCCATCGACAGCGGGGTGCTCGTCATTTCGAAGCAGAAGTCGCCCGGCTCGGCGTTGCCGTTGCCGCACACCGCCATGCCGCCGGAGTCCGTGGTGGTGTCGTCCTCGGTGTCGCCGTCGTCCGTCGTCGTGGCGTCGTCATCATCATCGTCGTCGTCATCGTCGTCGTCGCCGGTCGAGGTCGAGTCGACGTCGTCATCGTCGTCGTCGTCGTCGTCGTCGTCGTCGTCGGCCGTCCCGGCGGTGCCGGTCGAGGTGGGCAGCGTCGTCGTCGGCGAGCTCCCGTCGTCATCGTCGTCGCCGCCCGTACACGAGCCCGCGGCCAGGCCCAACACCGCGCACCACGGTGCCCAACGCAATCCAAGGGTCATGGCTACAGTTTGTCGCGCCGGGACCGGGTGGTCAAAACCTCGGCGTTGCCGGGGGCGGGGGGCCAGGGTACGGTGGCCCGACGGATGTGTCGCATCTTCGGATTCCGCTCGGTGATCCAGAGCCAGGTTCACCGTAGCCTGGTCAGCGCCGACAACGCCCTGATGCAGCAGAGCTTCAAGCATCCCGACGGATGGGGGGTGGCGTACTACAACGCCGGCGCGCCCCACGTGATCAAGAGCGTGTCTACGGCGGTCGACGACCACCTCTTTCAGCGGGTCTCGGGCATCGTGACCTCGGAGACCGTCCTCGCCCACCTGCGCAAGGCCACCCAGGGGACGCTCTCGATCATCAACACCCACCCCTTCCAGTTCGGACAGTGGGTGTTCGTGCACAACGGAAACATCGCCGGCTTCGAGGAGATCAAGGACGAGCTCAAGTCCCGGATCCCGCCGGTGCTGCGCCGCTACATTCTCGGGGACACCGACAGCGAGGTGCTCTTTTACTTGGTGCTCGGACATATGGCCAAGCGCTGCGAGCTGCATCGCGCCGGGTTTCCGATCGACGACGTCATCGCGGCAGTCCGCGATGCGATCAAAGAGGTGGTCGAGCTCGCCGGTGAGCCCTGCCTCGACGACGCCGGTCCGCCGACGGCCACGTACCTGACGTTCGCGCTGACCAACGGCACGACCATGGTGGCCCACCAAGGCGGCAAGGCGCTGCACTACACCACGTGGAAGCGGCGCTGCCCCGAGCGCGATCAATGCCCGAGCTTCGGTCCCGAATGTGAAAGCCCCACCGACCACGGCTTTGTCAAGCACCTCGTGGTGAGCAGCGAGCCGCTGCAGGGGGACAACGTGTGGAGTGACCTGTCGCCGTTCGACTTGGTCGGGGTCGATTGGCGCATGCAGCTCACCCGATCGTCCGCTGCCTGATGTCCTCGACCACCGAGCTCCCCCGCTGGTCCGTCGCTTGTCTGTCCGGGTTGGTCGCCGCCATCCTGGCCTGGGCGGCGTGGCTCCTTCCTTGGCGCGACTGGACCGCCTTCGCCGTCGTCACGGCGATCGTTGCGGCCGTGCACGGCGTCAACGCGCTGCTGTTCGCGGCTGGGCATCCGGCGCGCGGCCGGGTCTGGCGAACGCAGGCCATCGCGGCGCTCGCGTTCCAGGCGTGGCTGACCTGGAACCTGATCCGCTCGGCGGTCTACGTGGCGCGCGTCTACGGAGGCATGGGCGAGGGGATCGCGGCCGGTCTGCTGGCGATCATCGCGGTGCTCGCCCTGCTCATGCTGCCGACGTCGGTCTGGGCACTGGCGGCCACCGGTGGCGTGCGCCTGACGGGCAAGGGCAAGGCGGCGGCAGGGGTCGGGCTCCTGCTCGTCGCGGGGGGCCTGATGCGGGCCGCGTCCGCCGGAGACCTCGAGCCGGTCACGACCGAGGATCCTGCCTCGCTGCGCAAACTCGTCGAGCAGCACGTACGCGCGCCTTCGGGTCCGGCCCCCGAGGTGCCGCTGTGGCGGCAGCAGGCGGTGGAGTGCGAAACGCCAGTCCTCGAGGCTGGGGCCACCGTCATCGCAACCTTCTTTGCCCCCAACGTCGCCGACCAGTCCGAACCGACCTCACGCTGCGTGCAGGCCAATGACGCCGCGGCTGCGATCGCCGAGCTGGGACAGATCGTCGCCGCCGAGGCTCAGCCGGGCCCGGTCAAAGTCGACATCGTCACCGCCACCGGGCAGCTCCGTTCGATCATGGAGTTCGTCGACTCGTTGGCGATGCGTCCCGCGCTCGACGGCGTCTGCGAGGGAACGCGCTGCCTGATGCCGTGGCAGCTGTTCGGCCTCGAAGCGTTCTCGGCGAACATGCCGTTTGCCGTCGTGCCCGACTTCCGCTTCGGCGTCGACCCGATGCACCTGCGGGCGGCTTTGGTCTGGCCCGACCGGCCCGAGCGTCCGCGCCCGGAGATCGACGGCCTGGTGCGCGTGGCGACGGCAAGCTTCGTCGTCGATGCCGACGGGACTCACGCCCTGCGTCGACTGCAGCCGGAGGGGCCCGAGCTGTCGGCGGACGGCCTCGGCGGGGCCATGCAACGTGCCGAGAACTATCTGCTCGACGCGCAGCTGCCGGATGGTCGCTTCAAGTACAAGCTGCACCCGTTCACGGGCCAGCTCACCCAGCACGGGTTTTCCCTTGCGCGGCAGGCGGGCACGTCGCTGGTGATCTGCGAGCTCGCGCAGGATCGGGCGCGGGCGAAGAAGGTCGCGACCAAAGCGCTCGCGATGCTCACGTCGACCGGGCGACGCTCGGGCGAGCTGATGGCGCTCGCGTACCCGGTGGAGCGGGAGCACAAGTTCGTCGGCCTCGGAAACACCGCGCTGGCCTCGATCGCGCTGCTGTCGTGCCGCGATCTGGTCGGCGACCGGTTCGACGACGACATCGCCGCGATGACCCGTTTTCTGCTCACGATGCAGCGCGAGGACGGCGGCTTCAATCCCCGCTTCTCCCTCGAGGACGGGGCTCCGGTTCCCGGTCCCGACCCGCTGTTCGCGGTTGGGCAGGCGGTGTTCGCCCTGAGCCTGCTCGAGCGGCTCGTCATCGAAGAGGACCTGCCGAACATGCCCGATCGCGAGGCGGTGCGGGCCGCGGTGCAGCGCTCGATGGACTACACGGCCAACGAGTTCTGGGACTTCTTCGGCGCCGACTTCTTCTGGGTGGAGGAAAACTGGCACTGCCTTGCGGCTCGGGCTTCGCTCGAGCACCACCGGCATGAGGGCTACGAGCGCTTCTGTGTCGACTACGCGACCTTCAAGGCGCGGCTGGTGCTCGACGAGGACAGCGGCGTCGATCCGGACTACGTCGGCGGCGTCAACGTCGGCAACCTCAATCCTCCGCAGACCACTGGCACGTCCGGACTGTCCGAAGCGCTCGCGGCCGCGGCGGCGATCGCCCGTTTCCGGGGCGAAGACTCGGCGGTGTTCGAGCGGGCGCTGTCGCTGTCGCTGCCGTTCGTGATGCACCAGCAGTGGCGTGAGGCCAGCTGCTTTGCCTGCTCTCCCGAGCACACGGTCGTGGGCGGGTTCTCCGAGCACATGGGCTCGCCGGTCATTCGCATCGACTACGTGCAGCACGCGCTGGCCTCGATGGGGCACGGGGGCCGGATCCTCGGGATCGTCGAGGGGAGCTCGCTGCCCGAACCGCTGGAGTAGCTTGCATGCGTTCGTCGGAGCGGATCTTCGCGGCCGCCTTCGGGGTGGGACTGCTGGGTGCCGTGTTGTGGCCGGTCCTCGCCGACCCACCCTTCGATTCGTTTCCGCTGTCGAGCTATCCGATGTTCGCGAAGGCCCGGCCCACCGAGGCGGTGCCGATCGCCCACGTCGTCGCCTTCGACGCGGGCGGCGGCGGACGGGTCGTGCCCCCGACGATGCTGGGCAGCATCGAGGTCATGCAGGCGATGCGCACGGTCGAGCTGACTCTGAACCGGGGCGACGCCGGTGAGCTCTGCCGCCGCACCGCCGCAGTCGTGCGCGAGGCAGGCGGCGCATGGTCGAGCGCCGAGCGGCTCGAGGTTCGCGTCGACGTGTTCGATGCCCTTGTCTACTTCGAGTCCGACCGCACCCCCAAGGCCGGCAAGACCTATGCGACCTGCCGCGTGCACGAGGAGGCACAGTGAACCGGCTGCAGCAGTGGTACTTCGCGCCGGCGCCCGCCGAGCGGCTCGCGGTGCTGCGCTGGCTGATCGGGATCTACGCGGTGGGGTACCTGGTGGCGCGCTTCGTCGGCTTCGTCGACTACTCGCACTTCGCCGCGTCCCAGTTCACGCCCGTCGGTCCGATCTCGATCCTGCCGGCGCCGCTGCCGACGGCCGCACTGGCGCTCATCGCTGTGCTCACCCTGGCGCTCGGCGTCGCGTTCGCGGTCGGGCATCGCTTCCGCTTTACCGGACCCGCGTTCGCGATCCTCTACATGTGGGTCGTCTCGTACCGAAACTCGTGGGGCATGCCGTTTCACACCGAGAACCTGCTCGTGCTCCACGTGCTCGTGCTCGGTCTGGCTCCCGGTGCCGCGGATACGTGGTCTCGCGACGGCCGCGGGCGAGCGACGCCCGACGACAGTGGCCGCTACGGCTGGCCGATCCGGTTGATGTGCGTGGTCACGGTGACCACGTACTTCCTCGCCGGCTACACCAAGCTCGCGACCAGCGGCCTGGGTTGGATCACCGACGACACGCTGCGGCGGTTGGTCGCGTTCGACAACCTGCGCAAGGCCGAGCTCGGCAGCACGCACTCCCCGATCGGCGCGATGCTCGTCGCCGTTCCGTGGCTGTTCACCCCGCTGGCCGCTTTGTCGCTGCTGATCGAGATCGGTGCTCCGCTCGCGCTCCTGTCTCGCGGCCTCGGCCGGCTGTGGAGCGCGCTCGCGTGGTCGTTTCACGTCGGCGTGCTCGCGATGATGGCGATCTTCTTTCACTACCCGCTGTTGTTGTTCGCCTACGCGCCGTTCTTCGACGTCGAAAGGCTGGGGCACCGCTTCAGCCGCTGGCGCGCGCGTCGACGCGCCTCAGGCGGCTGACGACGCGGAGCGCAGCGCACGAGCCGGGTTGCGGAACGGCGGAAGACCGAGTCGCTCGCCGATGAGATCTCGCTCGGCTGCGAGTGCGGGCGCGATCCGTCGCCATCGGGGAAGCGCGTCACCGATCAGCTCGTCCGCCGGCCCTGCTTTCGCGCCTTCGATTGCGGCTTGTCTTCGCAGACTTCGCGAGACTCCGATCGCCGCACATGTACGCCAAGCGATCAGCGCCGGCACCAACAGCGCCGCCTGAATCCATGGACTGAGCAGCCCCGCCGAGCCGAGCGCGAGCGCCGACACGCCGAGAGTTCCGAGCGCGCAGCCGGCGACCCCCCAGCCCGCGAGGCTCCGGTCCGGAGACGACTGCCCGGGCAGCGGCACCAAACCCATCGAGCCTACGAGACGGATCTCCGTCGGCGTGCGGTTGTCGTGGCGGGAGGTGTGCGAGCGCTCGAACCTCTGCACGCTGAAGACGACCCGAAGCCGGCCGCGACGGCCCTCGAACCGCGTCCCTTGGACCGGCCCGGATAGCTCGAACCGCGTCCAGGTGTAGCCGCTCTCCTCGGGAAACTGGCTTCGACACAGGTCGCGACACGAGTCGACGAGCTCTTCGAAGGCCTGCTCGGCGCGCTGGTCTCCCGGCGGCGTTCGCTGGGTGACCGTCCACGAGAGCCGCTGGACGTCATCTACATTCACAAAAGTACTCCGAGTGAGATCGCTCCATATCAGCCTAGCGAAAACCTCGGCGCCGTCCATGGCTCCACTTCCAATCAGGGAGGGGCCGCGAGGCCCTCCACGAAAACCAGGGGTCAATCGGCCTCGTGCAAGCTGCGCAGTTTCGGGCGAGTTGCGTAGATGCAGCGCTGGTTTGGCGCGTCACCGTTGTCACGGTGATCTCGATTGCGTCGGAGTCTGCCCGAAGAAGCGCGACGTTGTAGTCAGATCAGGCTTGTCACTCTCCGCCGGTCGTGGTTGGGGTCGGGCGGACGTTACGAGCGTGGCCTACCGTACCCGGTTTCCCAAAACGCCCTCTACCCGCCGAATTCGAAGAGCTAGGCGCAGATTTATTCTTGCCCACTAGTCTGCGTGTGCTTCGGTGTGTTCAGCGGCTCACCAGGGGTGGAGAGTCGCGTCCAGTGTTGCCGGGCCAGGGGTTGGCCCACAACAACAAGCGCTCGCACCGGGTTGGGGGACCCGCGAGCGACAGGGGAGAACGCGCATGGTCAGGTTCATTTCGCGGGTTGCCATCATCCCGCTGCTACTCACCGTCGGCTGCTACACCGGCGGGCCCGAGACCTCGATCGGAGACGATGAGGATCCGGGAGCCGCAGAGGGCGGCGCAGACGATGACGGGGGAAGCGTCCCGGATTCGCCGCGTCAGTTCGACGACAACGGCGTCTGTGTCGACACCAGCCGCTACTTCAAAGAGGAAGTGTGGACGCCGCTGATCTCGCAGAAGTGCATCGGCTGCCACAACCCCGAGGGCCAAGCACGCAACACCGACCTGGTGCTGCAGCTACAGGACTATCCGGGCTACCTCGAGGTCAACGAGAAGACCGTCGAGAACATCTCGCGTCTCGAGATCGACGGGGTGCCTCTGGTGCTCGCCAAGCCCGCCGGGCTCGTCGACCACGACGGCGGAAAGGTCATCGATCCCGACGGCGAGGAGTTCCTCGCGATGGCGGAGATGGTCGACCGCTTCGCGGCCCCCAAGCACTGCATCGATGACGCGGCGATCGCCAAGTTCTTCAAGGGATTGGTCGAGCTCGACGAGGGCGAGACGATCCGCAAGGCGGCGCAGATCCTCGCGAATCGAGCCCCGACCCTCGACGAGCTTCAGACCGTTGCCAGCGGTGGTGAGGCGGGCCTCGACGCGGTGCTCGACGACCTGATGGAGGAAGAGGCGTTCTACGACCGCCTCATGGTCATGTTCAACGACCAGTTCCTGACCGACAGCTACCTCGCGGGCGACCGGGCGGTGGACACGGTCAACATGGACCGCTTCCCCAACGCCCGCTGGTACGAGGCGCAGGGGGGCGAAGCGGCCAACAGCACCAACGACATGATCGCCCGCGAGCCGCTCGAGATGATTCGCTGGGTGGTCTCGCACCACCTGCCGTTCTCGGAGGTCATCACCGGCGACTACGTGGTGGTCAGCCCGTTCTCGGCGCGCAGTTACGACATTCCGCTCGAGCTGTTTGCGGACCCGAACGACGCCAACGAGCGCGCGGTCTGGTCGTTCGACGACATTCCGCAGGCCGGCATGCTCTCGACGTCGGTGTTCCTCAATCGGTACCCATCGACGCCGACCAACCGCAACCGCCACCGGTCGCGTGTGCTGTACGACTTCTTCTTGGGTCTGGATGTGATGCGGCTGGCCTCGCGTCCCATCGACGTCGCGGATTCGGTCATTCACAACGCGACCCAGAACAATCCGCAGTGCAACGTGTGCCACGCCAACATCGACCCGATCGCGGGCGCGTTCCAGAACTGGGACGACAACGGGCACTACAACCCGCCGTCGGAGGGCTGGTACCCGGAGATGCCGGCGCCGGGCGTGGGCGACAACGCCGTGCCGTACGAGGACAACGCGCGCTCGCTGCAGTGGGCCGCCGAGCAGCTCGTGGCCAACCCCAAGTTCTCGCAGGGCATCGTGCACCTGGCCTACGAGGCACTCACCGGCCAGGCGCCGCTGCTCGAGCCCAACGAGCCGAGCGACCCGGACTACCTGGCGCGCATCCGAGCGTTCGAGGCCCAGGACTGGGTGTTCAAGAAGATCGCGGATCAGTTCATCGCTTCGAACTACGAGCTCCGCGTCGTCTTCAAGGAGATCATCAAGAGCCCGTACTTCCGGGCCATCAACTCCACCGAGGACATGGACGGTGAGCGCGAGCTGGAGCTGACGAACATGGGCACGGCGCGGCTCATCCCGCCCGAGCTGCTTCACGAGCGCATCCGCTCGACGACGGGCTACCCGTGGCGGAAAAACGGGACCAACGTCCTGCTCTCCGGCGACTACTACCGCTTCTATTACGGCGGTATCGACTCGGAGACGGTCACGACGCGGCTCACCGAGATGAACGGCGTGATGGCCTCCATCGTTCGCCGCATGGCCAACGAGGTGTCCTGCACCGTCACGGGCCTGGACTTCGCCAAGGCCACCGAGGATCGGTTGCTGTTCCCGCACGTCGAGATGACGACGACGCCGACCGAGCTGGGCGGCGAGGAAGCCATCAAGGAGAACATCACCTACCTGCACGGCCGCATGCTGGGGCAGGTACCCGACGAGGAAGAGCTCGAGCGCACCTATCAGCTGTGGCTCGGTGTCTACGAGGATGGCCAGGCTGGTCTCGCCGACATGGTGGAACCGTACCCGGTCAATCTGCCCGGGCCGTGTCAGGCCACGGAGGATCCGCTGGGCGGCGTCATTGCTCAGGAAAACCAGGTCGTCGCAGACCCGCAGTACACCGCGCGGGCCTGGATGGCGGTCATGAACTACTTGCTCTCGGATTTCGAGTACTTGTTCGACTAGGGGAAGGGGGACATCAACATGGAACGTCGAGATTTTCTCAAGATGGCCGGGGCGACCGGTCTCGCAGTGGGTTCCGCGTCGCTGTACTCCCGTGCGCGAGCGAACTTTGGCAACAACAGCAAGCCGGTACAGCAGGAGTACTCCGGGCCGCTGTTCGCTTTCTTCCAGGCGGTGGGCGGTTGGGATCCGGTGCAGCTGTGCGACCCCAAGGGCAACTACGCCAACCAGTCCTTCGGCGAGGGAGAAATCCTCACCGTCGGCGACATTCGCTACGCACCCATTCCTGGGGCGACGGAGTTCTTCACCGCGCACGCGCCGTACATGACGGTGGTCAACGGCGTGGACGTGCAGACCAACTCGCATGAGGCGGGGCGTCGACACATGACGAGTGGTCGGTTGGCCGAGGGCTATCCGAACCTCGCCGCACTCGTTGCCGGAGCCGGCGCGGCCAACCTCCCGATGGCGTTTCTGACCTTCGGCGGGTACGAGGTCACCGGCACCACGGTGCCGCCGGTACGCGACGGCAACCAGGCGCGACTCACCGAGCTCGCGTACCCGGACCAGACCAACCCGGGCAACATGGAAGACCCGCAGTACTACATGTCCGACGCGGCGCGCGAGATGATCGCGGCGGCGAAGGAGGAGCGCATCCACGCGCTGCAGCAGGGTCAGAAGCTGCCCCGGTTCCATCGGGCGCAGGACATGCTCATCACCGCGAACGGGAGCAGCGACCAGCTCAAGCTGCTCGACGAGATTCTGCCCGAGCCGGATGCCGATCCGGAGTTCCGCCGAATCCAGCTTGCGGTGGCGGCCTACGCCGCCGGCGTCGGTGCGGCGGTCAACTTCGCGATGGGCGGGTTCGACACCCACTCCAATCACGATGCGCAGCACATTCCGCGGCTGACCACGATGATGTCACGGGTCAACTTCCTGTTCGAGGAAGCCGCGCGTCAGGGGGTTGCCGACCAGGTGGTCGCGACGATGTCGTCGGACTTCGGTCGCACGCCGAACTACAACGGCGGCAACGGCAAGGACCACTGGCAGATCAGCTCGATGATCGTCATGGGCAAGGACATCCCGGGCAATCGCACCGTCGGCATGACGGACATGGACCACAACGCCATCGCGATCAATCCCGAGACGCTCGACGAGGCGGAGGACCCCAACGAGGGGGTCATTCCCGAGCCCGCGCACGTGCACAAGTCGCTGCGCAAGAAGTTCGGCGTCGAGGGCTCGATCGTCGACCAGATCTATCCGCTCACGACGGACAAAGAGCTCGACATCTTCGCGTAGTCGCGCGCGCCTGCGTACTCGAGACGCCCGCCCTCCTTCGAGGTGCGGGCGTCTTCGATCAGGACACGACAGCGCGCCCGCTCAGCAGGCAGGGGCCCACGAGCACTCGTTGTCGCACTGGCCGCACTCGAGGCGCTCGTTGTTGTCGCAACAGGTGGCCCCGATATCTTGCCCGCAGCTCTGCTCGAGGGCCGGCGAGTCGGTGCACGCCTCCTCGCCGCCGCATGGGCACATCGGGAACGAGAACGTGATGTCGAGCGGCGTCGCGTTGCAGTCACAGCTCTTGTAGTTCTCGCCGTCGAAGCGAAGCGCGACGGGCGGTGCACCATCGAGCGATGCGGTCAGCGACTGCCCGGAGTACGCGTTGTCGTAGGTGTCGCCGATGATCCGGACCCCCGTCATGTCGGAAAGGCAAACGACACTCTCGCTCGGGAGTCCCCCTGCGGATACGAGCTCACCGTCTGCACAGGTCAGCACCGCGTCCAGCTCGACGATCGACAGCTCGAACGAGGCGGTGGCCTCGGTCAGATAGACGGTGAGGTCGCCATGACAGCAGCTCAGGTCGTCGTCGCAGTGATCGCAGTCGGCTTCGCCCGAGTCCGGGTCGGGTGAAGGTGTGCTCGTGTCTTCGCCGGAGCCGGGCGGGGGCTCGGTCCTGGTGTCGGAGTCCACGCCATCCATCGTGCCGGTCGACGGTGACGCCGCCGAATCGCCTTCACCTTCGTCCTGCGCCGGGCCACACGCCAGCAGTCCGCAAAACAACCACGCCCCCCGGTACGCCCCATTCCCCACGGCGGTGCATTTCCTACGCTGCGCCGTTTGGTTCCATGGCGCGATTCGCGGGGGCGCTCAGGTTCGATTCACGAACGCCCGGAACACGTCCTTGTGCCGCTGCAGATCGAGGCTTGGGGAGACCGCCACGCGGACGATGTAGTCCTTGTCTCCTTCTTTCGTCGTGCCTTGGGTCGAGGTGGCGGGGACGGTCCAGTAGCAGCCCTCGAGCTGACCGTAGCTGACGCAGAACTTACTCTCTTTGGGAATCTCGCCGATCATCAAGTGGATGAGCTCGAGATTCGCGGCCCGCTTGTAGGCCTCGCGCTCTTCGTCAGTCTCGCCCTGGGTGGGCAGGTCCAGGGAGAACACCGAGGGCGTAAAGCCCTGGCGCGCGAGCTCGTCGGAGACGAAGTTGATCTTGGCGTCGGGCAGCGTCTCTTGGATGAAGTCGACGAAGTCGCGCGTGTTTCCGTAGGCGGCCGCGATGCGCTCGAGCATGGACGGCAGCTGCTCGGCCAAGACCTGGAGCTGATCCCCGGTCGCTTCGTTGTCGCACAGCTTCAGATGCCGTTCGACCGTCTCGAGCAGAGGCTCGGCCCTCGCGTTCGCCACGGCGTAGCCGGCGGTGCAGCGTCCGCCGCTGGGAAACTTCGATCCGCTGACGTACGCGATCGTCTGAACCGGCGCGAGCATGTCGCCTTCGCCGAGAAACCGAACGTTGGGGCAAAAGGTCTGGTCCAAGATGAAGACCGGTTCGACCGCTTTGGCATTGGACGCGGTGTGACGCTCTTTGGCGAGGACGTCGCGGAGTCGTTCGAGATCCGGGACCTCGACGCGCGGGTTGGTGGGAATCTCCGCAATGATCAGGGGCACCGCATCTTCGGCGGCGAGTTGCGTCAGCACCGTGTCGACGCTGTCGACCATGTCTCGACCACCGTCGACGGGCAGGTCGACGATCTCGATGTCGTCGCGGGTTGCGGCGACGCGCCGAGCCTGGTCGTTGGTGCCGCCGTAGCAGTTGGGCGGAACCACGATGCGGATGGGCTTGCCCGCGTGGTGCTGCAGCGCGTCGTGCACCAGCCCCATGACGATCGCGTACTGGACGGAGAGACCGCTCGACCCTACGAGTCCGTCGACGCGGGTGCCCGTGATCTGTCGAATCGCTCCGACGACCCGGGCTCTGTCGGCGCTCACGTCCTGCGGCGAGGCGGCCGGCTTGGCGCCGATGAAGCGCTGGAGGGCGCGAAGACAGTTGGCCGGGGTCATCGCGATGGTCTCTCGCCGGCGCGTATGCTGGATCTCCGAGACGTACGCGCCGTTCGGCTCCCCGTTGACGACGATGATGCTGCCGAGTGCCTCGTCGAGGCAGACGTAGAAGTCGACGTTCGAAGCAAGGGCGATGTCGGTGACGCCCCCGCGCTCGGTCACCAAGACCGTACTTCCGTCGTGAGGCGGGATGTCCTCCGCGCGTTCGACTTGGCGGAGCTCGAAGCGGTAGCCGTAGACGTCGCTGAGCACGTGGAGGTCGACAAAGCTCGGCAGCTCGCCCTGAAACGCAAGGAGGGTGCTCTTGTCGGCGAAGAGATTGTTGCGGAGCACGGCGAGGAGCGGAGCGGTGCGTGACGAGAAACTGATCACGTTGTCTGCTGGCAGCCCGTGGGTCTTGGCGACTGCCCACTCGAGGACGCACGACAAGGGGTGTCCCAACCGGATGTAGTCGAAGGCCGTCGGCAACCCGGCGAGCTCGGATGCCCCGACGCTCGCACCGTCGAGCAGTGCCTCGAACTGCTCGAGAAACTGCGTCTTGGCCAAGGGTTCGTCGTAGATGTCCAACCGATGCGTGGTGAGGTTCAACCAGTCGGCTGGCATGTTCTCGATGACGCTCTCGAGGTGGCGCTGCATCACGGTGGATTCCACGGGCGGCATAGTACCGATCGCGGGCGATGTGTGGCGGTGGGGGAGGGCTCACGCGCGCTGGCGACGCGCGAGGACCCAGCGCACGATGTCGGCGAGCAGCCCCGCTCCGAAGCCGATCGCCGTGATGAGCAAAAACCCCACGAGGCCCGCGAGGTCGCCAAAGCCGTCCGTGGACCGCACGAAGGCCACGACCATCTGGATGTATCCGAGGGCGAGCCCCGCGGTGGCGCCGAGCACGGTCAGACGCGCGCCGACAAAGCCCAATCCCGAGACCATGGCGGAGGCGATCGCGCTGACGAGGGTGATGTTGAGGACGATGCGTGTGTCGATCTGGCCGCGATTGAGCGAGCCCGCGAGCAGCAGGGCAGCCGCGAGCACCACCGCCGACACGATGAAGACCACACCCCAAACGCGGTCGCGGGCTTCGGGAAGGCGGAGCATCGGCGCGGGACGAGCCTATCGTGCTTCAATGCGCGGCGCATGACGCTGCAAGCGATGCCGCGACGGCTGCGGGGCACCAGCTTCGAGGTGCTTCGCGCTGGGGAGTCGGAGCGGCGCGCGGTGTTCTTGCACGCCAACGGCTTTCCGCCCGCCGCGTACCGTCCGCTGCTCGAGACGTTGGGCGCGACGCTGACGATCGACGCGATTCCGCTGCGGCCGCTGTGGTCGAACGAGGGTCCGACGCCGGGCCTTCAGTGGGCCGACTTCGGCGAGGATCTGATCGCCCTGCTCGAACAGGATGCCGGACCCCCCGTCGTGCTCGTCGGACACTCGATGGGCGCGACGGTCGGTATGTACGCCGTCGCGCAGC
>JGI12316J15309_10015037_pt1 | contig 25005 bp, 18 predicted proteins | sample MarCyaLeptolynsp_FD_15309 | JGI IMG/M metagenome (IMG submission 15309) | reverse complement strand
AATACATTTTCCCCGGCGGCTACGCGCCGGCCATGTCGGAAACGTTCGAGGTGCTTGAGCGGCTCGGCCTGTGGGTCAACGATGTCGAAGTGCTGCGGCTGCACTACTATTACACGGTGAAACACTGGCGCGAGCGGTTCATGGCGAACTGGGACAAGGCCGCCGGACTCTACGACGAGCGGTTCTGCCGGATGTGGGAGTTCTACCTCGCCGCCGCCGAACTCGGCTTCCTGCATGGATCATCGATGGTGTTTCAGTTGCTCCTGTCGAAAGAGCGTGATGCGGTGCCGATCACACGGGACTTCATGTTCGACAAGGAACGGGAAATGATGGCCCCACTGTCAGCCTGATCCGGGGCCATCGATCCTGTTGCATGTCGCGTCTGATCTGCCTCAGATCGAACGACAGCGATTTGCGCAGCAAAAGGTCCGCAGCGTGCTGCGTGAACCCGATTTCACGCGACGCGCTGCGGATTGCCTTGCCCGGCCGGGAAATTATCCGCCGGTCACCTTCTGACGCTGTTCTCCAAGCTTGGCGATGCCAAGGTGCATCGTGTCGCCCGGTTTCAGGAATTTCGGCGGCTTCATGCCAAGCCCGACGCCGGGAGGGGTTCCCGTCGTGACGACGTCGCCGACCTCGATCGCAAATCTGTGGGAAATGAACGAGATCAGCGTCGCAATGTCGAAGATGAAAGTCTTTGTCGATCCGGTCTGCATGCGCTCGCCGTTTACGTCGAGAAACATGGCGAGGTCGTTGACGTCCCCGACTTCGTCGGGCGTCACCAGCCACGGACCGAGCGGACCGAAGGTCGGGGCGCTCTTGCCCTTGATCCACTGACCCGTGCCTTCCGCCTGCCAGGCGCGTTCCGAAACGTCGTTGCAGATGCAATAGCCGCTGACATGGGACAGCGCTTCTTCGCGCGGGATCCGATATCCCCCCTTGCCGACGACAAAGGCGAGTTCCACCTCCCAGTCGGTCTTTACCGAATCCGGCGGCAGCACGACATCGTCGTTCGGACCGGAAAGGCAGCTCGGAGCCTTGGAAAACAGAACCGGTTCGAAGGGTATCGGGTTGCCGGTTTCCTCGGCATGATCGGTGAAGTTCAGGCCCACGGCGATGAAATGTCCGGGATGGGCGACGCAGGATCCGATCCGTGTATCCGCAGGTACCGCGGGCAGGGTCGACGGGTCGACTTTCAACAGGGCCGCGAGCGCGTCGAGCCCGACTGTCTCGCCCGCATAGTCCGCCGTGACCGACGACGCATCCCGTATCGTGCCCGACGAATCCACCAGTCCGGGTTTTTCCCGGCCCTTTTCTCCAAATCTCACAAGCTTCATAACCGCCCTCTCCAATTTCCATGCGGCGCACACAAAGATCCGGCAATCCATTCCACACCGTGCGAGTGGACTTGTGCCGGGTGCCCCGCCAATCGGCGCGGATCATGGCCGACCGGTGCGGCTTCGGCAAGCAGCAATTTGTGGGAAGTCTTTTGCCGGTGGGGACCGGGAAGGACGGTAATGTGGCATTTCTGCAACTTTCACGAAAAAAGACACTAAAACAGTTCCTGCGTTGTGTTCTCTGAGGCGGATTTTGTTGCCGCGGCAACGTGGTCGGATCTGTGATGATGTCCGTCAAGTGATTGGAAAATAGATCATGTGTCGAAAACGTCGCGACGCAAAACCCGGAAAGTGTCGGGAAGTCGTTGGAAATATGGCTTTTTTGGGGAGATGAATTTGTTTGCGCCGCGGGAAGCCACCCGGTTAGGCTGCGCGGAATGGCTATGAACAGAGTGCGGCAGCAACAGGAATTTCGGTTTGGAGGGACCAGCGATGCGGGCGGAATTGTGTAAAATACGGTTAGTAATTAAATTTTCAGTGGTAATAATTTGTGTTGGTGTTGCGACCGAAGATGTTTTTGCCGGCGCCTTCGCCATCCGCGAGCAAAGCGCGCACGGCCAGGGAACCTCGTTTGCCGGGGCCGGGGTTTGCGGTCCGCAGAATTCGATCTCGTCCATGTATTTCAACCCGGCGGGCGTGACGTGCGCCGACAGCAAGAGCGTCACGGAATCCGTCAACTCGCTCATCCTGCCGCGATCGGAGATTACCACCAATGCCCTTGGCACCAATCCGTTTACACTGGGTTTGGGAAGCCCCGGAGATATCGGGATCGATGCCTTTGTCGGGGCGAGCTATGGCGCGACCAGGCTTTCCGACACTGTGTATCTCGGCCTTGCGGTCAATGCGCCGTTCGGTCTTCGCACCAAGGCCGATGTTCCCCATGCGGGGATCTTTTACGGGGCGACGTCGGAAGTGTTTTCGCTCAACCTCAATCCGGTCATCGGATTCAACTGGGGTGACAAATTCTCTTTCGGCGGCGGTTTGCAGGCGCAATATTTCGACGTGCGGCTGACCCAGGCCATCCCCGGATTGCCCGGAATACCCGCGCCGGCGGTCGGGGGCATTGAATTGAAGGCCGAGGATTGGGGGTTCGGCTTCACTCTTGGCGGCATGTTCCGCCCGTTTGAGGGAACGGAACTGGGGATCGGGTTCCGCTCCGGCATAAAACACACATTAAACGGCGCCCTGCGCGGCCCGTTGGGTTTTTTTGCCGCCAACCCGGCGCTCGCCCCGGTTGCTGCGACCAATGCCGCCGGACTGGCGGTCGAATCCAGGATCCGGCTGCCGGAAATGCTGACCCTGTCGCTCACCCAGGACGTGACCGACGCGCTGACCCTGTCGGCGAGTTATGAATGGACCAATTGGAGCGTCTTCGACACATTCGCCGTGACCTCGACACAAACGCCGACCGGGACGACCGGCGTGACCCTGCCGTTCGAATATAAGGATGGACATTTCTTCGCGATTGGCGCGGAATATCAGGCGATGGAGAGACTGGCCTTGCGGGCGGGTGTCGGATACGAACTGTCTCCGATCGACGATTCAAACCGCGCAATCCGCCTACCCGACGACGACCGGCTCTGGCTCAGCGCCGGCGTCACCTACGACGCAACGGATTACCTGTCGCTCACCGGTGGGTATTCTTTTTTGACCACCTTTGACACGTCCATAAACATTACGCCGGCCAACCCGATCTTCAATGCCTCGGCCTTCGCGGGCTCCTATTCCGGTGAGGTCGATGCCAGCGTTCATATCATTTCCGTGTCGGCCAAGGTCAAGCTCGACAAGGTGCCGTTTCTCAAGGGATTGCTGGACAATGGCAAGGACAGCCTGTTTTGAACAAATGAGTCTTTGACGGCGTGACGGCCGTGCGCAATGGCGCCGAACGCACAAAATCCATGCCAGCGCGGCGACCGTCACACGAATGATATGCGAGTCGGATCATAAGAGGCCATGGAACCTGCGGAGGTACCCGATGGCGGAACCGGCTCAATGCCACTTCAGAACCCTTTTTCTCTCCGATGTTCATCTGGGGACGCGTGGCTGTCAGGCGCATCTCCTGATCGATTTTTTGCGTTATCACGAGGCCGAGACGATTTACCTGGTCGGCGATATCGTCGACGGCTGGCGATTGAAGCGCAATTGGTACTGGCCGCAGGAACACAATGATGTGGTCCAGAAATTGTTGCGCAAGGGGCGGCGCGGGGCCCGCATAATCTATGTTCCGGGCAATCACGATGAATTCCTGCGGCCCTATGTTGGTACCCATTTCGGCGGTGTCGAAGTGCACGAGGAGTTTGTCCATGAAACAGCGGGCGGCGAGAAATACCTGGTCATTCATGGCGACCGGTTCGATATCGTGGTCCGGCACGCAAAGTGGCTGGCTCTGTTCGGCGACTGGGCCTACAATGCGGCGCTTGCCGTCAATATTGTCCTGAATGCGGTCCGCAGACGGTTGGGATTTTCCTATTGGTCGTTGTCCGCCTGGGCAAAGATGAAGGTCAAGAACGCGGTCAGTTTTATCGGCGCATTCGAAGATGCGCTCTCGAATGAGGCGCGTCAACGCGGTCTGGACGGCGTTATCTGTGGCCATATCCATCACGCAAGGCTCGAATACGGCACCTCGACAACCTACATAAATACCGGAGACTGGGTCGAGAGTTGTACCGCTGTCGTTGAACATCAGGACGGCCGGTTTGAAATCATCGAATGGCCGGTGAGGGCAAGAGACGACAGACTGACAGCGACCGATCCGAAGCACACCAACAGCAGACAAACAAGGAGCCGTGCCGCCGCATGAGCAAACTGATGCTGGTGACGGATGCCTGGCACCCCCAGATCAATGGTGTGGTGCGGTGCCTTTCCCTGACGATTGAGGAATTGCGCAAACTCGGCGTTCAGGTTGAGATCGTAAGTCCGTCGGACTATCCGACCATCCCTTGCCCGACCTATCCCGAAATTCGCCTGTCATGGGCTGGCGTCGCGGACATCAGAGCGCGGTTCGAGGACGGCGGAGCCGATTATTACCACATAGCCACCGAGGGGCCGCTCGGATTGCTGGCACGCCACATTCTGCGTGCTGACGGTGTGCCGTTCACCACCAGCTACCATACCCGCTTTCCCGAATATCTGTCGGCCCGCGCGCCGATCCCGGAAGCATGGTCCTATGCGCTGATGCGGCACTTTCACAATTCCGGAAACGGATGCATGGTGGCAACCAGGAGCCTGGAAGAGGATCTGCGCAGTCGCGGCTTCAAAAACCTGATGCCATGGACACGTGGTGTCGATTCGGGTTTTTTCAGGCCGCTGGAACCGGCCGCGCTCAATCTGCCGCGTCCGATATTCCTCTATGTCGGCCGGGTCGCGGTGGAAAAGAACATAGAGACGTTTCTCGAGCTCGACCTTCCGGGATCGAAACTTGTTGTCGGTGGCGGGCCGCAGTTGGAGGAATTGTCAGACCGTTATCCGAACGCGACGTTTGCCGGACCCAAGGTCGGAGACGAGCTGATCGCCCATTATTGTGCCGGCGACGTGTTCGTCTTTCCGAGCCTGACCGACACGTTCGGCAATGTCATCCTCGAAGCGCTGGCTTGCGGTGTGCCGGTTGCGGCCTATCCGGTGACCGGACCGAAAGACATTCTGACAAATCGCGATGTCGGTGCGCTGGATCACGATCTCCGGGCGGCCTGTCTTTCCGCAGTCGGATTGTCGCGACCCCGCTGTCGCGATTTCGCCCTTGAATTCACCTGGGCAAAATGTGCGCGTCAGTTCCTTGACAACATCATTGCCGCGCAACAGACCGGCGAGCGCTCGGCGGCCTGACCGTTAGACCGCTCCGTTTCCTCCCGTGACATTTATCCGTGCCAAATGGGCTCCGGTTTGGTAGTCACCATGCCCGACAACCAGCTGTGCCGAGGATCGCATGACGTCCAATCCCATTCCGCCTGTGTACGACGATATTCTGCGCGCCCGGGACCGGCTGGCCGGGCACGCGGCGGTCACGCCGCTGATCTCCGTGCCGATGCTCGACCAGTTGACCGGCGGAACGGTCCTGTTGAAGGCGGAAAATCTGCAGCGGACCGGATCGTTCAAGTTTCGCGGCGCCTATAACGCACTCTCCCAGGTGCCGCCGGCCGATCGGCCGAAGGGCGTTGTCGCCTGTTCGTCGGGAAATCATGCGCAGGGTGTTGCCGAGGCCGCACGCCTTCTCGGTATGCCGGCGACGATTGTCATGCCAAAGGATGCGCCGGCGACGAAACGGGCGCGTACCGAAAGATCCGGCGCCACGGTGGTGACCTATGACCGGACCGGAGAGGATCGTGAGGCGATCGCCGAGAGGATCCGCGCCGAAACCGGTGCGAAGTTTGTCCATCCGTTCAACGATCCCGACGTGATCGCAGGGCAGGGGACAAGCGGACTGGAGATTTGTGAAAGTCTGGCGGGCGTCAATCTCGATCTTGACATGTTCCTGTCCTGTTGCGGCGGCGGCGGTCTGACCGCCGGCACGACGCTGGCCGTGAAACGTGCTTTTCCGGATTGCCAATGTTACGCGGTGGAACCGGAGGATTTCGATGATTATTCACGCTCGCTTCGCTCGGGTGTTCGCGAAACCAACGCAAAGGGCGCCAGGTCGGTCTGCGATGCGCTGCTCAGCGAAAGCCCGGGGGAATTGTCTTTCGCCATCAACCAGCGCACCCTGTCCGCCGGTTTGACGGTCAGCGACGATGAGGCCCTGGAAGCGGTCGCGTTCGCCTTTCGCGAAGCCAAACTGGTGGTCGAACCCGGAGGCGCAGTGGCGCTGGCCGCCCTTTTGACAGGCAAGATCGACATTGCCGGAAAGCGTGTGGTGGCGATGTTGTCCGGCGGCAATATCGATGCCGATATGATGAACCGGGTGTTGCGGGCTTAAAGCCGGTTCGGTGCATCCGGTTCAGCCCGTCGCGGATCAGGCTGAGATCTGTATGCCCTCGATCGTCGCCCCGTCGTTCAAGGCATTGGCAAGGTCGGTGGATTCGGTGACCCACCCGAAATGAGTGGCGATGTCATATAGGCTGGACTCCTGCTCGCGCGGCCCGGTTGCCGCAACGCAATCCCGTGGGACGAATACCCGGTAACCGTGAAAAAACGCATCGTGAACGGTTGACCGGACACATATGTTCGTCACCACGCCGACAACGATCACCGTGTCGATTTCCATATCCTTCAGGGTCAGATCGAGATCGGTGTTGAAGAACCCGGAATAGCGTCGTTTCACGACCGCGATATCCTCGGGCCTCCGGTCCAGCGCGTCAACGACCTTCGCGCCCCAGGTGCCTTCCATGCAGTGCGGTTCGCGCTTCAGGAATTCGCGGTCGCGTCGCAGGCCGTTTCTGTGGGTATCGTTGACGAAGACGATGGTGCCGCGATTGTCGCGGACGGCTTTGATGACCGAGTTCTGGGGGGCGATGAGGCGTTCAGCGCCCGGCAGGACCATTGCTCCGCCATCGGCACAAAAATCGTTGAGCATGTCGACGACGAGCACCGCGGTCGTTTCCGCCGCAATTGTTGCAGATCTCTCGTCGTTGCGATGAGCAGAAAAGGTATCCAGTTTCATTTTCCTCGCTCCCGTTACCGGGATGGTAGCAGAGCGAACCGGGAATAGACAGCGACGCCGACCTCGTGCGGAGGTTTCGGGAGCGATCGTCAATCCGCTCAGTGGAACAGGGCGAGGCGTTCCCCTGTCGTCAGTTTCAGGGTGGGATCGGTTTCGAGATCGCTTTCGGACAAACCCCCGGTAAGTTCTTCCATCGTCAGTTCGTCCGTCGCCGTCGGTTTTGCGGAAGCAACCTCGAATACGTCGGCTCCTTCAAACACATCGGCCCCTTCGAACACGTCGGCATCGGCAAATTCGTTATCGCTTTGATCTGGTTCGGAATTGTCTTCGCCGGCGGCGGGCGCGACTTCGTTCATGTCGAAGATGTCCGCCTCGTCCGCTGTCGCCGGATCTTCAATCTGCGCGGCCGTGTCGGCTTCATCTTCCGGTTCGGCTTCGATCGCCTCGATTTCCTCGAACGCCGCAAAGTCGAGATCGTCTTCGATCGTCACATCGGCGTCATCTTCGGCGGCTGCCGCTTCGATATCATCGGGTTCGTCCCATTGCGACAGATCCGCATCGATAGTCTCAATCTCGACGGATTCGGCATCGCCGGGCTCAGCCTCCTCCATGGCCTCCGCCTCGAAGGAATCGAGATCGGCATCGTCCGCACTGGCGAAGTCATCCTCTGAAAACGCCATGTCCGGGTCGCCGGAAACATCGAAGATATCCGCATCGAGCGAAACTTCTCCGCTTTCCGCCGGCGCGGTGTCCGAAGGTTCGTCCGTCGCGTCCGTGTTCAAATCACCGTCCATGCCGGCGGCGAACAGGTTGTCGACCTCGTCTTGAGCCACGCCTTCGCCCGCCATCTGCGGGCCGTTGAGGAGATGGGCGTCCGGTCTCGTGTCGTGTTCGTTGATCGGGACCGCTTCGGCTTCCTGAACATCGCTCTCGTTCACATGCCAGATGTTGATCATGGCATTGACCCGGGATTCCAGATACCGCAGCACGTGCACGACCTTTTGCGTGCGTTGGCCGGTCAGATCCTGGAACGAACAGGCCATGTAGATATTGGTGGTGAATTCCTCGAGCCGGTCGCAGAGTTTTTCATCGACACCGGCTTCGCGCATCTCGAAACACAATTCCTGCACCGATTCCGCAGTGTTGAGAATTTCCTGGGTCGCGGATTCCGTATGTTCGACGATGGCATCCAGTTCATTCGACGCAGCGATGATGCGGCCGCCGGTTTCGCCCTTGTCGGCGATCTGGGCGATTTCCTTTTTCGTCCGCTCGATCGCATTGGCCATATCGGCAATGTCCAGTTTGAACGCGTCGATATTGGGAACCTCGCCTTCGCGCTTCATGTTCTTTTCGAGCTTGCGGATGGCGTCAAGCAGCATTTCGGTGTCCGCCGAACGGTGCCGCTTGGTATATTCGGCGAGAAACCACCTGCCGCGCGCCGTTTCCATCACGGCGTTTTCAATCGCGTCGTAATCTTCGTTGCGGAGGGGTGTCAGCGAATTGGAATCTGTCATAAAGCTTAGGCTCTGGTTTCGGTGAGCGCGCACCGGCGACACGTCCCTGACAGGCACGAATCATCGCCGGAAACACACCCGGATTGGGCGCAGTAGAACTCAAACATTACGAACAGAATCTTTAAACACAGTTTAGAATTTGTAGTTTGAACCGGCAATGGCAGCATTTTCAGGCGTTTATTGGGGAATTTCCTGCTTTTTCGCGGTGAAATTTTTTGCCATTGGCATTTACATGCCGTTCTTTCCCCTGGTGCTCGCCGGACGCGGTCTCGATGCGCGGGAAATCGCGATCATCATGGCGGTTTCGCCGCTCCTGCGAATCGCTACCGCGCCCTGGCTCGGAAGCCTCTCGGACCGATTTCGGCATCGCAAACACGCGGTTTTGCTCTATTCCGCTGTCGGAGCGGCACTGCTGTTTCCCCTGGTCTGGGCGAAATCCTTTTCCTCTATCCTGGTCGTTACCTCTCTATCGGCGGTCTTCTGGCTTTCCGTCCAGCCGGTCGCGGATGCTGTCGCCGTCGTGGCGGCAAAACGCAGCAATATCCAGTACGGCCGGATGCGTCTGTGGGGTTCATTGGCGTTCATCGGCGCCAATTTCCTCGCCGGGTGGGTGTTGGACGTGTCGGGACCGGAATTGCTCGTGATCGTTATCGTCGCCTCAGCCGCTGCGACCGCCGTGGCCGCGTTGGGCTTGCCGCGTGATGCCGCGCGGGAGACAGGATCGCAAACGCGTTCGTACTGGTCGATGCCGGCTGTGCAGGTGGTTCTGGCACACCCGGCCGTGGCGCTGGCGCTGGCGGCCTCGGCATTCGGCCAGGCCGCGCATGCCATGGTCTATGCGTTCGGCACCATTCACTGGTCGGCCTATGGACTGTCCGGCCAGGAAATCGGCGCTGCCTGGGGCATTGGCGTTGTTGCCGAAGTGCTGTTGTTTGCGCTGGCGGACAAGGTCGGCGCCCGCAGGACAGCGGAATATCTCATCCTCATCGGGGTCGTGACCGGAATTGTTCGCTGGGGACTGGCGCCCTTTGCAGAAGACCTGATGTCGATCCTGATCCTGCAGATCCTGCACGGAATCACGTTCGGCGCGACCCATCTTGGCGCCATGCGGGTCATCGCGGATCGCCTGCCGCACGATCATGCCGGCGGCGTCCTCGGCGTCTACACGGCATTGTCCGGACTGTCCATGTCCGGCGCTTTCGCCCTGTCCGGACCCTTGTATCAGACGTTCGGGGGATATGCCTTCTGGTCGATGGCGCTGATCTGCCTGACGGCGGCCTTGTGCATGTTGCTTGCCCTGTCGCGGCGGTTTCAATTGCCGTCGAGCTGAATCGCTCGAGAGCCGGTCAGAGCGCGTCCGAACAAACCTGAACGGCTCTAACCCCAGAGCCTGGCCTCCGGCGGATAGACCAGCGACCCCTCATATTTCAGACCCGGCTCGCGATCCCTGGCCAGCAGCAGCGGACCGTCGAGGTCGACAAAATCCGCTTCCTGGGCAATCAGAGTCGCCGGGGCCATTCCCAGTGACGTGCCGACCATGCACCCGACCATGATCTGAAACCCGCGATCGCGGGCCGCTTTTGCGAGGTTCTGTGCCTCCGTCAGTCCGCCGGTCTTGTCCAGTTTGATGTTGATCGCATCATATTTGCCAACGAGTGAATCAATCCGGTCGGTCGTGTGCGCGCTCTCGTCGGCGCAGATCGGGACGGCATGCGAGCAGTGCCGGAGCGCTTCGTCGTCACCGGCCGGCAACGGCTGCTCGACCAGCTTCACGCCGGCCCGATGCGCGGCCGACAGCAAGCGGTCCAGAAGATGGTCGCGCCAGGCCTCATTGGCATCGACGATCAAGTCCGAATCGGGCGCGCCGCGCCGGACGGCATCGAGCCTTTCATCATCGCCGTCGCCGCCGAGCTTGATTTTGAGCAGGGCGCGGGACGACGCGTCGGCCGCCGCCTTTTCCATCTCTTCCGGCGTGCCAAGACTGAGCGTATAGGCCGTTGTCACCGGCTTCATCGCGCCAAGCCCGAACGTTTGCCAGGCGGGGATGCCGGTGGTCTTCGCCTCCAGATCCCAAAGCGCGCAGTCGACGGCGTTTCGCGCGGCACCGGCCGGCATCAGATCGAGCAAAGACCGACATGTCAGATCCCCGGGCAGATGCGACGCGAACTGGCGGATCGTGTCGGCGACGCCCTCGACGCTTTCGCTGTATCGGGGATAGGGCACGCATTCCGCCCAGCCGGTGACGCCATCGCGGGTGAGGCGGACCGTCACGACCGATATCTCGGTCCGGCTGCCCCTGGAAATCGTGAAGGTTCCGGCGATCGGATAGGTTTCGGTTTCGACTTGCAATGCGATGGTCATCGGTTGGGAAAATCCCTTGCAATCTGGTCGATGATCGGATCGACGCCAAAACGGATCGGGTCGGTCGCCGGAAATTCATGGATCTCGGTCAGTTGATCGAGCAGGCCGAGAGCCTGTTCTTCGCCGAGCGCCGCCGTATTGACCGCAAGGCCGACACAGCGAATGCCCGGGTTTGTGAGCCTTCCGCACCGGATCGTCAGATCGATAACATCCTGGATCAGGGGAATCGGGGTCTTGACGCCGCGCATGTGCGTGCGCGTCGGTTCATGACAGACAACGAACGCATCCGCCTGAGCCCCGTGCAACAGGCCCATTGAAACACCGGCAAACGCGGGATGGAACAGCGAGCCCTGACCTTCGAGCAGGTCCCAGTGGTTTTCGGGCGCATTCGGCGACACCCATTCGACCGCGCCGGAAATGAAGTCCGCGATCACCGCATCGATCGCGACGCCGCGGCCGGAAATGAACACGCCTGTCTGTCCGGTTGCCTTGAAATCGGCGCTGAAGCCGCGTTCGCGCATGCCTTTTTCCAGGGCCAGAACCGTGTATTTCTTGCCGACCGAACAGTCGGTGCCAACGGTCAGCAGACGTTTGCCTGTCCGTTTTTCGCCGGTGCCTGTGGCAAATTTTTCCGACGTGTAGCGGACGTCGAACAGTTTGCGTCCGTTGCGTTCCGCAGCCGCAGCGATTTCCGGAACGCTTGCCAGCCGGGTGTGCAGGCCGCTCGCCACATCCAGGCCCGCGTCGAGCGCTTCCACGATCGATGCCACCCAATGCGGCGCAAGCACGCCGCCGGAATTCACGGCGCCGACAATCATTGTCTTCGCGCCCGCCGCCGCGCCCTCGGCAATGGTCATGTCGGGCAGGCCCGCATCCGCCTTGCAGCCTTCCAGCCGCGTCTGGCCGGTGCACCATTCCTGTCGCCAATCGACGATCCCGATCGCGGTTTTGGCGGCCAGCGCATCCGCGACATCGCCCAAAAACAACAGATAAGGTCTCTCGATTTCCATGGTGCCTCACAATCAATTCTTCGATTTTTTCCTAGGATGTCGCCCGGGAACGGTCTATTTACGTTTGGTTAACGTTTGGGCCGAGGTCAACCTTTGAATGGCGCCCTTGCCCACGAAAATGCGGAGAAGCCCGTGACAGCCGCTTCCGTCAAGACGCTTCCCGGCCTCACAGAGGATCGCCAGGGAACATCCACATCCATGAGCCTGGTGGGCGAGTGGATCATCGACCTTGCCGAACAGGCGGAAAAGCTCGTCCTCGGCGTCAAGACCGGAACCGTTTCGACCGTCACGATCGACCTGGCCGGACTGACCCGGCTCGACACGGCCGGCGCCTGGCTTATCCACCGCTTGCGCGCCGAGTTCGAACTGGGCGGGGCCCGTGTGACATTTTCGCGGGTTCCGGAAAAGTATGCGCTCCTCCTGGAAGAGGTCGAACGGCACAATCCGGCGCCCTGGGCGCCGCCGCCGCGGGGCAATGTGCTGCTTGCCACCCTGGAACAGCTTGGCACGGCCATGCTGCGGATCTGGGACGATATTGTCGCCGTTTTGCAGATTCTGGGGGCTTTCGGACTGGGGCTGACCTCCTGTCTGACAACGTTGTCGCGCATGCGCGCCGCCGCAATCCTCAACCAGTTCGATCAGACCTGTCGCGGCGCGGTGCCCATCGTCGCGCTGATGTCGTTCCTGATTGGCGGCATCATTGCCCAGCAGGGTGCGCTTTATCTGAGCCGGTTCGGGGCCGATGTCTATGCCGTCGATCTCGTCGGTGTGCTGATGGTGCGTGAAATCGGCGTTCTGCTGACCGCCATCATGGTTGCCGGCCGGTCAGGCAGCGCCTTTACGGCCGAACTCGGGTCCATGAAGATGCGCGAGGAGATCGACGCCCTGCATGTCATCGGTCTGGATCGTACCGAAGTCCTGATTCTGCCGCGTGTCATCGCGCTGATTTTCGCCATGCCGATTCTGACCTTCGTGGCGATTGTCTCCGGATTGACGGGATCCGGACTGCTGCTTTGGGCGTATAACGGTATTGCGCCTCCGGCCTATCTGGACCTTCTGCACGCAACGCTGATCTGGGATTCCAGGGCGCTGTTCATCGGGTTTGCCAAAGCGCCGTTCATGGCACTCATCATCGCCTTGATCGGATGTGTGGAGGGGCTGAAGGTTGAAGGGAGCGCTGAGTCGCTTGGCAGGCACACGACGATGGCGGTGGTGAAGTCGATTTTCATGGTGATCGTGCTTGACGGTTTTTTTGCCCTGTTCTTCGCCGCGATGGGATTGTGAGACCGGTTGATGGAAAGTGATGCTGCAACGGTTGCAAAACCCCGGTCTGAAAGCCGGGTTGACCACGATGCCTCCCGGCGGGACGTTGTCCTGCGCGCCCGGGGGGTCAAGGTCGGGTTCGGTCGCAAAATCATCCTGGAAAATCTCGATCTGAATGTCTTTCGCGGCGAAATCCTGGGATTTGTCGGGGGGTCGGGTACCGGAAAGTCGGTTCTCATGCGGGCGATCCTCGGGCTGGTGCCGATGCGCGCGGGGACGGTCGAAGTGTTCGGGGCGGACCTTGCCGGCCTGTCCCGGGAGGATCGGAATGCGATTGACCAGCGCTGGGGCGTGCTGTTTCAGCATGGTGCGCTGTTTTCTTCGCTGACTGTCATTCAGAACGTCAAACTGCCGATGCGCGAGCATCTGCATTTGAACGACGGATTGATGAACGAACTTGCCCTGTTGAAACTTTCTCTTGTCGGATTGCCACGGGATGCGGCGGACAAATTTCCCTCCGAACTGTCCGGCGGCATGATCAAGCGGGCAAGCCTGGCGCGGGCGCTTGCGCTCGATCCGGAAATCGTGTTCCTTGATGAACCGACGTCGGGCCTCGATCCGATCGGCGCCGCAGCGTTCGATAATTTGATCATGAAACTGCGGGACACGCTGGGCTTGACAGTCTATATGGTGACGCACGATCTCGACAGCCTGAGCACCGCGTGTGACAGAATCGCGGTTCTGGGCGACAGGAAAGTCCTGGTCGAGGGACCGCTGGAAAAACTGCTGAATTATCAACACCCCTGGGTGCAGTCATATTTCCGCGGTGAACGTTCAATTCGACAAACCGTTATCGAAGACATGGGATAGGGAAACAATCCAATGGAAACCCGAGCCAATGTTGTTGCCATCGGCCTTTTTGTCCTGACCATTATCGGTATGGGCATGACGTCCCTGTACTGGCTGGCGACCACCGGTGACGCGACCGAGGAAACGGACCTGATCGTTGTCTTTGAAGGTGCCGTGACCGGCCTTTCCAAGAGTGCCGCCGTCTATTTCAACGGGATCAAGATCGGCAGTGTCAGCAGAATCGAGTTCAGCAAGAACGATCCGACCCGCGTTCTGGCCTATGCGACCATCGACGCGACCGCGCCCTTGAAAAAGGATACGACGGCCGAACTCGGCTTTCAGGGCCTGACCGGCGTCGCCTATATCGAATTGAAGGGCGGATCGATTTCTTCGGAAGATCTTCTGGGCGATACGGGAACGCCGAGAATCGTTGCCAATCCGTCGTTCTTTCAGGATATCCTGGACACCGCCCGGGGCTTCATGACAAAGGCCGATGTCACGCTTACCGAAATCAACATGTTGCTGAAGGATACAAGACAGCCGCTGACCAATACCGCGGCGAATGTGGAATCGTTTTCAAAGGCGCTCGCGGACAATTCCGAAAACATTTCGACCTTCCTGCGCGACATTTCGGAAGCTGGCAAATCCTTTGCCAGCCTGTCCGGCAGACTTGAAACGCTTGTTGCGAGGATCGATCCCGTCGTCGCCGCAATCGAACCGGAAACCCTTGCGGCAATCCTCAAGGATGCCTCCGTCCTGACCAAACAACTGGCCGATGCCTCGGGCAAGATAGAAACTTTGATGGCGAACGCGGAATCCGCCTCCCAGGAAGTCAAGGATTTTGCGACCGGACTGAATACCAGCCTGAAATCGGTCGACGGAATCCTGGCTGCCGTCGATCAGCAGAAGGTTGCCAATACGATTGACGGCCTGGAGGCGCTGACCGGCTCGTTCAAGGACCGCAAGGATGATGTCAACGCCATGATCGTGGATGCGCGCGGCGCGGCGAAGAATATCAACACGATCACCGAGCGGATCGCCGCACGCGCGGAAGATCTCGAAGGCCTCATCGTCGATGCCCGCACGGCGGTACAAAATGCCGGGAAACTGACGGAAAACCTCAACGAGACCGCGCTCAAGGCGGACAAGGTCGTGGCCGCCATCGATCCGGAGGCGATCAAGGGAACCGTGGACAATGTCAGCGGGTTGACCGGCCGTCTGGCGGCTCGGGCCGATGACGTCGACAAGATCATCACAAACACCAACGAGACCCTTGAAGGAACCCGGGCCGCGGCCACGGATCTGAAGGAAATCACCGCATCGTTGAACGCCCGCAAGGAATCCGTCGATACGATCATAACCAATGTGGAAACTGCGACCGGCAAACTGCCTGCGATGACGTCGGATATCAGCGCGGCGCTGGAGCAGGTGAAATTGCTGGCGCAAGCCGTGGAGGCCGACAAGGTCAACCGCACGATGGCCAATGTGGAAAAACTGACCGGGCGGCTTGCCGACCGGAGCGACGACATTGACGCCATAATCTCCAACACCCGCAAATCCACGGAGAATGTGGAATCCTTCACCGGAACCCTTGCCGCCCAGAATCAGGATGTCGAGGCGATCGTGGAACAGGCCCTGTCCCTTTCGAAACGGCTGAATGCCGCGTCCGTTCGGATTGACGGCCTGCTGGCGAAGGCCGACGGCATGCTCGGCGACGAGGAGACCGGAGGCTTGATTTCGGAAGCGCGCCGCGCCGCGACATCGATTGCGAATATCGCCCAGGCGTTTGAATCCCGGGCCGGCAGGATTTCGCGCGGCGTCGACCGGCTGACGTCGTCCGGTGTCTCCAAATTCGAAAAACTCCTGGATCTCGGCCAGAGCGCCTTGCGGCAGATCGAGCGTTCGGTTCAAAATCTTGAACAGAATCCGCAAAGGGTGCTGTTTGGGGGGCCGCAGGTCCGGCAGGTCGGAGGGAACCGGCGTTGAGCCGAACGACGTACCAAAACGATGCCGGGCCTGTGGAATCCGGTCGGACTTTTGTTCCGGTCTTTGCCAATTGCCCATCCATCGTTATGAATGTCATGGGACCATGTGGCGGAGAACCGCATGCGGTCCCGGAGTCGGTCGGCACAGCAAAGGCGTCTTTTGCCGGGCGTGGTGTGTATTGAAGAGAGAGAGCGTCGGTCCGCGAGGCAGAGATCGGGAAGCGCTCCGGAACATTGGAAGTGAGGCGCAGGTGCGTAGAGTGGGAACCGGCCGGGCGGGACGGCTTTGGGCAAAGGTGTTGCTGGCCGGAGGTCTGGGGCTGTTAACGGGCGCCTGCGCTCTGACCGGCGCGGCCAAGGTCGTCGACCTGTATGATATTTCTGCGCCCGACGTGGCGAAATCGCTGCGCGGGGGAACCCGCGCGCAGATCCTTGTCTCCGAACCGATTGCCGTGCAGGCTCTCAACACCAACCGGATCGCCGTTCGCACGGGGACCTCGACGCTTGGCTATATCGGGGGCGGACAATGGGCCGACAGCCTGCCGAAACTGATACAGGCGCGGCTGGTGGAAAGCTTCGAACAAAGCGGTCGCGTCGGTGCGGTCGGTACGCCGGGCGAGGGGCTGTTCATCAATTATTCGGTTCGTCTGAACGTGCGGTTTTTCGGTTTACAGACCGATCGCGGTCGCCGGGCGCGCGTCGATTTCGGCGTAAAGATCCTGAATGAAAGCAATGGCCGCGTCGTCGCCAGCCGGAGTTTTCAGGAGACTGTGCCGGCCGGGCCGGGCACGGAAGGCGCTGTCGATGCGCTCGATAATGCCTTCGGTGCCGTCACAAAAGATCTTATGCAATGGGTGCTTTCCAAGATCTGATGTCGCCCTGCCCGGCGCCGCTTACGGCCCGCACATGACGACTTTTTGCCGGGCGCAGGCGGCTGTCCGGTGTTTGAAGGCTGCCCGGTAGTCGGCGTCGCTGTAGAGATTGAGCAGCGCGTCCCTGTCCGGATAGGATCCGATTGCGACAAGATCCCAGTCTTCATCCTCTCCCAGAAACGTCCCTTCGGCCGGGCCGACAAGCAGGAATTTACCGCCGATACGCTCCATGACCGGCATGCTCACGGCTGCATATCTGCTGAAGGCTTCCTGTCCGCTGATGGTGGCGTCGACGTCGGACCCGGACTCCGGATAGGCGGCCTCGTCGCGGAATTTGAACAGATTTATCAATGTGATGGACCGGTCCATAGGTCCGCTGAGCGCACGCGTCCATTGGCTTTCGCTCGGGCGCGCCGCCGCAGGTTCCTCCCCGTACCATTGGCACAATTGGGTAACCTGGGCTTCGATGTCTCGATTGACCTGCATCGGGGACTCTCCTATTGCTTTACACGTGTCAATTAAATGGAAACTTTACACGTGTCAAGAAAAAGCAAAGCGACGCGAACCCGATCGGAAATTCTCGACGCGGCATGGGAAATGATCAGCGAACAGGGTGCCGACGTGTCGATGTCGGACATCGCCAAAGCGGTTGGGCTGAGCCGGCAGGCCATTTACCTGCATTTCGGGACGCGTGGCGGATTGCTTATGGCGCTGGTCCGGCGCGCGGACGACCGGTTCGAAATCAAGGAGGATTTCTTTGCCGCCATGGCGCTTGCCGATGCCGGGAACCGGCTGGATGAAGCCTTGCGCGTCTGGTTCCGGTTCGTGCGCAGGATCGTGCCCGTGGCGCGTGATCTGGTCCGGCTTCGCGCGACAGACACGGATGCCGCGGAGGCCTGGGAGGACAGAATGCGGGATCTGCGCACCTGGATCCGGCAGCTTGTGGAAACGTTTCGGGCCGAGGGGGCTCTGGCAGCCGGATGGAATGTCGATGAGGCCGCGGATTATATCTGGACGGCATCGTCGGTGCAGGTCTGGGACATGCTGGTGCGGGAACGGCAATGGTCGGAAAGCCGCGCGGAGACGATGCTGCGGCAAACCATTGCGGCCCTGATCCTCAGGCAACGGGAGGATTTGCCGGATGCGGCTGGCGCCGGCCTTTGAAACGATCATGAAAAAACCGCCGCCTGGAGAGAGGCGACGGTTCTCTTTGCTTGTCCGGTCGGCAATCGGGCCCGACCGGGAACAGCGTTATCCGTTGCGGCCGCTGGCATGGCACAACATGGTGTAGACCTTGCCGGTGTCAGTTGACAGATAAGTATTGGACAGCAACCCGTCACGGTCCGCTTCGGTGATGCGTGCCAGCAATTCCTCGAAATCGATAATGTATCGATCGACGCTTTGCTGGAACTTTTCCTCGCGGGCATAGCGCTGGCGGATCTCGTCGAACAGTCTTTGACCCTGCAGCGAATAGAGGCGTTGCGTAAACACGTCCCGCTCGCCGTTGCGATAGCGCTGCCACAAGTCCGGGAACGCCTCCTCATCCAGGGTCCGGGTGATGTCGACCGCCTGCGAGTTCAGCGATTCCAGAATTTCCGACGGCTGCCGGGGCTCAACCCGGCGCTGCGGATTCAGATCCGCGACCGGAGGGGGAACCTGAACCTGGATCGGTTCGCTGGGCGCGGCTTCATCTTCCGATGCACGACGCAGCAGGTCCGACACCCAGCTGCCGCCACCGTCTCCACCACGGTCTTCAGCCGGTTCGCTGCTCCGCGGCGGGGCAGTGGTCAGCCCGAGATCCGCAGCTAGATTGACGCGGGCTGCCGGGGCGGGTTCGGGCGCCCTGGGGGCGGGAGCCGGCTGCTGAGGCGCCTGGGCCGCAGGTTGCGGAGCCGGGGCGCGTTGTTGCGGCTGTGGCGCGACGCGTTCCGGAATCGGTTCCACCCGTGGCTGGGTGGCCGGCGCCGGGCTGACAGCCGCCGGGGCCTGTGCGGCCGGAGCCCTTTGAACCGGGGCCGCCGGTTGCGGAGCAGCCTGCTGCACCTGCGGGGCAGGGGCGCGCGGAGCGGGAGCGGCAGGTGCCACATTCGCGGCGCGTGCCGGTTGCGGCGCGCGCTGCGGCGCGGGCTTGGCCACATCATTGCCGCCGGTTTGACGCGATACGATGTCCGACAATTCGTTCAGCGCGCGGATCTGGTCGGAGACCACACGACGCATGGCCGATGTCGATTCTTCGGTCTCGCGGGGCAGATCGAGAATTCCGCGTTGCAGATCCGTCCGGGTTTCCTCCAGGTCGCGGCGCAGATTTTCCGACACGTCCTTCATCCGCGAAGTCGCCTCGGTAAACCGGTCCGACACATCGGTAAGCGCGGTCTTCATGTCTTCCAGAATGGTCGACTGGGCGCCCTTGATGGTTTCCTGGGCCTTCTGGCTTTCCAGATCCGCGGTGACCCGCAGCGACTGGAACTGATCGGCAACCGATTTGGATGCGTTCTCGGCCGAGCTTGTCAGGAGTTCGGCGACGTCGCGGGCCTTGCCTTCGGTATCGCTCAAGGTAGAGCCGACAAATTCCATGAACCCGCGCATCCGCGTATCGATGTCCCGGGATTTTTCATGCAATTCGTTGCTCAGGGCTTCGATCGAGGCCCGTCGTCCGTCGATGGTCGAGGCGACCGACTGGCCGGCGGCATCGAACTTTCCGAGCGTTTCGGTCAGCACGCTGCTTTGTTGCCCGAAGACCTGAACCAGATTGGAGGCTTCGGCAAGCACCGTCCTGGCGGTTTCGCGCAGGGAATCCACCTGTTGCGACACGGTCGAGTTGGTGTTTTCCGATTCCGATGCGGCATATTCGACGGCGGATTTCAGTTCATCGGACCGCTTGCGCACGCTGGTTTCGAGTTCCACCAGCGTGGACCCGGCGGCCGAAAGGATCGATTGCAGGTCGCCGGTTGCCGTATTGATCCGGTCGAGGACGTCCGCGACCCGTTCAGAAACCTGGTCCTTGGCGGTGTCGAGGGAGCGTGTCGCGGCGACACCCTGTCTGGCGATCGATTCCGTGACGGCCTGGCCGCGGCTTTCGATGGCGCCCACAAGGGCGGAACCGGTGGCCTCGACCCGTTGCGAAATCTCGTCGCTGCGGTTCGACAGGAGCGTATCCAGAGATTCTGCCTGCAGCCCGAGCCGCGAGGTGAGAGTCTCGCTTCTGTTGGCCAGCACAGCTTCCAGGGATTCGGTCTGTTCGCCAAGTTTGGACGTGAGCGACTCGCTTCTGCTGGAGAGCACGGCATCGATGTTTTGGGCCTGTTCTCCCAGTTTGGACGTCAGGGATTCGCTGCGTCCGGCCAGCACCGCATCGAGCGTTTGCGCCTGCTCTCCAAGCTTGGAGGTCAGGGCCTCGCTGCGGCTTGTCATCAGCGCATCGAGTGCCGCTGCCTGCTCGTCGAGCCTGGAGGCCAGGGAATCCGTCTTGTCGGACACCTTTTCTTCCAGGGTCGAGGAGATCAGGTTGAGCTTGTCGACCGTGTTGCTCAACAGGGCGTCGACATTCTCCTTGGCCTTGCCGGTTTCGCCGACAAGCACTTCGCTGAGATCGTGTTTGACGCTGTTGACCCGCGAGACAAGGGTCGATTCCACCGTATCCGAGACCGTGGCAATACGCTCAAGCGAGTGGGTGATCATGTCGTTGACGTTGATCCGGGCCTTTTCGCTTTCGGTTCCAAGGACTTCGGCGGCGTCGCTCATCGTGCGAACCAGGGCGACACGGGATTCGTCCGCCTGATTGGCCAGGGTTTCCGCGGCGCCGGCGACCGATTGTTCGAGCATTGTGCGGATCTGCTCGCTCTCCGACGTCAGACGGCCGGCCACTTCGCTGATGGTTTGCGCGATGGCCTGCTGGGCCTCGCCGCTTTCGTTGGCGGCAGTGGTTCTGAGATCGGTCAGAAGGCCGGTCAGAACCTCGCGGGCGCGGTTGGTTTCGCTGACCAGGTTTTCCGTCGCTCCGGTCATGGTCGTCGACAGACCGCGTCCGGCCTTGTCGCTTTCGGTCACGACGATTTCCGTGGCCTGGGTCAGCGACCGCATCAGGGCGATGCGCGCCTTGTCGGTTTCGCCGACCAGCGCTTCGACAATGCCCGACAGACGGTCGGTGAGGACCTGGTCGATGGTTGCCGTGCGGTCGTCGAGCGTCTCGGCGACCTGCAGCACCTTGGCGCCAAGCGAGACATTGATCTCGGCAACGCGGTCCGACAGGAGATTGGTGATCTCGTCGGAACGGCGGGCAAGTGCGGCGCTGACATCGTCGAGGCGTCCGTCGAGAGCCGCGGCGATTTCCTTCTGGCCGTCGGCGAAGGTGGTCGCGATATCGCGGGTCCGTTCGCCAAGGGTTTCGGAAATCTGGCGGGCGCGGGCATCGAGGATTTCGTCGATGCGCTGGGTTTGCGATTCCAGGGTGCCGGAAATCGCTTCTGCTTTCGACGACACGGCCTGCGTCGTGGTTTCCATTTGTTCGCCGACCGCGGTGACAAAGGATTCCAGGTTGCCTTCCAGAGTGTTCTTGAGCGCCTGCGACCGGGCTTCGATCGTCTGCGAGAACGCGATCGTCTTGCCGTCGATGGTTCCCGACAGTTCCGACGTCTTGGAATCGATCGTGCCCGTCAGTTCCGAAGACTTGGCGTCGATGGTTTCGGTCAGCTCCGAGGTTTTCGAGTCGATCGTCTGCGACAGGTCGGCGACCCGGGTGCCGATGGCGCTCGACAGTTCGGTGGTTCTGGTGTCGATGGCGTCCGAAAGGGCCGTGGTCCGGATGTCGATGACATTCGACAGGGCCGAAGTGCGGGTATCGATTGTGCCCGACAATTCGCTGGTCCGGGTATCGATCGCCTCTTCCAGACCCCTGGTCCGGTTGGTGAGCGCCTCTTCCAGGTCCCGGGTCCGCGCGGAAAGCGCTTCTTCCAGGCTGTTGGCGCGTTCCGACAGCGCTTCGACGATCGCACCGCCGCGTCCAGAGACCGTCTCTTCCAGCTTTGCCAGGTTGAGGCCGACATTGGTGTGGATTTCTTCGCCGCGAAGCTGGATCAGGTCCGCCACTTCGCGTCCGGTCGAGGTCATCGATTCGGAGATGGAATTGCCGCGATTGGCGATGACTTCGGCAATTTCGCGGCCGGTCGACGCCAGTTGCTGTGCCAGATCCGCGGTGCGGCTGCCAAGCGTGGAACGGATATCCTCGGTGGCCGTTTCCAGCGCGTCCTTGACCGTCCGCGTACCGGTTTCCATCATTGCGGAAATGGTCTCGCCGGTTTGCGACAGACGCTCTTCCAGACCCTTGCCCTCGACGCCGATGACATGGTCGATGTGCTTGCTGGTCTTGTCCAGCTGGTCGGCCAGTTCCCCGCCGCGTTCGGCGATGGACCCGGTCACCCGGACGGCCGCTTCCTCGAGCTTGCCGGTGATTTCGCCGCTGCGCAGGGACAGGTCCACCAGCAGCGATTCCGCCGTGCCGCGGATCAGATCCGAAACCTCGGTCGAGCGTGCGAACAGCGCGTCGTTGAACTCGGCTCCGCGCGTTGCAATCGTGTCGGAAATCTCGCCGGTCCGCGAAACCATGACATTTTCCAGCGCCCGGGTCTGGTCGGCAAACGAGGAATTGGCGTCCTCGATCCGCGAACCGATGACCGACGTCACCATTTCGCCGGTCTGCGACAGGGCCTGAGCCGCGGTATCGCCGGCGCCGCGCAGGGACGTCTCGATCGATTCCGCCTGAATGGACAATGTCGAGGAAAGGTTGCCGACCTGGGACTGCAACGAATCGGCAAGCGATCCGACCTGATCCTCGATTGACCTGTTTGCTTCTTCAACTCGCGACCCGATGGTCGTCGTCACCAGATTGCCGGCCTGCGACAGCGCGTTGACGGTGGTTTCACCGGCGTCGCGCACGGAGGCCTCGATCGTGTTGGCCCGTTCCTCCAGCGAGACGGTCAGATTGCCGATCCGGCCTTCCAGGGACGCAGCGACGTTGTCGACCTGGTTTTCGATCAACGAGCCCACGGATTCCGCGCGTTGCGTCAACAATGCGGAGATATCGGTGACCCGCTGGTCGATTCCTTCCGTGACCTGATGGGCGGACGCCTCCAGACCGGCGCGGGCCGTATCGACCTTCTGGTTGATCAGTTCGGAAATCTCGTGCCCGGTTGTCGAGATCGCGTCGGTCAGAGCCGCCTGGCGATCGTTCAGGGTCGCTACCAGATTTTCGCTGGTACCGGTCAGCGTGGAATTCATTTCCGCGCCGCGCATGCTGATGGTCTCAACCACATTTTCCGCGGTCGACGACAGCTTCGTCGTGATCTCGGTGGAATTGCGGCTGAGTTCGTCGGTCAAAGCCCGGCCGGCAATAGTCAGCTCATCGCTCATGTTCTTGCCGGCGACATTGAGTTCGTCCCGCAGGGATTCACCGGTGGTGGTCAATGTCTGGGACAGAGATTCGCTGCTGGACGAAATCCGCTGGCTGAAATCCTCGGCCTGGCTCGTCAGGGCCAGGACCAGATTGTCCCCGGCACTCGTCAGCGATGTGGTCAGCTCGTCCCTGCGGCCGTCGATCAGTCCGGCAAGCCCTTCGGAAGCCGAGTTCACGTTCAGCGTCAGGCGGTCGACCGCGCCCTGCAATTCCGACGCCAATTGTTCATGGGCGCCGTCCATGGCATGGCGGACACGTTCCGCGTTCTCGATAATCGCTTCGCGCTGATTGACCAGTTCGTCGATCAGTCCGCGGATCTTCAGCTCATTGTCATTATAAGAGCGTTCCAGAGACGCGACTTCCGTGTGGACCAGAACTTCCAGTTCGCTGGTGCGCGCCAGAGCCCGCTCGACACCATCGCCCATGGCGGCGATTTCGCGGCGGACGGCTTGGCTGACATTGACAACGGCGTCCTTGGCGACCGCTTCCGGTTCCGCCAGGCGCAGGGCGACTTCAGTCATGGAACGGGCGATGGAGCGCATTTCCTGGGCGCGCCAGATCAGCATCGCCATGACCCAGAAGAACACGATCGGCACCGCAATCGCGACGCCGGCGACAACCAGATGCGGGTTGGCGATCACGTTGTCGACCGAGCGGACCGCAAGGATTTCGTCGGAATAGGCCAGCCATGTCAATCCGGCGCCGGCGCCGATCCAGAACACGGAAAACAGAAAGGCGAAGACAAACGGCGACGAAGAGGGGCGTTGCTGCAGGGTGTAGGCAACATTGTTGATCGCCCGGCGGTCGTCATTTGCCGCGGACCGCGGCGTTTTCGTCGAGCGGCGCTGGGAGCGCTCGCGTTGCGGACGGTCGCCCGAGCGCAGCGGCGCCGCCGCCACGGGCGCGCTTGGTGCCGGGGCTACTTCGTCCGCGGTATCGAAATCGATCTTCAGAGCCTCTTCCACCGCTGAAAGAGCCGCTTCCGCAGGATCGGTGTTGTTTGACGGTTTGACTGCCATGGCCTCGAATTACCCTTACGCGAATGGGCTGAACTTGCTCAATCGTGGTGAATCCGGTTCGCCTACTCGGAAAATGTGCTGAGACAGAAGTCAATTCGGGAGTTGAACATGACGGGAATCCCGTCCTTTCACCCACCTCAATCCTTGCTGCACACCACCGCCACCACACTGGGACATTAACGCGGCAAAGACTCAAAAGGAACTACCGAATGCCGGATTCGAGCCCCTGGCGGGCCTGACTCACCAACTTTCTGAATAAATGGTTAACGCGAGATCGCATTTTTCCAATCTGTTTTTTCGGACAAATCCCGATTCGTTAACCAAGCGCGCACCTGCGGATCGGCCACGCGGCCCGGCTTATGCGGGATTGCCGTCCTCGGGCCGAGGAACAGCCGTTAACCAAATGGCTAGAATTGTCGACTAATTGTAGCGGTTTTTTTTCGGGGACGCGAAACTTAACCGGGCATTTCCTTTTTCGGCGCAGACTGATCCCATGAAGGCGGAAGATCAGCGTGATCTTGTCGCCGCAAGGAGAAAGTCATGGCACATGCGTCAGCTGCCGCGCACGCTTACCCCGAACCGGGAACCGACACGTTCAATCAGCGTCCCGTCGATCTCGTTCATCTCGCGCGTCACACATTGGGAAATCGCGAACTCGAACGCGAGGTCCTGCAAATCTTCGTCCGCCAGTCGG
>JGI12316J15309_10014907_pt1 | contig 25498 bp, 21 predicted proteins | sample MarCyaLeptolynsp_FD_15309 | JGI IMG/M metagenome (IMG submission 15309) | reverse complement strand
CAACCAAGCTCTTGAACGGGCTAGCTCATCGCACCATTGTCATTCCGGTTTTCTCTGAAACACTTCCGATAACTATAATAAACACTCAAAAAACAAAATAAATTACATATTGATGGAGATGTGTGTGTAATCTATGAATGTCTATCTACTCTGCTAGGGATAGCGTACTAGTTTCTCCCATTCAATTGGGGGCGCAAAGCGCTCCTCAGGAGCTCTTGAGAAAGAAGGCAGAGGGCAGAGGGCAGAAGGCAGAAGGTTCTAAGGGAAGCTGACTTGTTTCTTATCTTTTATTGGGGGCGCGAAGCGCTCCTGGGGAGCTCTTGAGAAAGAAGGCAATAGGGAGCTTCAGAAAAGGAAAAGATATTGTTTCTCCCATTCAATTGGACAAATAACCAATGACAAAGCGACGGGGCGAAATTTCATCCAACCCCTTTAATGAATCAGCTTCCCCGTCGCTTTTTATAAACTCAATAATCCTTGGAATAACTTGATACCATCTGTACCACCTAATAAGGGATCTGAGGCTCGTTCTGGGTGAGGCATCATGCCCAAAATCTTACCAGAGCGATCGCAAATACCTGCGATGTTTTTTAGTGAACCGTTGGGGTTGGCAGCTTTTTTTGTTTTACCACTAGCTGTGCAGTAACGAAATAAGACTTGTTGGTGCTCTTCAAGATCTTGGAGGATACCAGGAGCTGCGTAATAGCAGCCTTCACCGTGAGCTATTGGTAGGGTTATCACTTCCCCGGTTGAGTAGGCTGATGTCCAGTCTAAGTCAGTGCGTTGTACTTGAATTGGTATGCGATCGCAAATAAAGTGTAAATCTCGATTCTTGACTAGTGCTCCTGGCAACAGTCCAATTTCCGTCAATACTTGGAAACCATTGCAGATGCCAAGAATATATTTACCCTGCTTGGCATGTTCCAATACTTGCCTCATTACTGGGGAGAATCGAGCAATTGCCCCACAACGCAAGTAATCTCCATAACTGAAGCCACCGGGAAGCACTACCACATCTATATCAGAAATATCCGTTTCCTGGTGCCAAACCATCCGAGTTGGTAACCCTAGCAGATTTCGCGTGACATATGCCACATCGCGATCGCAATTTGAGCCAGGAAAGACTATAATTCCAAATTTCACAGCCAAACACCCATTTGTGCAGAAACTTCAACTAGCTCAAACCGATAATTTTCAATCACTGGATTCGCCAGCAGTTGGTCGCAAATGATATCAAGCTGTTCCCGAGCTTGCTTTTCGTTAGCAGTACTCAGCATTAGTTCAATATACTTGCCAATGCGAACTTTCTCAACACTTTTGTAACCCAGCTGCTTGATTCCCGACTCCACTGCAACACCAGCTGGGTCTAAAACTGAAGGTCGAAGGGTAACATAAATACGAGCCTGATATTTGTGAATCACTCTTTATCCCCCTAAATTTTCAACAAAGTCTATAAACATTACTCCTTTTCCTGACTTCCGTAAGAAGTCTATAACTACTCCTGCTACCAACCTTAGGTTGGGCATAAAGGCTGTGAGCAGGTATACCATAAAATTTAGAATGAGTGAATGTAGAAAAAATGGTTATCGTAGATTAAGTGTGGTCAATTCACTGAAAATAAATTCTACAATTTTTGCTGTACAAGGATTTTCGGCAAAAAATTCATTCTAAATTCTACATTCTAAATTCTACATTCTACATTCTCCCATGAAACCCCAACGTACCCGTTCTCAACAGCGCATTTTGAATTTGCTCACCAAGCTCAATCGTGCCATTTCTGCTCAAGATCTTTATGTAGAGTTACGCAAAGGTGGCAAAAGTATTGGTTTAGCAACGGTATACCGCTCCCTAGAAACTCTCAAGCTCAACGGGGTAGTGCAAATGCGGAAACTCCCTAATGGAGAATCCCTCTACAGTTCTGTACACGAAGATCAACATCACCTTACTTGCCTCAATTGTGGGAAGTCGATTCCCATCAATGAATGTCCTGTACATCAACTAGAGACTAAGCTCCAAACTAACCACCAATTCAAGATTTACTACCACACCTTGGAGTTTTTTGGTTTATGTGTCCGCTGCGATGTCCCTAATACAATGGAAGTAGCTGAATGAACTAAGCTGTTCTCATCATTCGATATTTTTCTTCTCTGCTCTAGTATAATCCTTGATTCCCATAGCTTCTAACCATGTAATTTTTGCTTTGTCCAACTCCTGTTGACTTAGAGGAAATAGTTTTGCTTGCTCAATCTCTTCATCAATATGGGTGAGGTAAAAGTTGATCAAAGAACTTACTTGAGGCTTCTGCTTTAATTGCTTAGCATCAGTATAAATGTATAGGATTCGTCCTAGAGGATAAGTATCATTTTCGGCTGTTTCTGGACTGGCAGCTGCGCCTTCAAGAGAAATAGCTCTGAGGTCTCCAGAAGCCGGTTTGTAGATACTATAACTCATAAATGCAACCCCATCAGGGGTAGTGGTGAGTGCTTGGAGCATTGGCTCATATTGTTGATAGACACTCGTGTTGGGTGAGGTAAGAATTGCTTGGCTATCTCCTTGAAAAACTCTCTGTGCCATCAGATCTAAATCTGCGCCCCGAGCCAAGGTAAAATGCTCAATGGACTCATCAGACCAATCAGGATCAACTTCTGACCACTTTTCAACAGTGAAGATGTCCGCCAACTTGGACAAGGTGACTTTTTTAACAAAGGTATTGAGCTTATTGACCACAATGACCACAGCATCCTTGCCTATGGCAAACTGGATTGGTTGACGATTGTTAGCTCGGCAAGTAGCAATTTCATCCTCTCGCAGAGGACGAGCAAGGGTAAGAAGATCAATCTTTCCTTCCTGGCAAAAAAGTTGAATAGCAGGGTTAGAACCAATCCCACTTATATTAATAATTCCTCCATAACCTTGCTCAACAAAACGCTGGTACATTAATTCATTAAGAGGATTAACTATAGTAGTACCTGCGATCGCTATGTCGCCTTCAACTTCTAGGGGGTTAACCTGAGGCAGTTTGATTGTGCTTTGATTATTAATTGCTTGTTTGCGCCTAGATTGAGTAGTTGTCATACCTGCCTCTGGTATTGCTTCTAGGGAGGTTACTGCCTTGCTAAACTGAATATAGGGATTTTCTACTAGATCATTGCTAGTTTCTTGCTGACTAGAGGATTGCTCTGATTGATTGCCACAAGCTGTCAGCATAACCATCAAAACTAGGAGCAACCGATAAGTTGATGGAGAAAAATGATTAGTAGTCATTCTTTGTTCGATTCCCAATTCCCAATTCCCAATTCTCAATTCTTAATTCTCAATTGTTCCAGTACAGAAGAAACCTTCCGAGCACCATTCCCATTGGCATTTTGTGGCGATACATTCTCTAAGCCTTGAGCTAAACTTATAGCTCGTTTGCGCTCCTCGATAAATTGGTTCATTTCTTGAGCAAATTTGACACTAGTATCGATCAATCTTCTTGCTAGTTGACCATGAATAATAATCACCTCTACATCTTCAAGAGCGATGGCAGATACAGGACTAGCTTCTCCTAATAGTGCCATTTCTCCAAAAAAGCCACCCCTAGAAACACGAGCAACCTCTTTTTCCTCACCTTGGCTGTCTTTAACAGTAATTTTTACCCTACCTTCTTGTAGGATGTAAAACCCTTCATCCGGTTCTCCAGCAGTAATAATCCATTCATTCAACCCGTAACATTTCACCCTCCCTTCCTTGGCGAGATTTTCAACCATAGCCAGATTGAGAGCAGATAAATAGGGTAGCGATCGCAAAAAGGCAACAATTTCTTCATGGCGATCTTCTACCTTACTTGGAATTTTACTGGGTATCCCGGCATTGACATCTACATCATACTGTACTGAGATTGGGTAGGGAATCTTAAAGTTATTACGCTTGGCTAAATAATAAATCCTTGATATGAGGGTAGTTGCAACCAGCGGATATCCTAGATCAGGTACCGTTTTAAACCAAATTGAGTAATTAATACCGGCGTCTCCAAAGGAATCAATCACTGGCAATACTTCTGGATAGCTAATCCGAGCATTTGGATTGGGCTCATGATCTAATCCTTGGGCAATAGTTTTGAGTTCTGCCAACACGCGATTCGGTGAATCATCATAGGAAAAAGTCACATAAACGCCCATCCAGACGCCGTACTGACCAAAGTTATCAATTTTGGCACCAGCTAACACTCCATTGGGAACAGTCACAGTTTTTTCCAATAGTCGATGTGATAAGGTAACAGACCTCCAGTTTTGGTCAACTACCCAACCTTTGATGCCATCAAACTCAATCCAATCCCCTACTTTAAACGGACTGTCAAACAGTAGCAAAAATCCTGAAACTAAGTTACTAAGAGTATCCTGTAGAGCCAGGGCAATTACTAAAGAGCCAACCCCCAAGGCAGTAGCAATCCCTCCCAAATTAATCTGCCAAATTTTACTGAGTAGATAAGCCGCAATTCCCAGCACAATTACAGCACGAATGGCTTGAAAAAATAAGTTGGGAACTTGAATTTGTGGGAAACCAGATTTAACTTCCCCTGTGGTAATAATTGCACTGAGCAAGGAGAGTAAGGTAACAATAGCAGCCAGCCAAAATCCGGTTTCTACTACTTTAAAAGGTAACTCTGTAGTTGTCAGCTTCAGTAGCTTTTCCATCACCACCAACACAGCTACCACAGGCAAGACATATCTCTGGAGATTTCTGAACACAGGGGTGAACAAACTCCCTCGACGCTCGCAGAATCGGATAGCTTCTCCCAGAATCAGCGTTAGCGCTGGAACTCCCAGGATAATTACCAGTCCCCAAATTAAGATTGATTTGTCCATTTGTTATTGGTCATTTGTCATTGGTTGTTCGTCATTGGTTGTTTGTCATTAGCCGAACTAGCTGCTTCTAACATGACGCCACTTAGTAAGGTATAGGCAGAGATCCAGGCTCTTTTGACTTCTGGGGTAAAATCTTCCCCTAGCTTCTGCTCTAATGCCCACAAGAAGGCTTCTCCCACTGTCTCATACTGTTCTGGTTTAACTCCGTAGCCAACATGCCTGCGACCCAAATTTTGCACCGTTGGTAACAGTTTGTCCAAATTGCTCAAACCATTGACTGCAATTTGTAGCATGTCTATGAATTTTTTTCGCTGTTGAGCCATGTCTTCTTTGAACATGGGACGAACAGCAGGAGCCATTTCAAAGAGTCGCTCGTAGAAGAGCTTGGCAGTAGCATCAGCCTGGGATAGCAATTGACTAAAAGAACTCTGAACTAAGTCTACCTGTTGGGAGAAAGCTCCTGTAGGCGTGACTAGGATCCAGGTAGGAATTTGTGCGCTATCCTCAACTTCAACTGACTGATAGCGCACAAACAGATACTGTTCTTGCAACCGTTCTCGAACCGCTGGTGTCACTAAGATAGTGTTAGTTCCAGTTTTGGTGTTGAGGTTGGCAGCAACATTCACCGTTTCACCCCAGAGTTTGTAGGCGAACTTTTGAGTTCCCACAATACCTGCCATTACTGAACCAGAATTAATGCCAATGCGCAAGCTGATATCTACTTGATATTCCTGATTAATACTAGGTAGAGCTTCTAGCATTTCTCGGGCAAAATTGACTGTGCGCTCCGGGTGATCTAAATAGGTTTTGGATAAACCACAAACAGTAACATAGGTTGTACCAACGGTATTTTCTTTGTCTAGACCATATTGTTGAGCTTTCTCGTCAAAGACATTAACTAATCTGTTCAAAATTGTGGTGATTTCTTGAGCGGATTTGTTTCGAGCCAGCTGAGTAATGCCAACTATCCTGGCGAATAATACCGTTGCTTGGGGCACGGAATCAGCAATTTGTGCTTCTCCTTGTCTGACTCGCTCAGCGACACTACTGGGTAAAATATTTAGTAATAAGGCTTCATTCTCTAGGCTCTTTTGCTCCATTAATTCACTGCGAGTGCCTAGATCTTGCACCATACTATTGAAAGCTTGCCCCAACTCACCAAATTCATCCTGAGAATTTACCTTGACTTCCACTTTTTCCTTGCCCTCTTTTAATTGGGAAGCTGCATTAATTAGGGCTTGAATCGGCTTAACAAAGTTTTGTGCTATCAAATTAGATAACCAAGTCATCAGCAGGATCACAATTGCCGCCAAGATAATCAGGTAAGTTTGCAGAGCAGACACAGGTTCCAAAGCTTCTGAACGGTTCATCTGTGCCAGAATGCCCCATTTGAGTCCTTTGATTTTCAGGGGTGCAGAGGAACTGAGTACGGAAATTCCTCGATAGTCATCGACAATTGTTGTTTGTGAAACGCCACCAATAGCTGATTGCACTGCTTGGTTATTAACTGGCTGTAGCAGAATTGAAGTATCTAACTGTTTAATTAAATCGATAGTTTGGGTAGATAAACCAGCCTTGCGTAAACTAGCTTCGTATTCTTTAGCGTCTTCAATAAGAAATCGAGAAACCGATCGCATAAGTAAATCTGAACCAACCAGATACACTTCCCCGGTTTTCCCTAAACCATCTCGCTCCCAATTCTGGTTACTAGTCAAGATATGATTAATTTCATCAACAGGTAACTGAATAGCTAAAATACCGACAACATGGGGTCCATTATAAATAGGTGCAGCAAAGAAAACAGCAGGGGCAGCATAGGAAGGTGCATAAGGTTGAAAATCTACTACCTGAACAAACCCTGGACTCAAATTATCTCGCACTGCTTCAACCACTTGTGCTAGGTTACTGCGTCGATAAGCACCGCGATCGAGACTAGTAGCATAATCGGTTTCCTTGTCAACCGAGTAGATAATTTCCCCTGTCTTGATATCAATTAAAAATAGGTCATAGTAGCCAAACTTTTGGCTAAGATTGCGAAAAATAGGATGGTACTTAGCATGAAGTTTACTATAATCACTGCCATCTTGAGCATCGGTTAGTTTTTCTTTTTCACCAACTGCAAAAGAGTTTTTTGCTATATAATAATACTGAAGGTACTGACCTGCCTGAGTAGTTGGGCGGTAGCTGGCAACAATCTGCTCCCCCTTAATATTTTTAGAGAGTCTCGGCAAAAACTCCTGCTTGTAATAACCCTCGATTTTCTTTTGCCATTCTCGAGGAATAATCTCGTCTTGGAGTTCCTTATATGCTAAGTTAAACTCTACCATAGCAGAAACCACCATCCGGTCTTCACTCAGGGTTTCTAGATGAGCGCGTAAACTTTGCATATAAGACTCAATCTCATTACCCTTGGAGGCTCTGATGCTAGTGAGTTGAGCAAAGATTTGCTCTTGGGAAGTGCTCCTAATCCGCAACCAACTCAAAATACCCGCTATAAGCAGCGAACCCAGACTAACCCCCAAAAGCAAAGCCATGAGTCTCGACTTGATACTGACCCGATTTAAAAGCGTCACTAGATCTTATACCTCAACTCGGATGCTGCCACCAGGCAAGCTAAATTCTTAAATTATCTCATTTTTTAAGAAACAAGTCAGAAGGCAGAGGGCAGAGGGCAGAAGGGAAAGAAGGCTTAAGCAAAACCGGATGTTTGAAAGGCGGATTTGGTATCAGAAGTCAGGAGTCAGAAGTCAGAAGTCAGGAGTCAGAAGGATGGAAGATCGATAACAGGTGCCGCGCCGCCCGCTACGAATGGAATACCTGTTGCCTGTTGCCTATTGCCTATTGCCTTTGAAGAAACTCCTCTACGCTCTGCCGCCAATGTTGTTTATCAACAGTAACAAGTAATTCGTGTCCTGCACTAGGAAAGACAACAAGTTGTTTGGCACCTTGTAAATTATCGAGTAATTCGTCAATCTCTGTTATATCTACCCATTTATCTTGCTCACCCTGAAATACTAAAGTTGGACAGTCAACTTGTTGGGCATAGGTAACTGGATTGTGAGTAAAGCCATTGAACTTTTGCTGGATGCTACCCCAAAAGACTAGTAACTCGGCAGTGGGAAATGAAGGAAAATTTCTCGCTTGCCATCGCTTCCTAACAGCATTGAGCAGTCGAGTAAAGGGAAGCTCGAGAATAATCGCATCTGGTTCAATCTTTTCGTGGGCTATAGCTTTGAGAATTGCTGCGGTGCCCATAGAAACCCCATAGAGTACTATGGGCGGCTTGAGATTTAATTGCTCAGCTTGGTTAACAACTACAGCAACATCTTTCGCTTCCCGGAAGCCCAGGGTTGTGCTGTTACCACTCGAACCCCCTACACCTCGAAAATCGACTAATAAGGTGTCGTAGTTCAAATCATGGAAGACTTGAGCCGGTGCTAAGAGTTGCTTGCCCTTACTGCCTCCATTACCAGGAAATAACACCACTGTTCCCTTGGATAAGGAGCCTTGAGTAGGGATTAACCAAGTTTCCAACCACTCAGTTGAAGCAATTGGTAGACGGTGTATGATGTATTCAAGTCCAATATCTGTGGGAGTCTGGGAATTAGTCGGTCGAGGCAGACCTAAGCTAAACTCTCCAGGAGCAGTAAAATTGGTTAAGGTGTAAGCACCAAGGTAAGCGATCGCATTAATTCCTACCACAACAATCAAGACAAGTCGAAGCAGCTGTTTCTTCTGGCTTATCCCCAATCCCCAACCAATTAATAAGCAGGTAACTCCTCCACCTCCGAGGAAAACAGCAATGTTCTTCAGTGGCAATTGCCAAACATTAACAATACCAGTCTGATTGAGGACATATAGAGCAAGGAATAGCTCTAGTAAGACAATCAAGCATGTCTTACCTGTTTGAATCAGCAGTTTTTGCACTGCTGAGCGGAGTTTTACCTTTTTGGTTTTCTGTTCCTGCAACATAGGGAAACTGCTCGAGAAATTTGACTTTATTTCTATGTGCTACAAGCGTTCCCTATTCATTTTCGGAGCTCTCTACTCCCTTGACAACGACATTTTTGCCTTAACTTGTCACCATTGATTGCCTTGTTTCTTAATCATTACCCACTTCTTCAATACAAAGAGCATCAGCTTCTTGTTTGCGTAGGCTGAGTCTGAAGCCCTCTACCTCGATTTCTACCAGATTGTCAAGGGGTACATGACGGATGACAGTAAACTCTGCTCCGGGTGTCAATCCCATTGACAATAGCCTCCCTTTATAGCCCCGATAGACTTTTTCATAGTCCACCACCCGAACTCTAGCTCCAACTGGCATATCTCGCAGGTAGGTACTGCTATTAATTAGCATTTGTTGTTCCTTTTTCTTGATTGATGCAAGATTAGTTGTTACAAAGATTTTTTGAGCGATCCCCGCACCAAAACTGAAGCAGCTACCTCCGACGGTGACTAGTACTGAACCCTCTAGAGTACAACTGACTACTTTTAGCTCCATTCCTGGGATTAACCCCAGGCTGAGTAAGCGATTGATACCATCGTTACCCTGAAAGCCGACAACCCAAACGCAATCGCCTACTTGGGTAGTTGCTAAGGGAATAGATTGCTCCACAAGAAACTCGTTTAAACTCAACTCTGGAGCAATCTCGATTTTGCTTTCCTCTTCTTCATGAGGGTTGGGCGTTTCTCTAAACAAGGTGAATCCGGATCCTTGATGTCGTTTCTGTCGCTTTTTTGGTTTGTAGTCCATTACCTCTCCTTCTTTCTAATTAAAAAAATTCTCAATTGTTGTTATTAACTGACAATTGTTGAGGGAAGCTAGAGCATTAATTCAGTAATCATCAATCATCAAATTCTGGTACAGGTAATTAGGGGATTAGGGAACTAGGGGAGAGGAATTAGAACCTATCTGAGCATTATTGCCCGACAACAGGTAAGAGCAAATGATTTTTGCCCTCACTCCGAAGAGGATTTGACTTGCTTCCTTCATCAAGGGTGCGGGTGGATCCCTGGGCTGCTTTTAAACAATTTGTCATTTGTTTAAAATCTTTCTCATTTATTTAGTGATATCATAACTGACTGAATACAAAAATTATCTTTAAGACAAATTTATATTTTGAGACTTCCCTGCACACAACCATGGTAGTCGTGGCGGGTACAAAAAAACTGTGGCGATTGTGGGAAGTTGGTTTCCAACCTCTGCGCTCCCTCCAATATTGTATAGCAGGTTGTAGAGGAATGAGCACTTGCCCCTGAACCAGGGTTATAGAAAAGAAAATGTAGGTAGGGCTCAAGGAAGTGAAACTCAACAAATCAAGATAGACAATGAAGAGAAAATCTCAGTAAAGGTATGGGAAAAGACAATAGTCTTGGGTTTTGTTCTATTCGGGTGAACGAAATATGAGTTGGGATTTATAGCCTTAGTGTTCAAAAAATCATAAGTTCTCCTTTGTATCTCTATCTCCCCACACTCCCCACACTTTTTGAAAGCTCACCCGTTCTATTCCCGTATCCTCATGCAAAGTTCCAAGGCTTGGTAAAATTCTTTCTTACAGTTGCGAGGGAAGTCTAAAGCATTGCAGACATTGTTACGCCTATCTAGGCTGATTGATAGCTTCAATGAGCGCATTGGTCGATTTACTTATTGGTTAGTGCTGTTCATGGTATTGATTGGGGTATGGAATGTAATTGGGCGCTACTTGGGGAACCTGCTACAGCGCAATTTAAGTTCCAATGGGTTTATTGAATCCCAATGGTACATTTTTGATCTAATTTTCTTGATGGGAGCTGCCTATACCCTGAAGCATAATGGTCATGTGCGAGTTGATGTTCTCTACAGCAATTGGAGCAAAAAAAGGCAAGCTCTGGCAAACCTACTCGGAACCCTACTATTCCTGATTCCCTTTAGCATCATGGTCATTGTGTTTTCCTGGGAGGCAATTGTTGCTTCTTGGCAAATCTGGGAACTCTCCCCTGATCCCGGTGGTTTACCCCGTGCTCCCATTAAATCAATGATTATTGTAGGATTTGTACTCCTAATTATTCAAGGAATTTCCGAGGCAATTAAGAACTTCGCGATTGTGACTAACCAAGTGAGTCCCCAGGAGGCAGCAGATGACTCTAGCTTATGAGTGGTTAGGACCGCTGATGTTTTTGGGAGCCTTGCTTCTGTTACCCTTAGGCTACCCCGTTGCTTTCTCCTTGGGTGGTGTAGCAATTCTTTTTGCCTTGATTGGCATTGGATTAGGGATCTTTGATCCCATCTTTTTGACGGCGATGCCCCAGCGGATTTTCGGGGTAATGAATAACTTCACGCTGCTAGCCATCCCTTACTTTATTTTTATGGGTTCGATGCTAGAAAAATCTGGCATCGCTGAAAATCTCCTGGAAACGATGGGGATTCTCTTTGGGCGCTTACGGGGGGGGTTAGCCTTGGCAGTAGTGCTAGTGGGAGCGCTACTAGCAGCTACCACTGGAGTTGTGGCAGCAACGGTTGTAGCAATGGGTTTAATCTCCCTACCAATTATGCTGCGTTACGGCTATAACAAAGAACTAGCCGCAGGAGTGATTGCGGCTTCGGGAACTTTGGGGCAAATTATTCCCCCTAGTATTGTGTTGGTAGTATTGGGAGATCAATTGGGGGTTTCTGTCGGTGACTTGTTTATTGGTTCAGTGATCCCAGGCTTGTTGATGGCAGGTATCTTTGCCCTACATGTACTGATTATTGCCTTTATTCGACCAGAATTAGCACCAGCATTGCCCCTAGAAGTGCGAAACATTGGTGGTAAGGCATTAAGTATCAGGGTAGTCAAGGTAATGATGCCGCCATTAGTACTGATTTTACTGGTGCTAGGTAGCATCTTTTTTGGCTTTGCCACCCCAACAGAAGCAGGTGCTATTGGTGCTATTGGTGCGATCGCTTTAGCAGCAGCCAATTCTCAACTTAGTGTAGAATCTCTCAGACAGGTTTGTGATATAACCTTGCGCACTAGTAGCATGGTCATCTTCATCCTGCTGGGTTCTACTGCTTTTAGTCTGGTCTTCCGAGGTCTGGATGGTGATACCTTTATGTCAGACTTGCTGACTAATCTCCCTGGGGGAAATACTGGTTTTTTGGTAGTCAGTATGTTGACAGTATTTCTCTTGGGCTTTTTTATTGACTTTTTTGAGATTGCCTTTATTGTTGTGCCTTTGTTTGCCCCTGTTGCCCAACAATTGGGATTTGATTTAGTCTGGTACGGCATCATCTTAGGTGCAAATATGCAAACTTCTTTCCTCACACCACCCTTTGGGTTTGCCCTCTTCTACCTCCGTGGTGTGGCTCCTCCTGAAGTGACAACTGGTGATATCTATCGTGGTGCTATACCGTTTATTTTCCTCCAACTGCTAATTTTGATGCTGATTATTGCTTTTCCCCAGATTATCAATTTCTTACCCTCCATTAGTCCTTCTTAAACTAGTAGAGCATCGAGACTAAAATTGTCGGTTAAATGTAGGTTGGGTTGAGCCTGCGAAACCCAACACAGTGTAGAGAGTAAGGATTCTATCGATATCAAACTGGTGGGTTCATGCCTTAAGTTTAATCTGAAAGTGAAGATGTTGTGGAACTGGCATCTTGCCAGTGGTCAAAATTGTTATTTGACTGAGATTGATACAGGCTAGAAGCCTGTTCCACAGGAGTTTGTTTTACAAAAGATTGTTCTACAAGAATCAGACAAACAAAAAGACAAAAGAGCAAAACTAAAGAACTGATGATTTTTTTGATACTTAGGCTATAAATCGCACCTCATATTTCGCTCACCCCCAGTGAGTATGTCAAACTAGAAGCAGATCTGTGCACAGGCTCTCTTCATGTCTCAACCCTCTCCAACTCCCTATCAATCGGTGCTACCGACGATGTACGATGTACCCAGTGAAGAGGTCGGAGATCCCGGTTTGCCTGATGAATTCCACCGAGTACAAGCAGAGTTATTAAGCGAGACTTGTCGCTCGCTCCTCTACGCAGCTGATCGCCTCTTCAAGGCAAGTGACCTTAATCTCTATTATGACTCCCGCAATCCAAGTCTTTACAAGCGTCCCGATTGGTTCCTGGCGCTGGATGTGCCCTGCTTCGATCGCCAACAAGATCTACGCTGGAGCTATTTGGTTTGGCAAGAATCGGTGAATCCGTTTTTAGCGATCGAGTTGCTCTCCCCTGGCACAGAAGGAGATGATCTGGGGGAAACGGTGCGTCGTATCGATCAGCCTCCTGCTAAGTGGGACGTGTATGAGCGTTTTCTGCGGATTCCCTATTATGCAGTTTACGATCGCTACCATAATAACTTTCGGGTTTTTCGCTTGGACGGAACACGCTACCAGGAATTGCAACTGCCCGAATCCCGGTTGTGGTTTGAGGAATTGGAACTAGGCTTGGGAACTTGGGATGGGCTATATCAAGAAATTTCCGGTTTGTGGCTGCGTTGGTACGATTCTGAGGGGGAATGGATACCCACGCAGGCTGAACAGATCCAGCAGGAGCGACAACGGGCTGAGCAGGCTGAAGGGGCTGCTAAACAAGAGCAACAAAGGGCTGAACAAGAACGACAACGGGCTGAACAGGAACGACAACGGGCTGAACAAGCTGAAGCTGAGGCACAACAATCTAAACAGCAGTACGAGCAGTTGCTAGAACAATTACGAGCCAAAGGGATTGACTTAGAACATTGAGCTTTCCCGATGCCAAGTTATTAGCCAGAAAGTCCCTGGTACTAATGACCAAATTATTGCCATAATAATCAGCACCCGCTCTGATTGGGAAACAAGAGGAGTGCATCAGAAATTATACTCCAGAAGATAGATGATTTGATGTAGTTTTTTTTACACAAATATTGCCTAACTTCAGGTAGCGAAAATCTTAATTGCGTACTCCTTTACATTTTGTTACAAAGAAAAGAGAACTTTTGTGGGTACGCAATGGTTATGTTTGGTGGCTTCGCCGGTACAACAACAAATTTTGGCACCGACTGGGGAGAGCAAATGCTCAATACAGTTGCCAGCAAGACGATTCGCCACCTATTTACACGGAGCGAGTCAGTAGAAGTTTCAGTTCGTTGTTATCCCTCCAGCAAGTTGTTGCAGGGCAGCATCGACAGCTTTAAAATGAGTGGTCGTGGCTTAGTAATTCGTCGGCAATTCCGAGCTGATGAGATGTCCTTTGAAACCGATGCCGTTTCCCTCGACTTTGGCTCGGTGCTTAGGGGTGAAATGAAACTCAAGCAACCCACCCAGGCAATTGCTCAAGTAGTGCTCACGGAATCAGATATTAACCAAGCCTTCAAAGCAGAACTAGTAAAGCAACACCTAGAGAATATTTCTCTACCGGCTTTGACTGAGCTATCTGATGGTAAGCCAGTTTCCTTCACAGATGTAGAGTTAAAGCTGCAATCCAACAACCGGATACAGCTTTTTGCTAAAGCTGACTTATCCACTCAAACTCTAGTACCGATTAGTCTGACATCTACTCTAGCAGTAGAGCGGCGGCGTCGCTTGCTCTTTAAAAACTCCCAGTTTGAAGCTGATTCTATACCAGAGGGTTTACAAGCAATTTCTCAAACCTTGACAAAGATACTTGATGAGATCTTGAATAACATGGTTGATTTAGACCGCTTCGACTTAGATGGTGTTACTATGCGGATTAATCGCCTAGAAACCCAAGGCAACAAGTTGGTTTTCAGTGGCTATGCACAAATCGAGCGCATTCCGAATAATCCCTAATTTCCTGTGGAAGGTTTAGGAATGTGCAGAGTGTGGGGAGTGTGGGGAGTGTGGGAAGCTCAAACGCCCCCAAACTTGGCTATCCATCCTCTAAATGAATAAGCACTATAAAATTGCTCAATATCATTGAACCCAGCAGTTTGCAATAACTCAATAATTCTTGCTTCGGTTACAAACTGAATAGTCTTCATTCTGCGCTGAACGTTTTTTTCTATGTCCTCTGCTGAGGCTACCCCTACGTTGAGTTGATACAGTTTCCATGCTGCTATAAAGTCCTGAAAGTGTTTAGAATCCTTGTCTCCATGCAAGTCAGCCAGAATAAAAGTTGCTCCTTGCTTGAGGCGCTTAGCTATGTTCTGAAGAAGTGCCAACTTTGTACCATCGTCAGGTAAAAAGTGCATCACCAGAATTAAAGTGGCTGCATTATAAAGCTTAGATTCTGATAGCTCATCAGTAAAACCTAAATGTAGCTTGACTTGCTTTGATAAACCTTGCTCTGTTAATTTCCTTTTAGCAATAGCCATCATATCCGGTGATGGCTCAACACCCATAAGTTGCCACTGAGGATTGAGTTGACTCAAGTTGATTATTTCCGTACCTGTACCTGAGCCAACTATCAATAAATTTGCTTCTTTGCTCAGATTGATACCTAGTAAAGCATAAGCCATATTATGTAATGCTTCATAACCAGGTATGATTTTCCATATTTGCTTGTTATACCTGTTGGCACGATCACTGTCAAAATAATTTGCCGTATTCAACTGACTCTCTTGTGTCATATTCAAGGGATGCTCTATTTAATCGCTTCTGTCATCTTAGAATTGATAATTAAACAAAGCAATTCTCAAAAAAACAACAAACAACAATTTACCAAGGGGTGAGGGAAATATGAGGTGGGATTTATAGCCTAAGTATCAAAAAAATCATCAGTTCTTCTTTGTTCCCCATCTCCCCACACCTCCCACACTCCCCACACTCCCCACACCTTTTGAAAGCTCACCCTTTACCAAGGATTACCAATCATCGTAAAAGCACTCCAGTAAAAAGGATGATTCAGTTGTAATTTATCCAACTCTTGCAATTGAGGTGGTAAGGACCAACTTCCACTACTACTTACCAACTGATCCCCTTCTATGCGCACTTGTTGGTTAAGCATCGCTAACTGCGCTTGTCTCAAGGCTTGGGTTTTAATTGGTGCTGTGTGTAACTGTTCGTAAAAACTCGTCATTAGTCCTAATGTCCCCGTATCACTAACATACCAGAGACTGGCTAAGGCTGACTTGGCTCCAGCTAGTACCGCTAATCCGGCAAATCCTAATTCGGCTTCCCCATCTCCTAAGGCGGTGCGACAGGCGCTCAATACTACTAACTCTACTGCTGGGTTACTCCAACCTAGTTCCCTTAGGGAATCTAATGGTAGTTTAGTGTCCCACAATTGGATATAAGAGTTACCCGGCTTACCTGGTAGAAAGTCGCTGTGGGTGGCTAAATGGATAATGCCAAAGGGTTTATCCGAACGAATTTGCTTGAGATGATCTTGGGTAAACTCTTGATTGAGGAAAGATGTACCAGGCCACAACGCACCAGCGATCGCATTTAATTCTAATGGTACTGCAGGTAAGGGATTGCGATCGGAGAATTGATCGGCTCCCATCGCTAGGACTTCGACATTTTTGATGTTAACAGTTCGAGTATCGGTGAGGCTGAGGCTGGGCATTAACCCAACACTATATTCTTCAATGATAAAGCCAGTACCATCATGAAGGGCGGCAATAGGTAGCGATCGCAAACCTTGGTCTAGAATAAAGACTAAATTCTGAATTTGTTGTGCTTGTAAGTCGGCTCTTATGGGAGTAACCAACCACTCATAGAGCTGCTTTGCTGGAGCTAAATAGCCAAGGGAGTTGTAGACATTGGTAACGTTGAGGCGAAATTCTTGTGCTACTTTGAGGACTTGCTTACGGGTTTTGCCAATACGTCGTCGAATTGGTTTCCCCTCAGAAGTGACTAGTACCAACTCCAACTCATCATTAGCTGAAATTGTTTGTGATGATGACGGTAGGGAGAGCTCCCCTGGAGTTGTGGTTGGGTAAGTAAGAGTGGAGGGCACAAAGAAGGCATAAATCAGAGCTGGTTTAATACCGGTGGCTTGTTCAATACGATTGAGGGTAGCTTGAGCTTGTTGGAGAGTAACTGAAGGAGTATCGCTAATACCCAGATGCTCTTCAAAGGTATCAGTAATTGTTTCTTCTAATTCTTCGACTGCTGTATCAATTGGCAGAGGTGGAAGTTCTCTGATATTGAGGGGGGTTTCTGCAACTTCTATTATTGGGGATGGTTCTTCTGGAATGGGAAAATCGACTGGGTTGATGGGAGGTGGGTCAATATTGTTAGGAGGTGGAGCAACACTAATAATATTAATGTTGCCTTCTGTGTGGGTGAAAAGAAAAGATTGATTCGGGGAAATGGTAAACTCACCACTGGTTATCTTCCCAAGAGTGCCGTTGAGTATGGCATCTCCCACATTAAAGGGGATATCTCCGTTGCCGCCGTGCTGGGTAGTGATTGAACCACCACCTATGCCACCAGCAGTGGTAATACTGCTGCCATCTGCTAAAGTACCTGTGGCTCGGAAGAATTGGTCTGTGGTAAGGTTAACTTCACCACCTCTGCCATTGTTACCTCCTTGAGCGTTGATAGAGGTAACTTGAATATCACCGTTGGAGCCTAGGGTAATTTTTCCCCCATCCCCAAAACTGCTGCTAGCATTAATCGTATCTGTGGTAATGGTAGTAGCGGTAGCCAGAGTGATATTGCCTCCATCACTAATATCAGAACTAGAGTCTAATGTCCCCGCTGTGGTATTGATTGCACCGTCACTATTGAGGTGAACCTCCCCACCCGCCGTCGTGATATTACCTGTGCTGATTTGATTGCTTGCTGTTAGATTAACAGAGCCACCATTGGAGTTAAGCTCTCCTAGTAACTCAATATTGGTTGTAGTTAAATCTACCCCTGCAGCTTCAGTCTGAACCTCTTGCAGGCTAGTAGTACCAGTACCAGCTAACTGTGTGAGGCTAGCAGTGGTAATGGTTGAATCGGCACTCACATGGTTGGCGCTGTTAATTGTCAGACTGTCGAGGCTGGTGTTGCTACCGACAGCATCTTTAAACTGGATATCACCAGTGCCTGCTTCGAGGGACAAAAATGCCGTTTCATTGTTGTACTCGACAATGTAACCTACGGGTTTTTGGCTATCATTAGCTAAATCATTCCAACTGTTGTCTAGCTGCACAAATTCAGCATAATTTTCCTTGCCACCGCCGTTAGGCTCGCTTGCTCCCCAATTCGTGAAGCCTATCGGGTTGCCATCTTGCCAAAATACATTGCCCGCTTCTGGTCCGGTGACCCACTTCCAGGTTCCCTCTACCTCTGCATCACTCGCTCCAATCCAGGCTCCACTGTCAGCAGGAATACCTAATTCACCGATGCGTTGATTCTCCACTTCGGAAGTAATGGTTGCCAGATAACCAGGTTGCCCCTGAAAAGTGCGATTCTCTGCTGCAACTCGTGCCTCATCCCAGCTGAGTTGTTCCCTATTCTCCTCACGCACCAACTCGTAAAAGTGAACTCCTTGATCTACGGTGCCATTAAAAGTGATATCACCCCCTGCTGAATCAATACTGACATCGCCGTAAACTAGGACAGAGCCATTAAAGTTAATATCCTCCCCATCCGAGGTAATTGATTCAGCACTCAAACTAATCTCACCATTACCAGCGTTGAGTTCCTCACTTATGCTTAGGCTCTCATCGTTGTCGCTGATACCAATTAAGCTAATATTTCCGCCTTCAGAATTGATTGGTTGCGCAATTTCGATACCTTTTGCACTGATACCAGTTCCCCTTAAGAAGATATTGCCACCTCCAGAGTTGATTTCGCTGCCAATAAAGATACCCGGATTGTTAGAATGATTGCTATCTCCAATAATCGTGATACTTCCACCTCTAGTGTCAATCGGCTCATTGATTTCCACTCTGCCGAAGAGGATTAGATCGTTGTTAGCATTTAAGAAGAGGTTGAGGGAGTCATCTGGTGAAGTAAGATCACTGTCAAAGATCTCTCCGTTAATGAAGATTGTATTAGTTGCTTCTAGACTTAAGGTATTACTACCCGTCCCATTGAAATCCAAAGGTGTATTGAGGGTAATATCTCCAGGTTGATTACTATCGCTATTGCTCTGTATACCTGTCTTGACGGTGACATTGGCTCCACCTGTAAGAGCATTTTGGATTAATTCAACTCCGAGTTGTGCATCATTAGTGATTGAGACAAAGGGATTAGTATCATTGATATTCCCATTCCCCATACCAGCCACAATCTCAATGTTACTGGGATCAATCAGCCATTCTCCCCCCAAACCGGCTGGTGCTGTCACATCGGGAGTGGTGGTAATCTCCAAATGTTGCAATCCACTGGTTTCGACAAAGCCACCATTGCCAGAATTACTGCCACCACGGGCACTAATATTACCATAAATACGGGTAGTTTCCTCTGACCAAATAATAACGCGCCCACCATCCCCATCACTCAAGGCATCAGCTTGAATTGTGGAATCTGAGTCAATGAAGGTAATCTCAGCATTGGGTATGGTGCCATTACCTTGCTCATCGCCACCAATCAACACCGTACCACCACCATTTGTGCCAGAAGCATCAATTTGGGTATTAATTAAACCAACTTTGTCTCCTACTACTTGAATTGTTTGGGAATTGGGAATTGGGAATTGGGAATTGGGAAACCCCCCCTGTGTCCCCCCAAGGGGGGAAGGGAATTGGGAATGGGAAACGTCTAGGGAACCGGAGATTATGGTTGTACCTGGTTCTTGGGGAATAGTTGTGCCAGAATTAGTTAGCTGTACTTCTCCCGATGGGGTGAGGGTTAAGCCTGTTTCTACTTCCTGTAATGGTCCTGTGAGCAAAGCTGGTAAATCTACAGGATTAATCCCTACCATCTGTCCGGCAGTATTCCTTGGGGGTTCAATCTCCAAATTTAGTAAATGTCCAGTTTGAGTGATCCTGACTAGATTCTCTCCTGGTACCGCAGCAATGGTAATATTCCCTGCCGGTGCGGTGATTTCTCCAGTGTTAATGATATTGCCACCAACTAAGGTTAGATTCTGTCCTGGTTGTACTGCTAAAGAGCCAGCATTGATAATAATTCCTGGTTGGGACAAGTCAAAGGCAAACTCACTAGGAGTACCGCTTAAATTCTCATAGTTATTATTGCCTAAAGCATTGAACCAACTATCTTCACCAAAGCCAATACCTGTAGCTGTGGTGGCGAAAAAGTCAGCCGGGACATTTAAGCTAGTATCTGAACCAAAAATAATCCCAGCTGGGTTCATTAAGAATAAGTTAGAGTTGCCTCCAGTTACTTGAATCAAACCATTAATAATAGAAGGGTCACCACCTACAACTCGCCCGAGGATATTCTGAATTTCTGATGAGGAGAGAAAGTTGGCAATTTGACTAGAGGATAGTCCAAATTCTTGGAAAGAGTGGAAGAGATTTACCCCATCAGCTGAGAGAGAACCACCATAAATATGGAACTGGTTGCCATTGGGGGTAACAATCGTGCCAGTACCGTCAGCAGCAGGAGTAGGGGACTGTCCTTGAGTTGATGGAGAGGGAGGTATTGTCAATAATCCAATGACCAAGGTAGTTGTCACCAGACTGGTAGAGAGCTTAGGTTTCAACATCAAGATTCTTGAAGAAAGCTGCAATAAATGGGAACTGATTTGCTATTTTGTTCCCAAGTCAGTATTTTGCTGCTAATAAATTTTTCTCATAAAAATAAATATAGTTTCCATTATAAATTCTTCATAAAGTTATTGACAAAATATTATTAATGGGAGAAAAATACTGTTGATGATTTACCCCAAGAGTCCTAATCTGACAATAGGAGTCAGGAGTCAGAAGTCAGGAGTCAGGAGAGAAAGATTTTCATCCATTCGTTGTGAACTTCTGTTCATGGGAGTCTGACTTATAAACTAAGCTTAGACGCATTCACCTTGCATGTTTCCACAAGACAGGCAAGATGCCTGTTCCACAAGAAGCTGATGATTGAATTTGGTGCAACTTAGATGCGTTTTAGCTTAGCAAGGCAACAGGCAACAGGGGACTGGGAGCTATCGTTTTTACTTGAGTTAAGATCTAATTTCAACCAGAGGTCTATTGCCTATTGCCTTATTAATGAAGACTATCCAATCCAAAATTATGACAACAAAATCAAAGCGAATCCTTACCGCTGGTGCTTTAACAAGCTCGATGGTAATAAGTGCTGCCTTAATGCCAATGCAGAAAGCTCAAGCACAGTTGAAACCATCTGGACCAGTGCCAGTACATTCGCAATACTATTGCCGAGCTATAGTACGTGGCTTTAATGATGTTACTGCCCTAAGATGGGGCGAGGCACACGCCCTCATGCAACAGACAAACGGAGCTTATGAATGTCAGCGCATGTATAGTGAAACTCAAGCAACTCGCCAGCTTTATTTCTGTACGGCACTGGAGTTCCCTTTAGCAAATAGGCGAAATGTATCTAGGAAAGAAGTAGCTGAGCTTCAATGGCGTACTAATAATGGTTATAATTGTAGGCCCATTAATCAGACACAGCTTTATAATTGCACAGCTGAGTCGGAGGATCTGATTGATGTGAGGAATGTAATTTGGGAGGAAGCAAGGGATATTCAATTACGTACTAATAGGGCTTATGATTGTCGTGCCCAGTAATAACTGGCAGCACACCATCTGCTACAAATAAAAGAAACACTCTTGAGAAACAAGGCAGAAGGCAGAGGGCAGAAGGCAGAAGGTTCTAAGGGAAGCTGACTTGTTTCTCCTATTTTATTGAGGGGTGAGGTGAAATATGAGGTGGGATTTATAGCCTTAGTGTTCAAAAAATTATAAGTTCTCCTTTGTATCTCTATCTCCCCACACTTTTTGAAAGCTCACCCTTTATTGGGAGCTTTCTACTCCCTGCTCCCTGTTCCCTGTTCCCTTAGTTATTGAAAGGTAGCAGGGTAAGAGGTAGATTAGTAATTTTCCCCTGAGAAGATTACCTTGAGCAAGATACTCGGTGCAATGACACAAAGCAAATTGTCCAATCCTCAAACTCAAGAAAACAATGCATCTGCGCTAAAAAACACGGTAGCAGCTAATGTGCAAAGTTTAGGAATTAATCAAATTCAGCGCCATATTTTTTTGTGTGCGGATCAGACTAAACCTAAATGCTGTTCCAAAAAAGCCAGTCTAGAAGCCTGGAACTACTTGAAAAAACGCCTCAAAGAGTTACAACTAGACGAACCTACAGCTGCTCAACCTAGCTGTATCTTCCGTACTAAAGCTAACTGTCTACGAGTTTGTGCTGATGGACCGCTAATGGTAGTATATCCAGATGGTGTCTGGTATCGTCATGCTACCCCAGATGTTATTGAACGAATTATCCAAGAGCATCTCATTGGTAACAAGGTGGTAGAAGAATATGTTATTACGATTCATCCTTTGCCAGAGTTAGTCTAAGAAATTAGGCAATAGGCAATAGGCAATAGGGAGTAAAGCAGCTTTAACAAATTGCCTTTGATGATGTATTTCGAGCTTAATTTAGTCATCTAAAGATGACTTGAGCTATTAGCAAGGAACTTAAGTTCCTTGCAGGATTGCGGAATATAAGCATAAATCCCAGAAGGGTGGCACTGGCAAGATGCCAGTGCTCATGTTCCCACATGAGGGATGGCAACGATTCGTGAATTTTACTCCCATATCCCCCTCAAACCCTTGTATAAATAGAGTTTCATCAACTAGGAATCAGAGAAATCCAAAATCAAGAATTGGAGGCTTTCGACTCAGATCGAGACTGTAGCTCCCAAAACGATTGATATACTTGGTCAGATAAGGACTTAACGCACCAATAATCTCGGCATTTAGCATTATCTTGATTTAAATGACTATAAACCTTATACGACATGGAAAACCGACAGTTACTCTAAGGGAAAAAGTAAAGGGAAATCAATTCTTGAATTTTGTTGAACGTTATGAGGCTGCTGGAATAGCTCCCGATTCAATACCACCAGCAAATATTGTTGCAATCGTACAAAAAGCCAATGTAGTTTTTACTAGTAACTCAAATCGCACAATTGATTCAGCTACAATTCTTCAGCCTCAAGTTAAACCAATCAACAGCGCAATTTTTCGAGAAATAGACTGTTGGCGAGCTTTTTCTACCAATATCGAAATTTCGGCTCTCAGTTGGGGAATTCTTTGCCAAATATTATGGAGATTAAAAATTCCTCCCATTGCCGAATCACCAAATGCAGTTAAACAAAGAGCCAAGCAAGCAGCAGAGCTATTAATACAAAACCATCAACCTTATGGTTCGATTGTTTTAGTCGCTCATGGAGGGATTAATTCTTTTATCGCTAAAGAATTAATCCTTTTAGGATGGCAAGGTTCTCGAAATATTAATGGTCAGCATTGGGGATGTACAAAATATTCATTGCCTAATTCGTATTTTGGCAATCAACGCAAGGTGGGACAAAAAGAGGAATAAGTTCTCTTGGCTTTCATCTCCTAACACAAGTTATTTATTCTCTTCTAGATCGAGATATAAATCTGACTAACTATCTCGAAGAGTATCAATAGATTTTGTTCAAGCCATAAGTCCTATCCCACAAGGATTAGAGCAGGATATGGGAGTAAAATTCACGAATCGTTGTCATCCCCCCACATGGTTTAATACTTGGTACAGAATGGAAAATCGCGATCGCTTCTTTCTTCTCCTCTATCGCTTTTTTTTCTCCTCTATCATTGATCAAAGGCTTATTGTGGAAGATGTTGTTGGGTAAGCATAAGGTTTGATTTCTAGGGCACGCTCATAGCTTTCTATTGCTTCTTCATTTCGACCTAAGTTACGGAGTGCATCACCACGATTTTTCCAAGCATAATGATAGTCAGGTTTGATTTCTAGGGCACGATCGTAGCTTTCAATCGCCTCTTCATTGTGCTCTAAGTTACGGAGTGCATTACCCCGAAAACTCCAAGCATAGTAATAATCAGGTTTAATTTCTAGGGCACGATCATAGTTTTCAATCGCCTCCTGATTTCGACCTAAGTTACTGAGTACATTACCCCGAAAGATCCAAGCATGGTGATAATCAGGCTTAATTTCTAGGACGCGATTGTAGCTTTCAATTGCCTCCTCATTTCGACCTAAGTTACGGAGTGCATCACCTCGATTGTTCCAAGCATGGTGATAATCAGGTTTAATTTCTAGGACACGATTGTAGCTTTCAATCGCCTCTTCATATCTTTCTAGATTATAAAGTAAGCCACCTTTATTATTCCAAGCTTTATAGTTGTTAGGATTGACGGTTACAGCACAATCAAAGCAATCTAAAGCTTGACTAGAATCCCCATCAATTTTAAAAAGTCGCCCTTGCTCTCGCAATAATTTTGATTTATGTTCCCCATCTGAAGAGTCAAGCTGAAGAATTTTGTCTTTAATTTCTAAAATCCTCTCTATCCGTTGCTCTTGAGTGAGAGCGCGGTACTCTTGATAATTCTTACTTACCAATTCTTCGGAGGCACTCTTGATCTTATCCGAATTCTCAACAAACTTAAAAAAACCCGATCGCCAATCGAAAAAATCTGGTGCTCGTTGCACAAAATAATCAATTACAAAACTGGGAACCAAAAAAATTAAAGGAATGGGCAAATTCGCCTTAAATGTTTCCCGTTGCCGATTTAAATGGCTCAACAGGGGTGGCACTCCCTTCCAACTGTAGTTATAAATCTCCTTGGAACTCCAACCTGCCAGCCGCTTCTGGGGAAAACGCTCCCGAATCGCTGTCATTACCTGTTGCCCCTGAGCTGGATTACACTGAACAAAAAACAAGCCAAATCCCTTCTTACGTCGCAGCGCTCGTAGCAAATCCCCGATAACTTCCGCTGTCTCAGAATCTTGGTAATCGAAGCCTTTAAACTCCCTTTCCCCAAATTCCTCTCCCATCACAACTCCTTCCATAGCAAAGGATGGACATCATACCAAGTGTGCTTATCTTCATTGTCATCAAAATAGCGATATTCCAATACACAGCGACTAAACAGCAAACTGCGCTCCATTTGCTCATTCTCAATCTTCTTGGATTCACGCAGCTGCTTGAGCACCGCCCACTGATTCTCCTCTACTGCTCGCCGATAGACATCCCGCAGTGCATCCCCTGCCCGTTGTACTGCCCGTGCTTGAATTGGCAGTACATCTGTCTTAGTAATCACTTCCTGCATCAACTGCACCAAATCCCGCACATAGCCGCCACTCATCAGGCACAAATTCCGCAGTACTTGATCTGACTCAAAGACAGCAGGTACTAGGGCATCCCGCAATTGGAGCGGAATCCGCCGTTGAATCACTGTTTGCAGAATCTCTAAGCCTTTGTCATAAGCTTCACCATTTTCCTGACGCACCATAATCGATGGCAAAACCAACGGAATACCATAGTTATCCTTGAGTTCCGTTGCCCAGCGGGAATAGATCATAGAAATGGGCACTGTATAGAACCCATTTGATATCTTTTTAAGCAGTAGCTAGCCGGATGAGCATCAGTCGAACAAAACACAGACTAATCTTGGTATTAGCATGGTCAAGTGTTCTTTCAAAATTCTTAACCAAACTTTTGCATCTTTCCATCCACGAATTGGTTCTTTCGATTACCCACCGTGCTTTGACTGGCACAAAACCACTTTTCCCTTCTTTTTCCTTCTGAGCTTTGGATGGTTTAGGCGATCGCTTGAATCTAATTTTGGTCATAATCTGAGGATAAATTTTCTCTAATTCCT
>JGI12316J15309_10014906_pt1 | contig 25503 bp, 17 predicted proteins | sample MarCyaLeptolynsp_FD_15309 | JGI IMG/M metagenome (IMG submission 15309) | reverse complement strand
AGACCCGTCGGACTTCGACCGATTGGGCATGATCTTCACTCCTGATAGACATAGGTCCCGGGCGCGTCACACAGGGCTTCCAGGCCCTGTTCCCGCGCACCGACATCAGGCGGCGAAACCAATTCCCCAGAGTGAGCCTCCAACCAGGACACAAGTTCCGGCCACCAGGACCCGGACACTTCCTCGGTTTCAGAAAACCACAGGTCCGGATCCTTGTAACGTCCCTCTGCAAGGCGCGTGCTGACACGGTAGTGTCTTCGCGGGTGCCCGGGCTCGGACACGATCCCGGCATTGTGCCCGCCATTGGTCAGCAAGAAAGTCACATCCGTATCAGTCAGGTTATGGATCTTGTAGACGGAACGCCACGGCGCCACGTGATCCCACTCGGTCCCGGCCGCGAATATGGGCGCTCTTATGTCGGATACCGCAACCGACCGCCCATCCACACGGAAACGACCATCCGCAAGGTCGTTATTAAGGAACAATTGTCTCAGATATTGCGAGTGCATCCGATAGGGCATCCGGGTGGCATCGGCATTCCAGGCCATCAGTTCGTTCAGCTCCGCCCTTTCGCCCATCAGATAGTCATGCACCATGCGGGACCAGACCAGATCGTTCGACCGCAGCAATTGGAAAGCTCCGGCCATCTGCCTTGTATCAAGAAAACCCTGTTCCCACATCATGTCTTCGAGAAACGTGACCTGGCTTTCGTTGATAAACAACATAAGCTCGCCGGCCTCGGTGAAGTCGGTTTGCGCCGCAAGCAGGGAAAGCGTCTTGAATCGCTCGTCACCGTCCCGTGCCATGGCCGCCGCTGCAATCGACAACAGCGTACCGCCCAGACAATATCCCACGCCATGCACCCGATCGGATCCCGTATTTTGTTCGATGACATCAAGGGCCCGCATGATTCCAAGCGTTCGATAATCGTCCATGCCCAGATCGCGGTCGTCCGGATCCGGATTCTTCCATGACACCATGAAAACGGTAAAACCCCGATCGGTCAGATACTTCACCAGGGAATTCCTGTCAGTGAGGTCCAGAATGTAATATTTCATAATCCAGGCCGGAACGATCAGGATCGGTTCGGCGTGGACTTTTTCCGTCGTCGGCAGATACTGGATCAATTCCATCAGGCGGTTGCGGTAGATCACTTTGCCCGGACTTGTCGCCAGGGTTTCGCCGACCCTGAAGGTCTCGGTGCCGGCCGGTTTGCGCCCGCTCATCAGGCGCTCGATGTCGTCTGCGAAATTCTGAGCACCGCGCACCAGGTTCTGCCCTCCCTCGCGTGCCGTCCGCTCGAGAACTTCAGGGTTGGTCAACAGAAAATTCGACGGCGAAAACACGTCGAGCATTTGGCGTGTTGCAAACTCGACGACATTTTCATGTTGTCTGGTGACACCGCGTATGCCGGTTGTCGCATTGTGCCACCATTGCTGATTGAGCAGAAAGGACTGGTAGAGCAGATTGTAGGGAGGCTTTTTCCAACCTGCGTGGCGAAACCTCTTGTCTTGCGGGAGCGGCTCGATACAGGGTGCGGTTCCAATTTGGTCTTGGGCGCAATGAGCCAGATGATTTGCCAGGCGGAGGGCCTTCTTGGAGGCTTTTTCGGCCAGTTGGACCTGCTTGCCGGGCGAGGTCAGCAAATGTACGGCCCAATCGGTAAACGCGGCACCCAATGCGCTTGGAGACAGCCCGGCGGTGAATTTCGCCGCCGTCGCATGCACGGACTTGTCAAGAATGTCCTGAACGGCCGTGGAGAGATAGGAATCGCGCTCATATCTGCTGGAGGGGGCGTGCTGAAGCGGGCATTCGCTTTGCTCCGATCCCGATCTGGCATTTCCGCCCGGCACTTGGGCTCCGGCGTCACGTTCGGCAGACCGGCTCATTCGGTCTTTCCCTACCGGCCCTACCTCGCGGCGCCCGGATTTGTCAAAAGCGATCTGCGACCCCATCCCAAAACCTTCCTTTCTGACCCAAACACCCGGCCCCAGCGCTTCTCAACCTGACAGAATTGTGCAGCGCAATCTTGATCTGGATCATATCCACCGGGCTCAACAGCCGTAAGATCATCCGGAATTGTGCGATGCATCATCAAAAATAATCCGGGTTTTGCAGAAAGATTCGAACCATGAAACCAACCCCATGGGTTGCCGCGGCAATTGCCGCGTCGATCGCTGCCATCGGCGGCTACTTTTACTGGCAGCATGAAATCGCCGCGCGCTTGCCGGACGGAATTGTCAGCTCCAACGGTCGCATTGAGGCCGACCAGTTGAATATCGCGACGAAATATGCAGGCCGCGTCATGACGATTTCTGTCGACGAGGGCGATATCGTCGAAGCGGGCCAGGTTCTGGCTGAAATGGACAAGGCGGAACTCGAGACCCGGATCAGACGGGCCGAAGCACAGGTTCGCCTGGCGAAGAATGCCAAGATAGAAGCCGATGCCGCAGTGTTGCGCACCGCGAGCCAGCTGACCCTCGCCCGTACGGAGCTGGCGCGTGTCCAGCAATTGCACAAGCGCGGGTTTGCGACCACGGAAAAACGCGATCAGCGCAACAATGAACTGCAGGCTGCAGATGCAGCCCATCGCGGTGCCCAGGCGTCCGTCGAACAGGCTGTTGAAACAGTGACCTCGGCGAAAGAAGATCTGGCAAGGCTGCACACAATGCTGGACGATGCGGAATTGAAGGCACCGCACAAGGGCCGCATTCAATATCGATTGGCTGAGCCCGGTGAAGTCCTGGGTGCCGGCGGCAACGTTTTGACACTCCTCGACATTACCGATGTTTACATGACAATATTTTTGCCTGCTACGGACGCCGGCAGACTGGTGATCGGCAGCGACGCTCGCCTCGTCCTCGATCCGGTTCCTGACTATGTCATTCCCGCCAAGGTGACGTTTGTCTCCGCGCAAGCACAGTTCACGCCGAAAGCGGTTGAGACCTCGGATGAGAGAGCCAAGCTCATGTTTCGGGTCAAACTGAAGGTCGATCCCGATCTGTTACGCAAATACGAAGATCGGGTGAAGACCGGCGTACGCGGAATGGCCTATGTCCGCTTGCCCGAGGCAACAGCCTGGCCGGAATCACTCGAGGTCAGGTTGCCGGAATGACACCGCATTCCCCTGACGGCACGGATCGTTTTGCAGCCGAATTGCATTCGGTTGAGCACCGTTATGGAGACGTCGTGGCATTGGACAATGTCACACTGCAGATTCCGGCCGGGCGCATGGTCGGATTGATCGGACCGGACGGCGTCGGGAAATCCACGCTTCTTGCCTTGATTTCCGGCGTGCGAAAACTGCAGGCGGGCCAAGTTCGCGCGCTTGACGGCGACATGGCCAACAAGGCGCACAGACGGGCATGCTTCGATCGTATCGCTTACATGCCTCAGGGCTTGGGCAAGAATCTTTATCCAACCCTTAGCATACGCGAAAATCTCGAATTTTTCGGCCGCCTGTTCGGCCAGTCCAAAAGCGAACGCGACGGCCGCATTACCGAACTTCTCCAAGCTACGGGGCTCGCCCCCTTTCCAGACCGCCCTGCCGGCAAATTGTCAGGGGGCATGAAGCAGAAGCTCGGTCTGTGCTGCGCCCTGATACACGATCCCGATCTGCTGATCCTGGACGAGCCGACGACAGGTGTGGATCCGCTCTCGCGACGGCAATTCTGGGAGCTGATCGAACTCATGCGATCCCGTCGGCCAACGATGAGCGTTATTGTTGCGACAGCCTACATGGAAGAAGCGGAACGGTTCGATTGGCTGGCAGCAACGGACGATGGCAGGATAATCGCCACAGGTACGCCGACCGCTTTGATGACCCAAACCGGGAAACGTACGCTCGAAGCCGCCTTCATCAGCCTGTTGCCCGAGGAAAAACGGGCCAGGCATCGCGAAGTCAAGGTGCCACCGCGCCCAGACGACCATCAACGCACAGCAATCAAGGCCGAAGGACTGACCAAACGTTTCGGCGATTTTATCGCCGTCGATCATGTCAGCTTCTCCATCGAGCGCGGAGAGATATTCGGTTTCCTTGGCTCAAACGGCTGCGGCAAGACCACGACAATGAAGATGCTAACCGGCTTGCTCCCGGCAAGCGAAGGCGAGGCACTGCTCTTCGACAGACCGCTTGACGCCCGCGACATGCGAACCCGCCGCCGCGTTGGGTACATGTCGCAATCCTTTTCGCTTTACGGTGAGTTAACGGTTGTTCAGAACCTGGATCTTCACGCCCACCTGTTTCATTTGCCCAAACCGGATCGAGCGGCACGTATCGTTGAACTGTTGCATCAATTCGAGCTTGACGATGTGCAGGACAGCAAGCCCGACAGCCTGCCACTCGGCGTGAAGCAGCGGTTGCAACTCGCGGTCGCGGTCTTGCACAAACCGGAAATTCTCATCCTGGATGAACCGACATCGGGCGTCGATCCGATCGCGCGGGACGATTTTTGGCGCCTCCTGATCGGACTCTCCCGAAACGATGGTGTGACGATATTCATTTCAACCCATTTCATGAACGAAGCCGAACGGTGTGACCGCATTTCACTGATGCACGCCGGCAAGGTTCTTGCGGTCGGAACACCGTCGGACCTGACCCAAAGTCGCGAAGCCGACACTCTCGATGGCGCCTTCATCGCCTTTCTGGAAGACGCAATAAGAGAGACGGAAACGAGCGAAGAAGCGGAGCCGGCCGTCCGGACCGCGTTCGCACCGGGGCTCACCCACTCGCCGGCGATCGGCCGCAGCGCCGGCAGAATCTGGGCATATGCAAGTCGGGAAGCCAAGGAATTGCTGCGGGACCCGATCCGACTTGCTTTCGCCCTGCTTGGTCCACTCCTTCTCATGATCACCTTCGGATACGGTATCTCGTTCGATGTCGAGGAACTGTCCTATGCCGTCTATGACCAGGATCAATCCGTGGAAAGTCGGCAGTTCCTGGAGAATTTCTCCAGTTCCCGCTATTTCACGGAACAATCGCCGATCGTGGACACTGCGTCCATTGCCCGGCGATTGCAGAGCGGTGAGCTTAAATTCACGATCGAAATCCCTCCCGGTTTCGGTAAGGATCTCCTGAAGGGCCTTCAACCGGAGGTCGGTATTTGGCTGGACGGCGCCATGCCGTTTCGCGCTGAAACCACCCGCGGCTATATTCAGGGCGTGGTGCAGCTTTATCTTGCCGACATGGTGCAACGCCGGCTCGGCGCTCAACCGGAGATCGGCCCGGTCGGACTGGAACCGCGCTTCCGATACAATCAAGCCTTCAAGAGCACGTTTGCGATCACGCCTGGCGTGATCATGCTCCTGTGTGTGCTGATCCCCGCAATGATGACCGCCGTTGGCATCGTGCGTGAGAAGGAAATGGGATCCATAACAAACCTCTACGCAACACCCGTCACCAGGGCAGAATTCCTGCTTGGGAAACAATTGCCCTATATCGTCCTCGCCTTCATGAGCTTTGTAAGCCTCGCCGGACTGGTCCTGTTATTGTTTGGCGTGCCGATCAAGGGATCCTTGCCCGCCCTCGCCATTGGCGCCCTTCTCTATGTCTGGTCGACAACCGGCTTCGGCATGCTGGTCTCATCCTTCGTAAACAGCCAGATAGCCGCGATTTTCGCGACCGCGATCCTGTCCATGATTCCAACGATAAACTTCTCCGGATTCATGACGCCGGTATCGACTTTGGACGGCGGTGCGCGGATCATGAGCCAGTTCTTTCCGGCTCCCTATTTTCAGCAGATCAGTGTCGGCAGTTTCACCAAGAGCCTGGATTTTTCGGACCTTTGGCCCAACCATTTGGCTCTGCTGGCATTCGCCGTGGTCTTTTATGCAACAGCGGCTTTGTTGCTGCGCAAGCAGGAACCGTGACCATGCGCGCGCATTTCGCCAACATTTTCCGGCTTGGAGTAAAGGAACTGAGAAGCGTCCTCGCCGATCCGGTCCTGGTCATTCTGTTGATCTGGACATTCACCGCCGGCATCTACGAAGTCGCACAGAACGCCAAAATGGAGGTTTCGAACGCATCGATCGCTATTGTCGATGAAGATCGATCCGAACTGTCCCGGCGTATTCAGGCCGCTTTCATGCCGCCTTATTTCAAACCCGCCGCCGAGATTACCGGCGACCAGATCGACACAGTGATGGATTCCGGCAGCTTCATCTTCGTTGTCGACATTCCACCAGGTTTTGAAGCTGACCTCCTGTCCGGTCGCAGGCCGGAAATCCAGATCAACATCGACGCCACCGCCATGACCGTCGCAGGCAATGGTGCGTCCTATATACAGAACATAATCTCGCAGGAAACCCTGGATTATCTCGACGCCCGCGGCGCATTCATTACCCTGCCACTGAACATTGTCGAGCGGGCGAAATTCAATCCAAATCTCAACTCCACCTGGTTCATGGCGGTGATGCAGATCATCGACAACATCACGATCCTTGCCATGATCCTGACCGGCGCGGCCCTGATCCGCGAACGCGAACACGGAACGATAGAGCATCTTCTGGTCATGCCCGTCACCGCAACGGAAATCATGATATCCAAAGTGTGGGCCAATGGATTTGTGATTGTCATGGCCGCACTCGCGTCCCTGAGCCTGGTGGTCGAGGGATTGCTTCAGGTCCCGATCGCCGGATCGAAGCTGCTGTTCACTGCCGGGGCAATCCTCTATCTCTTCTCCATCACGTCGCTTGGTATTCTGCTTGCAACGATCGCCGGATCGATGCCGCAATTCGGACTTCTGGCAATCCCTGTTTTTGTCGTGATGAACCTGTTGTCCGGTAGTACGACACCCCTTGAGAGCATGCCGGACTGGCTGCAAACCGTCATGCAGGTCTCACCTTCGACCCATTATGTGTCGTTTTCCCAAGCCGTGCTTTATCGCGGAGCTGATCTCGATATCGTGCTGCCGCAAATGGTGGCGATGGCGGGCATTGGGACGATCTTTTTCATGGTCGCCTTGCTGCGGTTCCGTAAATCCATCGCGGCGTGATCATCCCTGCCGGTGCAGCAGACGCTCTTCCGGGCTTTCCACTTCCAATGGTTGGATCAAAAGTGTATGGGCTGCCATTGTCTATCGACCTGCGGGTCGATTTCCTCAACCGGGTGGTCAATGATTCCTGATCTTTCACCCGGCGAAATCCGGCGCACCAGAAACGGACCGTCCCATGACTTATGCCATCACTCCCCCTGCAATTCCGACCCTGCCCATCGATGGATCCGATGATCTGTTTCCGGTCCGGCGTATCTATTGCATCGGTCGCAACTTCGCCGATCACGCTATCGAGATGGGTCATGACCCGGATCGTGAACCGCCGTTTTTCTTCCAGAAAAACCCAGACAATATCGATCTCAGCGGCACTTTCGCTTACCCGCCGCAATCAAGCGATGTGCATCACGAGATCGAAATGGTGGTCGCCCTGAAGAGCGGCGGCACGAATATCGGCCTCGATGGCGCCCTCGACCATGTCTTTGGCTATGCAGTCGGTCTCGACATGACCCGCCGCGACCTGCAGGGCCAGATGAAGAAGATGGGACGGCCCTGGGAAATCGGCAAGGCGTTCGAGGGGTCCGCGCCGATGGGCCCGATATACCCTGTCTCCGCCATCGGCCATCCTGACAACGGCCTCGTCGAACTGACCGTCAACGGTACGGTCAGGCAGAGCGGTGACCTGAACCAGATGATCTGGAAGGTTCCGGAAATGATTTCCTATCTGTCGGAATATTTCACGCTGGATGCCGGCGACCTGATCATGTCCGGCACGCCAGCCGGCGTCGGTCCGGTCGCACGCGGCGACACGCTGGTCGCGCGCGTTGACGGTGTCGGCGCGATTGAATGCAAGGTGGTTTGATCGTCATCGCGACACATCCTGCAAAATCCGATTGTCAGGATCATAAGGCGGCCGCGCCAGGACATGCGCGGCTACCTCCAGACCAAGAAGATTGACCGTCAACCCTGAGGAAAGATCTCCGGCATCACCGCGAAAATAGGCAAGTGCCAGGCGCTTGCCGACACGGTGACCGAAAGCCCCGGACGTGACCATCCCGACCGGCCGGCCGTGCCTTGACACCGTGTGCGCATAAAATGGATCGGCGGGACCGTCCGGATCGAGCTCCAGAAGGTGCATTGACCAGTGATCGGCGGACGCGGCACGTTCCAACATGGTCTCGCGCCCCCGAAAGGAGCGTCCCTGTGTGCGCACGAGGGAATTGAGACCGGCTTCCAGCGGAGTCCGTTCCACTGTGAAATCCATCCCCCAGGCCCGAAACCCCTTCTCCAACCGCATCGCGTTCGCAGCGAACGCACCAAAATATCCGATTTTACAGCGCTCGCCGGCCGCCAGGACCGCATCATGGAGACCCTTCAGATCGTCCATGGCGCAGTGCAATTCCCAACCGAGCTCCCCGACATAGGAAACGCGCAACGCGCGAACCGCGATGCCCGCCACGGTGATATCTCTTGCCGTCAGCCAGGGAAACCCGTCGTTGGAGAGGTCGCAATCGGTCAACGCACCGAGGACGGTTCTGGATTTCGGCCCCATCAAACCAATGACCGCGAGATCATCGGTTCTGTCCTCGATGGACACCGACGCGAAGGCTTTGGCATGAAGCCGCAGCAGATCGGCATCCTGTCGCCTGCCGGCGGCTGCGCTGGTCAGATAGAACCGTTCGTCGTCCAGCCGCACGATCGTGAATTCTCCAGCCACCCCGCCCGACTGCGTCAATGCATGTGTCAACCCGATCCGGCCGGATTTTGCCGGCGGACGGTTGGAACCGAGGCTCTGCAGGAAGGCGTCGGCGTCGGCGCCCGCAATTTCGAACTTGGAAAACACGCTCATGTCGCAGACACCGACATGGTGCTGAACCAGGGCACATTCCCGCGCGACGGCATTGAACCAGTTGGTACGGCGAAAACTGTCCCGGCAGACGCCGACATCATCGGGCGAGGCAAACCAGTTCGGCCGCTCAAATCCATATGCGAATCCCATGACGGCGCCGGCCTGTTTGAGCGTATCGTGGATTGGCGTGGTTTTGACGGGCCGGCCGGCTTCCAGTTCTTCAAGCGGATAGTGTATGGCGAATTGGCGTCCATAGCCGTCCATCGCCTTGGCAAGGCGATAGTCACGATCCGCATACCCTCCAAATCGCCTCGGATCGACAGCCAGCATGTCCATCGGCTGTTCGTCGTTGACGATCCACTCGGCCAGCATCATGCCGGCCCCGCCCCCTTCCATCACGCCCATCGATGAACCGGTCAGGAGCCAGGCATTGTCGCGCCCGAAAGCCGGGCCGATCAGCGGATTGGCGTCCGGCGTGAATGTGATCGGCCCGTTGACGATCGTCTTTACACCCGCATCGGCAAGGACCGGGATCCGCGCCATCACCAGTTCCAGAATGGGCTCTATCCACTCGAGTTCCGGCGGCAGCAATTCCATACCGAATTCCGCGGGTACGCCATCGACGGACCAGGGATGTGCAACTTTTTCGTAGGGGCCGATGATGAAACCATCGCGTTCCTGGCGCACATACCAGCTTTCCTCGGGGTCGCGGATGATCGGCAATTCCGTGTCAAACCCGTCCAGCGCGGAAACCCGGTCGGTGACCAGATATTGATGCAGCATCGGCACGACCGGCAGGTCGAGACCCATCATGATACCGATTTCGCGGCACCAGGTGCCGGCCGCATTGACGACGTGTTCGGCAACGATTTCACCCTTGTCGGTTCGCACCAGCCATTCGCCGTTCGCCTGTTGTTCCAGACCGGTCACCCGCGTATGTCTGTAGATATCGGCGCCGCGACTGCGGGCCCCCTTGGCCATGGCGTTGGTTGCCAGCGTCGGATCCACATGCCCGTCATTCGGCTCGTATATGGCGCCGATCAGACCTTCGGTTTCGACAAGCGGATAGATCTCCTTCAATTCATCGGGCGTCAGGATATGGAACCTGTTGTCGATGAAAGAACCGAGGCCTTGAATGTGCCGGAATTCGTCCATCCGGTCTTGCGACCGGGTCATGCGCAATGCGCCGCAGGCATGAAATCCGACCGGATCACCGGTTTCCTGCTCCAACACCGTCTTGTACAGCGCGATCGAATGTCCTCGCATCAATTGCACCGGCAACGAATGGGCAAAATTTGTCGCAAGCCCCGCGGCGTGCCAGGTCGATCCCGCGGTCAACTCGTTCTTTTCCACCAGCGTCACATCGCTCCATCCGAGCTTGGTCAGGTGGTACAGCAGCGAAACACCCATGGCGCCTCCGCCGATAACGACAACCCGGGCGTGACTTCGCATGGTGGTTTTCCTTTGCAAGAGGAGCGGTCAGCCGCGCATGCGCGCGCCGTCGGGATCATAAGGCGGCCGGCGAAGAGGCATCAGCGCAAACCGTTCACCGGCAACCTCAATCTGGTAGACCGCCGAACGGAGCTCGTTCAGGGATTCTTTGTTGCGGCTTTGTACCCAGCCAAAACACAACGATTTGCCCGTACGAGGCCCTACTGCACCCGACGTTGTCAGGCCGACGATTTTGTCATCGCGCAGGATCAGTTCGTCATGCAAGAGAAGCGGCTTTGCATCTGCCACTTCAAACAGAAGCAGTCGCCGATCGAGACCAGACCGTTTCTGTTCGACAAGCGCCTGCCTGCCGATGAATCCGCCGGGCTTGTCCCACGCCACCGCAAAGTCGAGGCCGGCTTCCAACGGTGTGTCCGCTGACCCGATTTCGTGTGACCAATGCCGAAACCCCTTTTCGATCCTGCACCCATCGAGACAGAGATGCCCGGCATGTGTTAGGTCGAATGCGGACCCCGCGTCGCAAAGCAACGTGTGCACATAATCCGCAAATTCGGTCGGCACATAGAGCTCCCACCCCAGTTCGCCAACGAAGCTGACCCGGGTCGCTCGCAGCTTTACCGCGCCGATGTCGATGACCTGCGATGTTGAAAAGGGAAACACAGAAGCATAGAGATCAACACGCGAGAGGCTCGACAGCAACGCTCTGGATTTCGGGCCCATGATACCGATAACGGCGAAAGCCGAAGTAATGTCCGTCAGGCCGACCCGGTCATTCACGTCGATATTGCGTTCCATCCACATCCGGTCCCGGGTCCGGGTCGCCGCTCCCGACACAATCCAAAACCGATCGTGCGCCAGCCGAGTCACCGTCACATCGGCTTCGATGCCGCCCCGTTTGTTGAGCATCGGCGAATAGATGACCGCACCGACGGCACCGTCGACATCCGCCGAACACAAACGCTGCAGAACCTTGCAGGCATCCGGTCCGCTGACTTCGAATTTGCCAAACGGGCTCAGTTCGAAAAGCGCAACGTCGTTCATCACGGAACGTCCTTCTCGGGCCGCGATTGGCCACCAGGACTGTGGCCCGAACGAGTATTTCAATGCGGAGTCCTCTCCGTCGCGGGCGAACCACAACGGCCGTTCCCACCCCGTCGGCACCCCGAACACGGCGCCTTTTTCAACAAAGGCCCGATGCAGAACCGAACGCCGGACAAAACGTCCCGTTTTCATCTGTTTGAGGGGCCAATGCATGTCGAACTGATTGGAAACGACCTCCTGCAGCCGTTCGACGACGAAAGCAGGCGAACTGTCTGACGGCTCGAACCGCGCAACGTCGACTTCCCACAAATCCATCGGCGGCGCATCGTCGACGACCCATTCCGCCAGAGCTTTGCCGACACCGGCCGAAGACATAATGCCGATTGAGTTGAACCCCGCCGCGACGAACAGACCACGTACGCCCGGCATTTCACCCATTGCCTGCTTCGTGTCTATGGTGAAGGATTCGGGCCCGTTCATGAAATGTTGTATGCCCGTGGATTCCAATATTGGCAGGCGGTGCAGACCGGCCTGAAGAAACGGTTCGAATTGCTCCCAGTCCTCGTTGAAGCTGAGGAAGGACGCCTTCGGGTCCACGCTGTCGACGGACCAGGGTTTTGCGTTCGGTTCAAAACCGCCGAGGACAAGCTTGCCGGCATCCTCCTTGACATAGATGCGGGCATCGAGGTCGCGCACGATTGGACAAGGGTCCGGCAAATCACCGATCGGTTCACTCACCACGTACATGTGCTCGACCGCGTGCAATGGCAGCGGTGCCCCGGCGGTGGCGCCAAGTGCATTGGCCCAGGCTCCGGCACAATTGATGACAATATCGGTACGGATATGCTGACCATCCTCAAGTACCACACCGCGTACGCGGCCATGTTCGCTCTGAATCGATTGAACTCCGGCATGTTCAACAAGCGCAACGCCCGCCGCCCTCGCACCCCGGGCATAGGCCATGCAGATATCGACCGGATTGGCCTGCCCGTCTTCATCGACCCACACCCCGCCGGCGAGATCGTCGACACGCGCCAGCGGATATCGATGCGCGACGTCGGTCGCAGACAATTCCTCGACGCCCAGCCCGACCCGTCTGCCCATCGCGCCGATCCGGCGTAATTCGATCATGCGGTCCGGAGTTTGTGCCAACCACATGCCTCCGGTCTGCCGGAATCCGGTCTTCTGTCCGGTCTCGGCCTCGAGCCGGGCAAAAAGTTCAGCCGAATATTGTGCAAGTCGGGTAAGGTTCAGCGATGATCGGAGCGGTCCGATTATTCCGGCCGCATGCCATGACGTACCGGAAGTCAGTTCATTGCGCTCTAACAACACCACATCGGACCAGCCCAGTTTGCCTAAATGATAGGCAACACTCAGGCCGATGACGCCGCCGCCGACAATAATCGCTTTTGCCGAATCTCTCACAATCACTCCCGCTCACGCCGTACAAGGCCAGCCCCGAAGCTATGCGACCAGGTGCGATAAATTCAACGCCTTCCGGAAACCATTAGAAACTCTAATAATCCAAGCCCGGCAATACCTTGCTTCCAATGTCTTACGCCTTCACGTCACGGCTCGGAATCCGAAACCGGAAAACGGATCCCACTCCGGGCTCGCTGTCGACATCAATCTGCCATCCGTGGGTTGCGACAATATCTTTGACAAAAGAAAGTCCAATCCCGCTGCCTTCATATTCATGTTTCGCAACCAGGCGCGTAAAGGGCTCAAAGATACGGTTTTTGTAAACCGGATCGAATCCGATCCCGTTGTCGGAGATTACGAGTTCGTGGATTTGAGTCCGCGGATCAATAACGGACGAGATTTCAACTTGTGGCGACCGGTCGGCACGTGTGTATTTGACGGCATTGTCGAGGAGGTTTGAAAGACAGATCTTGAGCAGGTTTCGATCTGCCCGAAGCGCTTTGAGCGAAAGGTTTATGTTGATGGACACGCGTTCGGAATCGTGTTCTGCCATCGCCTCGTCAATCAGGTCCGGCAACAAAATCCATTCCCGGTTCAGCGTTTCATTTGCCAGGGTTGCAAACTTCAGAACGTTCTCGACAAGCGTATTTCCCCTTCGGGCTGCCTCGCGGATGCGTGTGATCGTGTCGTGTGGATCACCATTTTCCGGATTCCGAAGATCATCCTCGAGAAAATCTGCAAACACGGCGATTTTGCGTAATGGTTCCCGAAGATCGTGCGAGGCCAGATAGGCGAATTTGCGCAATTGCTCCGCCTGCGCGGTCAATTGTGCTTCCCGTTGGCGGTGCTCGGTAATATCCTGAAAGGTCGTAACAGTCGCCGTCGGAGCAGCGCCTTCCTCATTTCGTACCGGTTCGCTGTTGATCGAGATCCAGGTTTCCACGCCATCCGGTTTGAGGACGCCCATGATCACGTTGCGCTGAGGCTGACCGGTTCGAAGGGTCACCATTGCCGGATGCTCCTCGCCGGGGAACTCGGATCCGTCCGGCCGAATCGCATGCCATCTCGGGTCCATCGACGTTCGCCCCATCATCTGATCGACTGTAAGCCCGAGGATTTCCGCCGCGGCCGGGTTCGACAGGACGATCTCGCCATTCGCATCCTGCATGACAACGCCATCTGTTATGACCGCCAGTGTCGAACGCTGCATGGCTTCCGTCACAGAGACGGCACGCAACGCTTCGCTTTCGCGTTCGAGCGTGCCGGCAAGTTCGGTTTCAATACGTTTGAGCTCCGTGATATTTGTTCCGAAACCGGCCGTGTATCCGCCAGGAAGGCGCTGTTCACGCGCCAGATACCATTGGCCGGAATGACGCAATACCTCGATGGGTTCGCCGGGGTTTTCTCTGGCCGCAAGACGGTCTCGCAGCCACTCTTCTTCCCGCCCTTTCGCTTTCGGATAGACACCTGCCGCAAGAGCTGCCTGAAGATAATCCCCAAACAACAATCCCGGGCGTATCATGTCTTGCACGCCTTCATTCATTTCACGGTAACGTCGATTGCACATGACAAGGCGATCATCGCCATCCCACAGGGCGAACAGCTGATCGAGATTTTCGATCGCCATCGCGAGCCGTTCGGCCGTTCGCAGGGCAGTTACTTCGACGGTGATGTCTGTTCCGGTTCCGCGGTAGCCTTGAAAAACTCCTTCCGAATCGAAGACCGGCCGGCCCGTCGTGCGCATCCATTTCTGTCCGTCGGGTCCCTGCCGTTGAAAGACGAAATCTGAAAACGGCCGCCGTTGTCGCAGCGTTTCAAGGTGCTCCTCCCATTGATGCATGGGCATCGACTCGGGAATTCCGAAATCTTCCCGGGTCTTGCCATAGTGCCATTCCGCCGGCACACCGGTAATATCGAACACATTCGAAGAAAAATAGGTAAACCGCAGGTCCGCATCCGTTTCCCAGAACCAGCTGCCGGATGTGGTCGCGAAATCCTCCAGGCGGGTTCGGTTCAGGCCAATGTCCGCGGATCGCGCATCCGGCTCATCCTCGTTATCGGTCATTTGGATTCCATCGGCAGTCAACAATCTCGCGTCGCTCTTGCTGCAGTCTTCGCATCCAAGCTTTTTGCTCGTTGTGTAAACAGGCTATTGTTTTGATATCGCACATTCCAGACGATTCTGCACCTCGGCTCGGTCGTATCGGACAGGTGCCCGCAAATTCGAAAACCGCGCGGTAATATCCATCATTAGAAATCCCGATGCGTTTCAAAACGTCTGGCGCATCGCCGTTTTGACTGTATCGTTCAGGGAACCGGCCTGGATCCCAATCTGAACTCCCGGCCTATTCACACACCTTCGCCGAGGCCCGCAACATGACTGACACCGCCCTGCAAGTCGATTGGTCGACGGATGCCATCATCGAGCGTCGGGAAACCTATTATGCCGCCTCCCAACGGGCCTTTGTTCCCTACAGGAAGCCATTGATTATCAAGAAGGGGCGCGGTCAGTACGTCTGGGACGAAGAGGGCAACAAATATATTGATCTACTCGGGATGAATCTTTGTGTTTGTGTCGGACATTGCCATCCAACGGTCGTCAACGCCGTGAAGAGCCAGGTCGAAGACCTAATGCATTGCACCACGATGTTCTACCATCCCGTGCCGGCCCACTTTGCTGAAGAACTTGCCGCGACCATGCCGAAGGGACATGACTGGGTCGTACATTTCACCAATTCCGGGGCGGAAGCGATCGACCTGGCTCTTTTGATGGCGCGCTCGAAAACCGGCAACAATGACCTGCTCGCCCTGTGCGGCTCCTATCACGGCGCCACAATGGGCGCTCAATCAGTGACCGGCATTAGCGGATTTCGTCACAACGTGGCGCAGCCGGGCGGCGTCACCTTCGTTGCCGAACCGAACCAGTATCGCGGGATATTCGGTGAAGGCGTTGAACCCTATCTGGAAGAGCTCGACCGTTCGATCCACTATCAGACTTCGGGCAAGCTCGCAGGCATGATCATTGAACCGATCCAAGGCTATGGCGGCATCGTCCCCATGCCAGGCGGATACATGTCGGGTGCGTTCGAGCGCGTGCGCGCGCACGGCGGGCTCGCCATAGTCGATGAGGTTCAGTCCGGTTTCGCGCGGACCGGATCGTCCATGTGGGCGTTCGAGGCAGACGGGGTCGTGCCTGACATTGTGGTTATGGCCAAAAGCATCGGAAACGGTATCCCTCTTGGTGCCGTCGTCGCAAGGCGCGACGTTGCCGAAGCCATGGCCGACAAATTCCTGTTTCACACTTACGGCGCCAATCCGGTTGCCTGCGCCGCCGGCCGTGCCGTCCTCCAGGTCATTCGCGAAGAAAAACTGCAGGAGAATGCCCGCGAAGTTGGCTCCGCTTTAATCGACAGATTGAAAAACCTCCAACAGAAACATGAAATCATTGGCGATGTTCGCGGACGCGGTTTGCTCATGGCGATCGAATTGGTCAAGGATCGTCACTCCAAGGCTCCCGCGACCGACGAAACCGCGGCCCTGTTTGAACGCACCCGCGAGGAAGGTCTTGTGCTGTCGAAGTCCGGCCCCTATCGCAGCGTTTTGCGGATGGTCCCACCGATCTGCCTTTCGATGGACGATGTTGCACAGGTCGGCGATGCGATGGAGCGCTGTTTCGACGCCGAGTTCGGCTAGAGCCGTTCAGGTCTAAGCCGCCCACTTCGGGAGTGGTCAATGAAAAGTGCGCAAGATCAGAGTGAATCCCGTGAACGAGCGCGCCGCAAATCGGGCGGTCGCGCCGGACGGGTCGCGGCGCGGGCCGTGCATCGCCCGATCGGTAAACCCTACATCAGCCGCCGCCTAGGGACGTTCAACATCCTGGATGAAGAAGGCCTCAGTCTGATCGAATCCAATGCCGATCTGCTCTTGCAGGAAACCGGTATGGAGTTCCACGACGACCCGGAACTGCTGGAGATTTTCCGGGACGCCGGTGCTGATATCGATGGAGTGCGCGTACGATTCGAGCCGGGCATGTGTCGCTCGATCATCCAGCGCACGGCCCCCTGTAAATTCAAGCAACATGCCCGCAATCCGGACAAATCCGTATGGATCGGCGGCGACAATACGGTTCTGTGCCCATCCTGGGGGCCGCCCTTCGTGCACGATCTCGACGTCGGCCGACGCTATGCGACCCTTGCCGACTTCGAACGACTGGTGAAGATCCATCATACAATTCCGACGCTCCACCATTCCGGCGGTGTCGTTTGCGAGCCCGTCGATCTTCCGGCGAACACCCGCCATCTGGACATGTTGTACACCCACATACGCTATTCAGACCGGCCGTTCATGGGAGCCTTTATCGGTGCCGAGCGCGCCGGCCATGCGATAGAGATGGCGCAAATCGTCTTCGGCAGGGAATTTCTGGACAACAATGCCGCGCTTTACTGCGTCAGCAATACCAATGCACCGCTCGTGCTTGACGCCAACATGTCCGGGGCTTTGAAGACCTATGCGCGCGCAAACCAGCCGGTCGCCTGCACCCCGTGGACACTGGCCGGCGCCATGAGCCCGTGCACGGTTGCAGGCACTCTGGCCCAGGTTCTGGCCGAGGCGCTCGCGTGCCTCTGTCTCGTGCAATTGATCAATCCCGGCGCCCCCTGCCTGATGGGCAGCTTTGCCAGCACCCTCTCGATGCAAAGCGGCGCGCCGACCTTTGGCACGCCGGAGGCGGCCAAAATGGTTCTCGTCTCGGGTCAATTGGCCCGCAGGCTCGGGGTACCGCTGCATACGGTCGGAACCCTTTCGGCATCCAAGGTCCCAGACGCCCAGGCAGAACAGGAAGCGACCTGGAGCCTTTTGATGGCCATGCTTGCCGGCGCCAACCTGGTCAACCATGCCACCGGCTGGCTCGAGGGTGGCCTGGTAACATCCTACGAAAAAACCGTCATTGACGCCGATCTCTGCGGCAAGGTCGCCAGCCTGTTCGAAGGCGTCGACCTGTCAGACAATGCGCAGGCCATGGACGCGATCCGTTCGGTCGGTCCCGGGTCGCATTTTCTCGGAAGCGAACACACCCAGGCTAATTTCCTCGACGCCTTCTACCAGTCGACGAATGCCGACAGCAACTCGTTCGAGCAATGGCAGGCTGATGGAAGCCTGGACGCAGCCCAGCGCGCCAACATTCAGTGGAAAGCGCTGCTCGACACCTATGATGATCCCGGTCTCGATCCGGCTGTCGACGAGGCCCTGCAGGCATTCATCGCAAAGACCAAGGCAGGGATGCCGAATGCGGATTACTTCTGATCCTGATCAGGCACCCTCGACAATCATCAGTTCGGAATCCGCAACCGAATTGCGGATAGCCTTGGCGGCCTGATACTCCTCAGAATTGTAGCAATCCAGTGCATGCTGCACCGAGGGAAACTCGATCACCACATTACGGGCCCGGATGGAACCTTCTAGCGCGTGGGTTTCGCCACCGCGGCATTTGAAGTCGGCACCGAACCGTTCGAAGGCGGGCTTCGCCGTGCTGACATAATCCTTGTATCGCTCCGGATCCCGGATATCGACGTGCGCAATCCAATAGCCTTTTTTCGACATAATCCCTATCCTCCCCCTGGCCGCGTGCCCGCGCCGGATGTTTTCATTGAGAGCGGCCGCGAGTCGGGCCGCATGGTTCGCACCAAACCTAAACGCGGATGCCCTCCCATGCCAATGGCAACAATTGCGAAAACCCACCGCTCATCCGACTTCCCAACCTCCCAACCCGATTGGAATCCCCTATGAGCGACCGGACGAAGTTCGATTTCAATCTGTTTCGGGCCATGGAAGTGTTTCTTGCGGTAGTGGAGTCCCGGCAGGTCACCCAGGCGGCAGCGGTGCTTGGCATGACACAATCTGCCGCTTCCCAGCACATCAAGAACCTGGAGACCGCTTTTGAAACAAAACTGCTGGACCGCACATCGCGCCCGATCCAACTCACCAAGGCAGGCGTTTCACTTTATCGGCGGGCTCTCATAATCACCAATGAGATCGACGACCTCACGGCCGATGTCAGGCGTCTCAACGCAACCCCGATTCCGGTTCTGCGCGTCGGCATGCTCGCCTCGATCGCCACCACTCTGATGGCCGACCTCGTGACAATAGCGCGCGAACGGTTTTCAATTCCCGAGGTCGTTGCCTATGCCGGTCTCGCCAATGATCACCTGAATCTGCTGCGCACACGCCAGGCCGACATGACCATTACGTCGGACGCCTTTTATGACGTCGACGGGCTGGAACGAATTCCAATTCTGCGGGAGAACTTCCTGCTTGTGACACCTGCCGGCCACGACGGTCCCGTCGATGACCTGTTGGAACTGTCCGGCACCTTGCCGCTCGTCCGGTTTACGGCCAACGCTCCTGTCGGACGGCAAACCGATCAACATCTTCGCCGGTTGCGGCTTGAAATTCCCCGACTGATCGATGCCGACCGCAGCAGCATGGTCACCGCCTGCGTGGCTGCCGGCCAGGGCTTCGCCATTCTGACGCCCACGCTTTTGATCGATGGCATGACCGAAGGCATGGCCCTGAAGGTACAAAAACTGCCGGCCCCGGGATTTTCCCGCACAATCCATGCAGTGTTCCGATCCGAGGAACTCGGCGCCTTGCCGCAAGTTCTCGCCTCCCGATTTGGAGAGGTGTTGCGAACCGCAATTGTAAGGGCCCTCGGTCCGGCTGGCGCAGACGCAATCCTCGATACCGCCGAATAACAGCAGGAATCATTGGGGCGGTCGCACTCAGATCAAACCGCCATTTACATGCAACGACTGCCCCGTGACATAGGACGCACCCTCACCGATCAGAAACTCGATCATCGCCGCTACCTCGTCCGGCTTGCCAATGCGTCCGACCGGAATCAAGGCCTCTAATTCCTTCAGCTTTTCCAGCGGTAGGCCGTCGCCGGTTCCCTTGTCTTTTTCGATGTAGCCCGGAACCACGCAATTGACCGTTACGCCGTCACGCGCGAAATCGAGGGCGAGGCTGCGGACCGCGGTTTCAAGTGCGCCTTTCGAGGCCGCGGACATGGGAAATTGCGGCATGTCGGTTCGAAACACATGGGCTGTGAAGCTGCCGACAGCAACGATGCGTCCCCCACCGGATTTTCGCAAAAGCGGTTGGCCGGCGCGTGCCAGCGCAAAGAAGCTGAACAGATTTCCGCGAAACGCATAGTCGATGTCGGAAGCACTCCCCTCTGCGAACGATTTCAGCAACGGGAAGCCGGCATTTGCAATCAATCCGTCAAGGCCGCCAAATGCCTGTTCACAATCCGACACGAGTCGCTCTGCCATATTGGGCTCCGCCAGATCGCCAAACCCCACCTCAACGCGCGCACCATTGGATTCGGCTTCCCGTCTGACATCGGCCAGCGCATCTTTTGATTTGCGCGCATGCAGGAACAGCGAGATCCCGGGCGCTGCAACGCGTCGGGCGAAGGCCGCACCAATGCCTGAAGATGCTCCGGTGACAAGAAGTGTTTTGCTGCTCACGACAGTGTGCCTTTCGGGTTTTGTCTGGATATGAACCCGCACCAGTCTTCGGATCGGATCCAGTCGCAGAACGCGGTGATAATTTCAATATCCAGTCCGGTCGTCGGAAGAATGAGATAGAATCCGGGAACCAGGTCTTCTGGAAACTCCGCAAGCGCATCCAACCCGAACGGTGCCACAAGGTCACCAGACTTGATGTCGTCCACGGCGTCTGGCGCGGAAATCAGTCCGATCCCCATCCCCGCGAGCGTCGCCCGCCGCATGGACGAAGCATCATCGAACAGGACCGCGCTGTCAGGACGCGGGGCTTCAACGTGAAGATGGGCAAGGATATCGCGCCAAAGACTGTTGGGCACACCGACATTGAGCAGCGTATGCCGGACGAGATCGCCAGGTTCCGTCAGCGGCGGTCCGTCATTCAATATAGAGGGTGCGCAACAGATTACCTTGTGGTCACGGGTCAATAAGGATGTCTGCAGCCCATCCCAGTCGTCGCCGTATCCCCACTGGATCGCGACGTCGATTTCGTCGCGATCGAAATCCGGGGTGTCGATGCGAGTGGTGAGCCGCAAATCGCAACCCGGCTTCAACCGCCTGAACCCATCCAATTGCGGGATAAGATAGCGGGTTGCAAAATAGGGTGTGACATTCAGATTGATCCGGTCCGTCGACCGCTGCCTGCCGACAAGTCTCAAGCCATCAGCAAAACTCTTGAAGCCGCTTTCCACATAACGAGACAGGACAACTGCATCCTTTGTCGGCGCGATAGCGCGCCCATGACGCGTAAACAGGGAAACCTGGATGTGAGCCTCCAGCAATCTGACCTGCTGGCTGACCGCCTGCGGCGTAACCGCGAGATCTTCCGCTGCGGCCCGCAGGCTGCCATGACGCATAACTGCGTCGAATGCCTTCAAAGTGTTGAGAGGTGGCAGCTTATTGCGGCGTCCGGTCATCAAACTTTCGATCAAGGAACCGTGTGGGTCGTAGAACTGAGATATTCCTATGCGCATTCATGCGCAAACACGAATGTTGGTGATTCCGCGCCGATTCTGATCTACTAACACGCAAACGCCAACGCACAATCCGAATCCACCCTTTCCCAGGCTGTCACCGGCCGGGAGCGTCGGGGCAAGATTGGGAGCGTGTATGAGAGCGCCGGTCCGGCAATTCTTCGCCGATCAGACCGGAACAAATCCAAAAACACGGCCTTCGGGGAATTCAATGCAGGAATTGAGGAACGTAAAAATCGTCGCGACACTCGGTCCGGCTTCATCCAGCCGCGAAATCATTCGCGAACTGGCGAAAACCGGTGTCGACGTCTTCCGTCTCAACATGAGTCACGGGACCCATGAAGAGCAGGCCGCGCGCTACGAATTGGTGCGGGAAGTAGAGCACGAACTGGCCCGTCCAATAGGTATTCTGGCGGATATGCAAGGCCCGAAGATACGGTGCGGCACCTTCGCCAACGGCCCTCATGAACTTTCCGTCGGCGACACGTTCACGCTCGATTCCGACGAGACACCGGGTGACGCAACGCGGGTTCACCTTCCCCACCCGGAAATTCTCGATGCATTGATTGAGAAAGCCACGGTTCTGGTGAACGATGGGAAGATCCGATTGCGTGTCACAGGACTGCGGCCCGGCGCCGTCGATACCGTGGTAGAGGTGGGCGGAGAAATCTCAGATCGCAAGGGGGTCAATCTGCCAGACGTGACACTGCCGGTGCGCGCTCTGACCGACAAGGACCTGAAAGACCTGGAATTCGCATGCAATTTAGGCGCCGACTTCATCGCACTGTCCTTTGTCCAGCGGGCCGATGACGTGGAAGAAGCCAAAGCGCTGATAAAGGGTCGCGCGGCTGTGATGGTCAAGATCGAGAAGCCTGCGGCGATCGAGAACTTTCCCGCGATCCTGGCGGCAACCGATTCCGTCATGGTGGCGCGGGGCGATTTGGGCGTGGAAATGCAGGTCTCCGAATTGCCGCCGATACAAAAGAAACTGATCAATGCCTGCCGTGCGGTCGGAAAGCCGGTGATCGTCGCCACCCAGATGCTTGAAAGCATGATCTCTTCGCCCGTCCCGACCCGCGCGGAAGTGTCCGATGTCGCGGGGGCGATCTATGATGGTGCCGATGCGGTCATGCTTTCAGCCGAGTCCGCGGCAGGAGACTTCCCGGTCGAGGCCGTTAAGACGATGGATCAGGTTGCCCGGCGTGTCGAACACGATCCTGTCTACAGGGAACTGATGGAAGCCTCGCGCCAGAGCGACAAGACCAGTATTGCCACCGCAATCGCCGCAGCGGCACGAGAGGTCGCCGAAACAACCGACGTGGCGGCCATCTGCTGCTTTACCTATTCCGGCTCCACCGCAATGCTCGCCTCACGGGAACGGCCACGCGTTCCGATGATCGCATTGACACCGCAAACCTCGACTGCACGTCGACTCACTCTGTTTTGGGGCATCCACAGCGTTATTTCGGAACGTGTCGAACGCTTTAAGCTTGCCGTCGTCTCCGCGGTCAGAGCCGTGCGTTCCATGGGAATCGCGGAAGAAAACGACCGCATCGTCGTCACGGCGGGTGTGCCGTTCAATCAGCCCGGGTCCACCAATATTTTGCGCGTGGCGCTGGCGAATGAACGCTCGATATTCGAGGGCGAACCCGGATAAGCCTATTCAATGCTGCCCGACGGATTGTCTTCAGCGTTGGGCGTCACATCGAGAACACGGGCACGCATGGTGATCGTCGCTTCCGGCTTGCAATCCGTCATGCAAGGCTCCGCGGTCGAGAGGCCGGGCGTGTCCGGCCTTGGATCCTCAAAGAAATTCGCCTCGTTCGGCAGCTTGATTGAACCAAAGTTCTCGTCGGACAGTGTGAAGTCTTCGTCTTCGACGATGTCGTTCATGTAAAGAAGGTACGCCGTAATGGCATACACTTCGTCGGCCGTCAGGGACTGTGCTTCTCCGAAGGGCATTGCCCGGTACACATAGTCATACACGGTCGAGAGATAGGGCCAGTAGGACCCGATCGTCTTGACCGGTCGTTCGCCGGTCAACGTGTCCTGTCCGCCCGCCAGAACCGGCCAGCGATCGACACCCTCTCCGAACTCGCCATGACAGGCTGCGCACTTCTCGCCAAAGACCGTTTCGCCGTCAGCGACATTGCCAGCGCCCTTCGGCAATCCGACACCGTCGGGCCTGACGTCGATATCCCAGGCCTTGATTTCCGCCTCGGTTGCCGGTCGCCCAAGGTTGAGGGACCCGGCAAAAGCCGGCACAACCAAACCGACCCCGACGATTGCAACGGCAACGGATTTACGAAACCTCGACATTCTCAACCTCTCCGCCAGCCTTCACATGCCAGGTCTGAATGGCATTGTTATGATAAATCGAATTGACGCCGCGCACGGCTCTGAGTTCTGTCTTGGTCGGCTGCACATACCCGATCGTGTCAATCGCCCGGGATTGCAGAAGCAGCGGCGATCCGTCCCAATCGAACTCATAGTAGAAGCGGTGCATCGACTTATCGAGGCTCGGGCCGTCGAGCCGTGCGGTGCGCCAGTTCCTGCCGCCATCCAAAGACACGTCAACCCGATCGACCCGACCCCGTCCGGACCAGGCGACGCCGGACAGAACCGTATGCCCCGATGTGTGTGTGAGCGGCGCCTGCGGCGAAGGGTTGGTGATCACCGATTTCGCGTCCATCTCCCAGGTGAAGCGACGCGCTTTTCCATTTTCCATCAGGTCGGTATATTTCGAAGTCTCTTCACGATGATGCCAGGGCATGTCGCCGACTTCGATGCGGCGCAACCATTTGACCCACATATTGCCTTCCCAGCCGGGCACCACCAGCCGCAAAGGATAGCCCTGCTCCGGCCGCAGCGCCTCGCCATTCATCTTGAAGGCGACGAGGCAATCGTCGAGCGCCTTGAACAGGGGCACCGACCGTGTCATCGCGGATGCGTCAGCGCCTTCCGGCAACAGCCACTTGGCGTTCGATTTCACGCCGGCCTCAGCCAGCAGGTATTTGAGCGGAACACCGGTATACATGACGTTGTGGATCATGCCGTGGGTAAACTGGCAGCCGTTCAGTTGGGCGCCGCGCCATTCCATACCGGAATTGGCGGCGCATTCGAGAAAATAGATCCGGTTCTCTCGGGGAAACCGCATCAGATCCTGCATGGTGAAGACCAGCGGCTTTTCGACAAGCCCATGGATCATCAGCCGGTGTTCCGCGGGATCGATCTCCGCGATGCCGGCATGATGGCGCTCGAAACACAGACCGTTCGGGGTTATGATTCCTTCGAGTTCGTGCAGCGGTGTGAAGTTGACCGAAGAGACGGGATCAGCGGTCAACCACGCGACATGGCGACGAACGACTGATTTCTCGAATTCGGAGGGTGCTCCGTAGGGATTGGCATCAACACCGTCACCAAGATATTGGTTCCAGTCCTTTTTCTCGAGGATCGCAGGGTCGCCAGCCTCGGCACGTGCCCCCGACAACGCCGCCGCGCTGCCGGCGAGGGTGAGGCCCGCCGCAACACCGGATTTGAGGAAGGCCCGCCGCGATCCCGCTCCCGCCGTTTTCCCTTCAATTGCCTTGCTCATTGGCATCCTCGTTTCCATCCCGTTTTAGGGTCTGTGGATAGTTATTTTGTGCCCATAGACCCTTGTCCGAACATATTATTACATTCAATATTTTGAATGTAAATAAGATCCCCGTCCGGTGCGGCAATATGGTGTCTGAAATTATGGATCTAGATCCCGACCACGTTCACGGACCGGTTCTGCTCGAGGTCAACGACCGGGTTGCGTTGGAGATGAGCCTCCACCACATCCCAGATCGCCGGTCCTTCGGTGGCCTCATTGACCGACGCCCACCCCGAAACCACATAGGTCTTGTCCGCTTCGATTGCGGTTCCGGTTTTCAAAAGAACCATATCGGATATGCGGCTGCCGATCGGTTTGCCGATATCAATCGTGTAACCCATGCCGCCAACACGAACCATATCGCCGCCCTGTTGATAATAGGGATCCGGATTGAACAGATTGTCCGCGACGTCTTCCAGAACTTCCTTCAGGAACCTGCCGGTCATTTCGCTGCGATAGGCGCTTGGATAGGACATGCCCGTTGCGTTGAAGAGATCCTCCACCGTTATGTCCTGGCCGGGGAGCAAAGACGTGCCCCAACGGAAGCCCGGCGAAAGCGCAATATCCGCCTCCCGTT
>JGI12316J15309_10014784_pt1 | contig 25798 bp, 22 predicted proteins | sample MarCyaLeptolynsp_FD_15309 | JGI IMG/M metagenome (IMG submission 15309) | reverse complement strand
TCTGAAGATCCAAACCGGCAATTGCGCGCAACAATGTCGTCTTTCCGCAACCGGACGGGCCCAGGAAACAAAGAAACTCGCCTTCGCGGACCGAAAGTGAAATGTCTTTGAGAGCCGTGAAGGCGCCAAAGGATTTCCAGAGATCCTCAATCGTCAGATAAGCGTTCATCCCAGCCCCGATGTCTGCTGCTTGCGCGTGTCGTCTGTTTCGCATCCCGATGCGAAGCGTGCCGCGACATGACTGGCGCGGCACGCTGATCTGTTGACGTAAACCCTAACGTATTCAGGTCCTTCGTCAGCCTATTTTTTCGGGTCCGATTTGCCGTCGTAGCGCTTCTGCCACTCGGCCAGAATCGCCGCGCGATTGTTCGCGGCAAATTCAAAATCGTTGTCGATCATCTTTTCCGTCAGATTGGCGGGGAAATGTTCGACCGGTTTTGCAACGCCGGGATACGCCACGACCGCATAGCCCCTGTTGTAGAGCTCATTTGCCTTTTTGGTTACGGTCCAGTCGATCAATGTCTTTGCGGCTTCCAGATCGTCCGTGCCGGCGACAATCGCAGATGCTTCCATGTCCCAACCAACACCTTCTTCGGGGACAATAATCTCGATCGGTGCGCCCGCGGCCTTGGATTTTGCACCGCGGAATGCAAAGGAAACGCCAATTGTCGTTTCACCGGACGCGGCAAGTTTGCAGGGCGCCGAACCGGAATGGGTGTAACGGGAAATGTTTTTGTGCAAGTCGTCCATATAGGCCCAGCCGCCTTCTTCCCCGAACATCTGCAGCCAGCTTGAAACATCCAGGAAGCCGGTGCCCGATGAATTCGGGTTCGGCATGATCACGTGGCCGGCATATTCGGGCTTGGTCAGATCCTTCCAGGTCTTCGGCATCTTCAGCCCGTGCTTTTCGCCTTCGACCGTGTTGAAGCACACGGATGCGACCCAGGCATCGCCGCCGGTCCAGTAAGGCGGATCACTCTTGTCTACGAATTTCGGATCAAGTTTTTCCACACCCTTGGGGGCGTATGCCTCAAGCATGCCTTCCGATTTCATCAAAAGCAGCGACGTCGCTGCCAGTCCCCATATGACATCTGCTTGCGGATTGTTCTTTTCGGCAAGGAGCTTGGCGGTTACGACGCCGGTGCTGTCACGGACCCAATTGATCTTGATATCAGGATGATCCTTATTGAAGGTCTCTGCATATAGCTTGAGATCTTCCGCTTCGATCGCCGTATAAACCGTCAATTCAGCGGCCATGGCACCCGCGCTCATGCCGAAGCCGAGCACCGAAGCCAGTGCGATCCTACTCAGTGATGACATTGCAACATCCCCTTCCCTGTTTGTGTTTGCCAATGGCCATTTGGAGTGTTTGGATGAAGAATAATGACGGACTTTCAGGATAGACAAAATCTATTCTCTTTATAAGTCCATCGATTATTTCGATGCACTCCGTTTCTCATGGGGCTGCGGCGAGCCCAACGACACCCGCAACGACAATCGTTGCGGCCAGAGCACGAAGTTTCCACGGACGCTCCTTGAATGCAATGATCCCGATCAATGCCGCGAAAATAACACTGGTTTCCCTGAGAGTAGAGACAAGTCCCAACGGTGCCAGGGTTTTGGCATATAGCACAATGGCATATGCCAGGGATGAAACCACGCCGCCGGCAAGCCCGATGATCCACACCCGGCGCTCGACCGTGAACGAGGCCCTGCCGCGGCGAAGCACGATGTATCCCGTGACAAATACCTCGCAGATAAACAACCACGCGACATATCCGAGAGCGCCGGGTGTCAGACGGATGCCGATACCGTCAACGACGGAATAAGCGGCAATCACAAGGCCGGTGGCAATTGCCAGCATTATCGGTTTTGTTTGCGTCACTCTGGCCTGAAACGACAGGAGCAGAATCCCGAACGAGACCGTAAGCACGCATATCCAGGCTGTCGGCGACAATTCCTCGCCGACAAAGACCTGGGCACCCAGCGTCACAAGCACCGGTGCGAGGCCGCGGGCGATCGGATAAACCTGGCTCAGGTCGCCAACCCGGTAGGAATGGAACAACAGGAAATAGTAGAGGAAATGGATAATCGTCGAGGCGACGATGAACGGCCAGGCCTCGGCCGGCGGAAACGGCAGGAAGAACGCCGCCGCGCCGCCGAGAATTACATGCGAAAGAGAGACCAGACCCAGCACCAGGCCGCGATCGCTGGCACCCTTGACGCCGGCGTTCCAAAGCGCGTGGAACAAGGCCGCGAGCAAAACAAGCGCAAAAACACCTACCATGACTGACGGTGCCGAACGGTGTTTTCAACCCCTTGAGGCCGGGACAGCCGGATTAGAGGTCCAGAAAACACAATCCGGCTTGGCTTCACGACCAGGGGAGCGAGAAGGTCTTCACGTTTGTGTAGCTCTTCATGGCTTCAATGACCCCTTCCTTGTACCCGAGGCCACTGTCCTTGATCCCGCCGAAGGGTGACATTTCGATCCGGTATCCAGGCACTTCCCAGATATTAACCGTGCCGACATTCAAACCCTTGATATAGGCCTGCATCCTGCGGAAGTCGTTGGTGCATACACCTGAAGACAGACCAAAGGCGGTCGAGTTTGAAATTTTCATAACTTCGGCATCATCGTTCGGAACCCGGATGATTGGAACGATCGGGCCGAATGTCTCTTCAAGCACCAGTTCGCTTTCGTGGCGAACATTGTCGACAACAATCGGCGGCAGCAAGGCGCCCTGGCGGCCTGGATTGTAGAGGATGTCGGCGCCCTCTTCGGCAGCCATGTGAACCCGTTTTTCGAAGAGTTCGGCGGCCTTGGCGTGGACCACAGTGCCCAGATCCGTGTCGGGGTCCATTGGATCGCCGAATTTGATTGCCTTGGCGCGGTCCACCATCATCGGCACGAAACGGTCGGCCACACCTTCCTGACAAAGAATGCGCTTGACCGCCGTGCAGCGCTGGCCCGAATTCTTCGTCGCACCGGCAATTGCCAGATCTGCCGCTTTGCCGAGATCGGCATCGCTGAGATCGTTGCAAATGATCAGCGGATCGTTGCCGCCCAGTTCAAGCACCGTTCGCTTGTACCCGGCGGTCTCCGCGATCATCTTGCCGACAGGAACGCCACCGGTGAAGGTGATCAGATCGATATTGGGATTGGTGATCATTTCAGGGCCGATCTCGGTCGGCCATCCCGTCACCACGGAGAACATTTCCGGTGGCAGGCCGGCCTCATAAAGCACGTCGGCCAGAATGAGCGCGGTCATCGGCGTCAATTCGGTCTGCTTGCAAACCAGGCAATTGTTGGTGGCGATCGACGGCGCAACCTTGTGCGCGACCATGTTGAGGGGGTGGTTGAACGGCGTGATTGCAGAGATTACCCGCAATGGCTCGCGGGTCGTGAAAATCTTGCGTGCCTTGCCATGCGGGGTCAGGTCGCAGGAAAAGATTTCGCCGTCGTCCTGAATGCACATCTGTGCAGACAGGGTGAAAACGTCATAGGCGCGTCCGACCTCATAAAGGGAATCCTTTTTGGAAATTCCCAACTCGAGGGTCAGGATATCCGATATCTCGTCGCGACGGTCCACCAGAAGGTCGGCTGTCTTGAACAGGATCTGCTGGCGCTCGTATCGGGTCAGTTTGGACTCATAGCCGGCGGCTATCTCCAGGGCCTCACGGGCGTGCCGGGCACCGCCCGCCGGAACCGTTCCGATCACTTCGCCGGTATAGGGATATTCGACATCGATCACCCCGTCGGCATCGACTTTGCGGCCCGCAATACGCATCGGCTCATGGCGGATGCCGGTTTTGTTGACTTGATCCATGTCTTTTCTTCCTTTTGCGGCCAAACCGATTGGCCAAAAGTTCGGGGGCTTTACGGGCTCCCAAGGATTGATCCGGTTATTGAGCCGAGGCCTGTGCAGAATAGTAGAACGCGTCGAAATTGCGAAGCTCGGGAGCGTCCGGAAGATCCAGCACGCGGTTGACGATAAAGGGAACTTCCTGTTCCGTAAGCCCGCCGTGGGAGCGTAGAGGCTCGTTGAGCGCGGCCAGATCGTGACGGTGTTCGGATGTACCGATCGTCATATTCTCTCCAGAGACGAGCACGATGTCGCCGATCCGGTCCGTTGGAAGTTCGAACCTTTGGCATGCATCCTCCTTGGCAAGAACGACATCGATGCCGTCGATCGCCAGAAGACGCTGAATAAGCGATGCGCGATCGGCATCCGCAGGCAGATAGGCCGTCGCAAACGACCCGAGCGCTCCATGGTGCACGACATAGGGGTCGGTAATCGGAAGAATCACCCGGGCCGCCGCCTCCCCGAGCCATTCATCGAGGAGATCCTGCACATAGACGACCTGGGGCGAGCCGTCGGCATGGTGCTTCGGCTTCATGCCGTGGTCGGCGGTTACGACGATCGCCGCGCCGAGCGCGTCGAGTTCGGTAAGGTAGCGATCGAACATCTCGTAAAACGCGTTCGCCTCGGCGTCCCCCGGCGCATATTTGTGCTGAACGTAATCGGTGGTGGTCAGGTACATGACGTCGGGGCGCCATTCCTTCAAAAGCTTCACGCCGGCCGCAAACACGAATTCCGACAATTCCGCGGAATAGACCTCCGGAACCGGGAAACCGAGCCAGTCGGATGCATTGTCCTGACCGTGTTCACTCTGCGTCGTCGTGTCGGATTTCTCGGCGGAGAAGCATCGGGCGCGATCTTCATCGAATTTGAGGCCTGCGCCAAGCAAGGCGCGCAGCTTGTCCTTTGCCGTAACGATGGCGACTTTCGCGCCGGCATCGTAATAGGCCTGAAACAGGGTTGGCGCGCGCAGGAAGCGGACATCGTTCATCATCACTTCTTCGCCGGTATCCGGATCGAAAAGGAAATTGCCGCAGATGCCATGGACGGCCGGCGGTCGGCCGGTTGCGATCGACAGATTGTTCGGATTGGTGAAAGACGGAATCACACTGTGCGCGGTGCGAACCGTCCCGGTTTCGCGAATGCGCTTTAAAGTCGGCATCAGACCGGCTTCTATTGCAACATCAAGATAGGCCGGTTCGCACCCATCAAGACAAATTGCGATTGCCGTCACTTTCGGCCGGGCATACGTACGGCCGTTTGCGACCACGTCGTTTGGAGACATATGATTCATGGGTTTCTCATTTCACAATTTGGTCGCTGGGTCGTCGGTTGGCGTTAAGCAGCGAGCTTGGAGCGTTCTTCCAAAGCGGCGTCGGATGGCGCTGCATCGTCAACACCCATTTCTGCAAGGGCCTCACCGATCGCCTGCACGACGTCCTGCATGACGGTCTCGTCCAACCAGCCGATGCAGCCGATACGGAAGCTGTCAACGACGGTCAGCTTGCCGGGATAGATCACAAAGCCACGTTTGTTCAACAGTCCGTAGAACTCCTCGAAATCGAATTTTGCATGAACCGGATTGAAAAACGTAACGATGACCGGAGCCATCCAGTCGTCCTGTAGAAGGGTTTCAAATCCAAGTCCACGCATCCCCTTGACCAGGACATCCCGGTTGCGGCTATAGCGGGCGCCCCGTCCCGAAACGCCACCTTCGGCCTCGTGGATCCGCAGCGCTTCGAGGAATGCGGCCAGCACATGGGTTGGTGGCGTGAACCGCCATTGACCGGTCTTGTTCATATTGTCCCACTGGGCATGCACATCGAGGCTCAACGAGTGGCTCATTCCCTTGCAGCCGGCAATCTCGGATTTCCGGGCAACAATAAACCCAAATCCGGGCACGCCCTCAATGCACTTGTTCGCCGAAGAGACCATGGCGTCATATTTGATTTCGCGAAGATCGAGGGGAATGGCCCCGAACGCACTCATGCTGTCGACCAGCAGTTTGGCGCCAGCGGCATAGACCGCCTCCGATATCTCCTTGATCGGGTTGAGAATTCCGGAACTGGTTTCACAATGCACGACCACGACATGGCTGATCTCGCTGTCGGCTGCAAGCGCCGCCGAAACTTCGTCGGCGCGTGGCGGAATGTAATCACCCTTGTCGATGACAACGGACGGGCGCCCGATCACATCAAGGGTCTGGGCGATCCGTTTGCCATACGCGCCATTCACAAGAACCAGTGTTTTCTTGTCCCTGGGTGCAAATGCCCCAAGCATGGCTTCGACTGCGAACGTTCCACTGCCCTGGATCGGGACGCAATCATAGTCATCGTTCTCGTCGCCGGTCAGCGCGAGAATGCGGCGCCGAATCTCCGCTGTCATGTGCTGAAAATCAAGGTCTCGCGACCCCCAGTCGCGCAACATCGCCCGCTTGACCGGTTCCGATGTCGTCAAGGGCCCCGGGGTCAGCAGATAGGGCTCGCCCATCACCGGTTTGCCGATCGCCGGCATTGGGGTGTCTGATGATTGTGACATGACATTTCTCCGTCAAGATACCGGCCCGGCATAACCGGGCAGATTGGCCTGGCTGGCCCGATCATTGCCAGCGGCCAGTGTCCCTGTGCCTTTCAGTCTGAAGACAGTCGCATCAATTTCATGGTTTCATCCAACGATCAAATCGCTATATTCGATCCTTCTATAGATTTGAGCAATGGATTATCCTTGCATGCGTTATGTTCAACTGCGCGCTTTCCATTATGTCGCGACATGTGGCGGGTTTTCCCGTGCCGCGGAAGCGCTTTGCCTGACACAGCCGGCGATATCGGATCAGGTCCGCAAGCTCGAGGAGGAGTACGATATTCTCCTGTTCAATCGTGTGAAGAAACAGGTGGCCCTGACAAAGGCCGGAACGAAATTGCTGGAAGTGACCAACCGGCTCTTCGAAAACGAACGACAGGCGCTCGAACTGTTGTCGGAAAGCCGGGCCTTCAGTTCCGGCACTTTACGTATTATCGCCGATTCCGCGCATCACGTCATGCCGGTCCTCAGCATGTTTCGATCAAAATATCCCAAGATCTTCATTTCCATGCGCACCGGGAACACCGAGGAAGTGGTGAATGCACTATACCGCTATGACGCCGATCTCGGAGTCCTCGGCGAGGTGCCGCACAACAAGGACATCAATGTGCTCAAACTGAGTTCCACGCCGATCGTAGCGTTTGCCAGCAAGACGTCTCCCTATGCCAGCATCACATCGCTGACTTTCGAGGACCTGGCAAATTATCCGCTGGTGCTCCGGGAATCGGGATCAAAGACCCGGGCCAAACTGGAAGAAGCGGCCCGCTCCGCCAACATCGAACTGAAGGCCGACATTGAGGCGGAAGGGCGCGAAGCGGTTCGCGAAATCGTGGCGTCAGGCGCCGGTATCGGGGTCGTGGCGACAACGGAGTTCGGTGTCGACACCCGGCTTGTGCAAATCCCGATTTCCGGTCCTCCCATGCTGATGGACGAGGCCTTGATCTGTCTGCGGGAGCGCAACGGCGGCAAATTGATTCGCGCCTTCATGGCGATGGCCGAAAAACAGGCTTTGCATTGAATGCAGCCTGAGCGGTCCGGCGTCGTGACGACTGTTGCGCGGAATCCGCGGCTGTTGTCTCCCGGCCAGGAGTCTTCCAGCCGTTCACATCACTTCATTGAAGCCGGATATCGGGGCAAGTCGTCCATCAGGTGGAGCCAGGAAATCCGTTCACCGTAGTGCGTATGTTCATTCGGCGGGACGGCTTCCGGAGAATCCAGTGTACTGACATGCAATTCGACCAAATCACATTCGCCATCATTCGCCTCAAATGTCATGGATGTGCCGCATTCCCTGCAAAACCCTCGAAAAACCCCCGGTGAGGATTCGTACCGTGCGCGTCTTCCGGAAACCCATTGCACCTGTTCAGCCGTAAACACCGCGAACGCAGCGACGGGTGCACCGGTGTGGTGCCGGCAACTGCGGCAATGGCAATATCCTGCCCCCTGCGGTGCGCCGGAGGCCCTGTATCGAATTGTTCCGCACAGGCATCCGCCCTCGATCATCGTTGGTTGTTGCACACTATCAACCCATTGTATTGCCGGCTCCATACCGGTTCTCTAATAAACTGTCCGACGACGGGGTCTTGTCAGCAGAAGGCTTGTCCGGGGAAAAACCTTTCGTGCATCAATCATCCTGCTTCACGCGTTCCGATCTTGGATCATAGGGGGTGCGCCTATGGGCGATCGCCTGGACGCGGGTTCCGGCAAGGTCGATTTCGAAGGTTCCGTCAGCCAGGAATTCGTCGGTTACACCTGTTTCCTGCTGCACCAGCGCGAGCCCGACCGACCCGCCCAGTGTGTGGCCATAGGCTGCGGACCGGACCTCACCAATCTCGACCCCGTTGCGTAATACAGCTTCTCCTCCCCAGGCCATTGCCTGTGGGTCGGTCAGGACAAACTGCACGATGCGTCGTTTTAGAAATCTGGGCCGGCCTATTTCCGAAAGCGCTGCCCTGCCGATAAATTGCACGGGTTTGTTCATATCGACCGCGAATGAAAGGCCCGCCTCGAAGGGATTCAGGTCCGGACCGAGTTCGCGCCCCCAAGCTCTATGACCCTTTTCGATGCGCAATCCCTCAAGCGCATAATATCCAGCATCGACCAAGCCCTCATCCGCTCCCGCGCGCATCAGATCCTCGTAAACGCCGACGGTCATTTCCATTGGCACGATCAGTTCCCAGCCAAGTTCGCCGACATAGCTCATGCGATTGGCGAGCACATTTGCATATCCCAGATCGATCTCCCTCACGCTTGCAAAGGGAAACGCGGCGTTCGTAAGGTTTGCACCGGTCAGCTTTTTCAGTATCCGCCGGCTGTTCGGGCCCATAACCGCAAGCACCGACCAGGCGGATGTCATGTCCGTCACCGTTGCATGCGCAGCTTCGGGAGTGTGCCGGTTGATCCAATCCAGATCACGGACAGGTTGGGCCGAACCGGTGATGACGAGGAAGCGATCCTCAGCGAGTCGCAGGACGGTCAAGTCGCTTTCATAGCCGCCGCGTTCATTCAGCATGCCGGTGTAGACCGAACGGCCGACGGGCACGTCCATGCCGCCGGCGCAAAGCCGGTCCAGCACCGCACAGGCGTCTTTCCCCTGAACCAACAGCTTGCCGAACGATGTTTGATCGAACAATGCCGCAGTTTCGCGGGCGGCCCGGTGTTCGCGACCGACCGCCTCGTGCCAATCCGGCCGCTGGAACGTGTAGGACATTTCGGCGGAACCGCACTGTCCTGCAAACCAGTTTACCCTCTCCCAGCCCATTTTTGATCCGAACCGGGCACCCTTTTGCGCCAAACGATCGTAGAGCGGAGATCGGCGGAGGGGGCGCGCGGTTTCCAGTTCCCTGTTCGGCCAGGGCATGGCGTAATGCAGGCCAAGTGTTTCCTTCACCCGGTCATGCAGCCAATTCGGGTTGTTGTTGAACCCGGCGAACCTTCGAATGTCCACCGGCCAGAGGTCCAAAGTCGGAGCACCTGTGACGATCCACTCCGCCAAGGCCTTGCCGGCGCCGCCCGCGCTGGCAATTCCCATCGAATTGAATCCGGCGCCGACGAAATAGTTCTGCAGTTCGGGCGCCTCGCCCAGGAGAAAGTTGTTGTCCGGCGTGAAACTCTCCGGGCCATTGTAGAATTTGCGAACTCCGCTGTCGGCCAATTGCGGAACGCGAATGATTGCGTTGTGCATCAAGATTTCGAATTGGTCCCAGTCGTCCGGCAACAGCGCAAACTCGAAATCCTCGGGTATGCCATCGCGCGCCCAGGGCTTTGCGTCCGGCTCAAAGCCGCCCATCACCAATCCCCCGACTTCCTCCTTGAAGTAGATGTATCCGTCCGGATCGCGCAGCACTGGCAGGTCGGGTTGAACGCCTTCGATTTTCTCGGTGACGACATACATGTGCTCTGCGGAATGCAGTGGAATATTGACACCGTTGCGCAGTCCGAGCGTCCGCGCCCATTGCCCGGCGCAATTGACGATAATCTCGGTTTTGATGGTACCCGCGTCAGTCGTCACCGCCTTTATGCGCCGGTTTTCGACAACTATTTCCGTCACCTTCGTGCGTTCGAGAATTCTGGCGCCGTAGTTGCGCGCGCCCTTGGCCAGGGACTGGGTCAGATCCGTCGGATTGGCTTTTCCGTCACCGGGAAGCCATATACCCCCCTTGAGGTCGTCCAGAGCCATGATCGGCCATTTGTCTCCGGCTTCTGCAGCGCTAATCACCTCGACGTCGACGCCCTGCGCCCGTGCCGACGCAGCCATTCGACGCAGCACCGTCATTCGGTCGTCTGTGCGGGCAACGGCAAGTGAACCACAGTTCTGCCATCCGGTTGCCAGGCCGGTTTCCGTTTCCAGGTTGGCATAAAGCTCGGTGGAGTATCGGATCAGACCAGTCATGGAAACCTGGCTGCGCAACTGACCAACCAATCCAGCAGCGTGCCAGGTCGTGCCGCAACTGAGTTGACCCTGCTCCAGGAGGACCACATCCCGCCATCCGAGTTTTGCCAGATGATAGGCGACGGAACAACCGATTACGCCGCCGCCGATTATCACCGCGCGAGCATGGGCGGGAATGGTACTTTGATTCATAATCCTCTCCGGTCCAAAATCTCTGTGCGAATGTTTATTGGCTTATTTTTGCATAAATTGGCATTTTTTGGCAAAAAATATCGCAAGCAAGCGAAACTTTTGGTGGCGCAGTTGAATTCAACACCGTTTTCGGGGACATTTGCCGATAATCCACAATCCCAAATCGGCAAAACTGCTGGGGACGAATTGCCGGGACGCCGAAGATGACCTTTCTTGTGCAGAAACGCCATACGCTGATCCTCGATCATCTCGACCGCGAAGACGCCATCTCCATAAAGGAACTGAGCGATCTCCTGAATGCATCGAGGGAAACCATCCGCAAGGATATAGCGCTCCTGTCCAAGGAAGGCCGGCTGAAACAGGTTCGTGGCGGTGCTGTCCGCATTCAACGCGCCGAGGCGGCATTCAGCGAACGAGCGGACGTCAATCCGCAGGGCAAACGGGCGATAGCAAAAGCCGTCGCGGAATTGATACCCGACGGGGCGTCAGTGATGGTGGACAGCGGAACCACGACACAGGCGGCGGCACGCGAAATGGCGACCCGTTGCAAGAACCTGACGATCTATACAAACGATCTCCTGGTTGCGGCCACATTGGCGCCAACGGCACGGGAGACCAAATTGCTTGGCGGAACGTTTTGTGCCGATGAACATTACACGATTGGTCTGGACACGTTGGACATGCTTACCCGGTATCGCACCGATTTTGCGTTGATCGGCGTTGGCGGAATTACCGACACAGGGTTGTTCACCGACTTCACCCGCGACGGCGTTGCGTTGCGTGAACAAATGATCGAGAGTTCGACGCGATCGTTCTTTCTTGCCGACCATTTCAAGCTCGGCGTTACCGGGCCTGTGCGCCTGGCTCGGAGCCCCGACGCAGAACGCCTGATCACCGACAAGCCCCTTCCAAAGCCAACAGCCAATGCGCTTCGGAAGGCCGGGCTGGACGTGCACGTGGCGTAATTCCAGCGGAAATCAGACGTCGACGAGGAACATGTCTTCGATCTTGTCGAGGAACCGGTTCAGATCGCCTTGGACAAGGTCCGGCAGATCCGGAACGCGCGTCAACGGCGTGGCGAGGACGATGTCGGTGCGGCGGGATTTTTCGATCGCGCCCGGTAAGTCGACGGCACCATGCATGCCCTCCCCGGCAAACAGACCGACAACAATTGCCGGTCCCTGAACTGTAGCGATTCGTTCGTCGACAAAAGGAACTTCTTCAAGGAAACACTGATCGACGCCAGCAAACAATCCCGCCTTATCCAGTAAATCGGCAAGGCGCAGGGTGGCGAGCCGCGAAGCGCTGTCATGTTTTGATCCATGGGCAACCAACAGAACATGCGAATGCGCTGACGATAGTCCGCAACACGACGCGGTTTCCCGAGCCAATCGAGCAATCAGGCCCGGCAGACCCGGGCTCAAGCCGAACGGCGGCATAAGCTCGACCCGACGATATCCGGCGCAACCGTCCGTCGATGCGGCGGAGATTGCCTCTGGGATCGCGTGCCTGACGAAATAACCGTCGCTCATGAACAACGGATAAACGACAACCGGGCCCGTCGAGAGGCCAACCAAGGTGTCTGTGAGCCTGGGTGCCTTGCTGACAAAGCAGGCCTGGACAGACCGGAACCGGCCAGTCGGTCGCACCCGGTCGACAAGCGCATGAACCAAATGGTCCGCGCCCGCCCCCCCGCGCTCGCCGTGCGCTACGATCAGGAGCGCAGGCAACGACGATGCGGCGCCAAGTCCCGCGGGGCGGCCATCAGTGGCTGGTTCCCCTGGAGAAAGTAATCTTGTTCCAGACATTGTACTTACCCGACGGTTTGGACATTGGAATGCGTTTGACCTCTTCCAGGGTCGCCGCGTCGTAGACAATTATGGCTCCGTCCCGGTCCCAGATGGAAACGATGGCATGGCTGCCGTCCCGGTCGAATTCGACGTGGGCGGCCGTCTTGCCCGGTTCGGGGCGCAACGTCTTGACGATCTCCAGCGTCCGCTTGTCAATCACATGCATGAGGTCGCGGTTGGGACCGAAGAACACGTCGGTCCAGGCGTAGGGCGTGTTCTCGTGACTTCTCAGAAAGAAACCCGGGCCACTGGTCTCGATCGTTTTCAGAACCGACCAGTCCTCGAGATCGATAACTGTCAGCCGGCCCTCCTTGAGGTGGGGTGTCGCCATCACCGTTCTTGCCTGATAGGTCCAGGAAATGCCGGATCCGAGATGCGGCAGACCCGGCAGGTCGATGCGGGCGATATCGCGTCCGACATTCAGATTGACGACGATTGCCGATGCACCGTTCCGTGCCGATCCGATCAGATGCCGATAGGACGGATCGAAGAAAAAATCGTCGAGCGGTTCCGGGGTTTCGATCCGACGCAGGGCAAACAGTCCGCTCGAACTGGCGAGCCCCTCCACCATGCCTTTTTCATGGGAGTGAACCAGCCCGCCGTAGACCGGCGGAGCCTCGGGGTCTGTGGCGATTTCCCAGATTTCCGGCACATCCTTGAGAGCCGCGATGAAACTGTCGCGCTGCGGAGCCTGGTAGACAGCGGAGACGCGGGACGACATGCCTGAACGGTCGACGACCGGAAAGACCTTTTCGACCTGGAGATCGTAGGTACCGAGGATGACGAGCGTGTGCGGCAGGTAATTGGCAACCGCCAGATGCCTGCCGTCCCTGGAGATTGCAATGTTGCGCGAATTGATACCCGCGCGTACCTCGCCGACGACAGCAAGCGCCCAAAGGTCGTATTTCATCACCCAACCGTCACGCGACATGAAAAACACATAGCGCCCGTCCGGTGTGAATTTCGGACCGCCATGAAGCGCGAAACGGGTCTCGAAGCGGGTCAGGGCTTCGAAGGTGTCGCCGTCGAGAATTGTCGCGTGATGATCGCCGGTTTCGACGACAACGAACAGATTGAGCGGATCGGCGCTGAACACCGGCCCGGAGACAGGCGCATCCGGCTCGGAAACCGATCGACTTGCATCGATCGCCGCAATGTCCCATTTCGGTTCTATTGCCGGAGGCGTGTAGATGTAGTCCGCGAGCGCCTTGATGTCTTCTGCGTCCAGGCTGTCTGAAAAAGCGGGCATCTGCGTTGCCACCCGCCCATGGGCGATGACCTTGATCGCGGCCTTATGCTTGAGCCTGCCCAATGAACCGGGCAACAGAGCCGGTCCGGTCCCTCCCAGGCGCGTCGGCCCATGGCAGGACGCACAATTGTCGCGGTAAAGCGTTTCCACGGTACGAGGTCCGGCATGAGCCGACCAGCACACCAGGGTCACGGCCGCCGCAAGCGCGATCCTATTCAGCAGGTTCGGCATGGCGCACTCCGCGAAATGGCGTGACCTCAACCCGGCTTGTCCTGCCGCATACGCCGATCTCCGTGTCATTGAGGTAACAGGCGGGATCTTCCGCCCAGGGATCTCCTGTAAGCTGGAACGCGCGCACCCGCGTGTTGCCGCCACAGACATCAAAATATTTGCACTCGCCACAGCGACCGCCGACTGTGCGTGGCCGCTGTTTCAGGCCAGCCATGACCGGGTCGGAGAGGTCGGTCCAGATTTCCGAGAAGGGCCGCTGCTTTACATTGCCGAGCGGATAGTGCCACCAGAATGTATCGGGGTGGACGACGCCGAGATTGTCGATGTTGGCGATATTGACCCCGGAGGAATTTCCGCCCCACTGCGCAAGCTTGGCGCGGATATGGTCTTCCAGATGCGGGAAGTTCTGTCGGACCCAGAACAACAGATAGACGCCGTCGGCATCATTGTTGCCGGTCACGAATTCCCGATTGCCGCCCGCCTTGGCATCCTGCCATGCCCGTTCAATCAACGTGTCCATGACCTGACGGGTCTTGTCGCGCTCGGCGTCATCGCCACGGTTCTTGTTTCCACGACCGGCATAGACCAGATGGGACAGATAAAACTTGGCGATCGATTCCGCTTCGGCCAGATCGATCATGGCTGGCAATTCGTGAGCGTTGTCCGTCGTTGCGGTAAACCGCATGCCGACCTTGATGCCGTTTTCCCGGCACAGGCGAATTCCCGCCAGCGCTTCGTCGAACCCACCCTGTCGGCGCCGGAAGACATCATGGGTGTCGCGCAATCCGTCCAGGCTGATGCCGACATAATCGTAGCCGATTGCGGCGATCTGTTTGATATTCTGCTTCGTCACCAGCGTGCCGTTCGACGACAGGCCGACATAAAACCCCATGTCCTTGGCGCGCTGTGAAATCTCGAATATGTCCGGCCTCAACAACGGTTCGCCGCCGGACAGAATGAGGACCGGCACTCCGAACGCCCGCAGATCATCCATGACCGTGAACACCTCATCGGTGTTCAGTTCTCCGGGAAAGTCGACGTCGCCGGAAATGGAATAGCAGTGTTTGCACATCAGATTGCAACGCCGGATCAGATTCCAGATAACCACCGGTCCCGGCGGATTGCGGCGCGGACCGAGCGGTTTCGGATTGGCGATTTCGTGCATGAACTGGCTGAGCCTGAACATCCCTGTCTCCCTCAGGCGGCGATCCGCAGCCCGGTTTTTTTCAGAATCCTTGTCGAATACAGCACATCATGCCCGACACAGGCCGTTCCCAGCAGCGTCGCGATCGCCGAAACCTTTTCCTCGACCTCGCCCCGTGTGCCGCCATGAACCATGGCGAACAGATTGTAGGGCCATTGCGGCCTGTGACGCGGGCGACGGTAACAATGGCTGACATAGTCGAGTGCACCGATTGTTTCGCCCAACCGATCCACTTCGGCGTCGGCGACATCCCACACGGACATGCCATTGGCGCTGAGGCCGAGGGCGTAATGATTTGGTACCGCGCCAATGCGCCGGATGACGCCGCTTTCGAGCATGGTTTGCATACGTAACCTTACGTCAACGGCAGTCAGTCCAGTTTGCTGCGCAACAACTTCAAACGGATCTGCGACAAGCGGAAGACCATTCTGGGTCGCTGCGATGATCCGACGGTCGAACTCGTCGAGCGGATGAGGTTCGTTGTCGCTCATGTCTCAACCTTCAAGCCGATGAAAAACTCTTTCTGTTTCGGGAAATCATGAACGGTGAGCCCGGTCTCGGATTCGATTGCGGCGATCGTCTCCGCAATATCGGACGGGGTCTCGCAGGCCAGCACGAACCACATGTTGAGATCGTGATCGCGGGCGTAATTGTGAGCGACCTGATGATGTCGGTTGATTTGATCGGCGACGGTTTCATAGCGGTCCCGCGGCGCCGCTACGGCGCACAAAGTGACGGCGCCGCCGAGCCGCTCGGCGTTGTACATCGGTCCGAACCTGGACAACGCCTTGTTGTCGACCAGCCGTTGCAATCGTTCGATCAGGTCATCTTCGCCCAGCCCGAGTTTCTCCGCCGCCTGGCGATAGGGCCGTTCGACAATCTCAAAGCCGCCCTGCAGGGCATTGATGATCTTGCGGTCAATGGCGTCAATCCCAATGTCGCTCATGTGACAGTTCCTGATTGCGGCGCAATTCTGGCGCCGGATTGTTTGTAACAGCGTTTGGAAAACAGAATTGATGAGGGGTAATTGCAAAGACCCGTGTCGGTTGCGGCATCACGGATCTGATTGGTTACGGCCTCATGATTGCGACCGTGGATCATTGCAAAGAGATTGTAACGCCATGCCGGCGGACTGCGCCTGCGCCGATAACACAAGGTGACTTCGTCGCGGCCTGCCAGCTGGTGCGCAAGGGCATCCACCCGATCGTCGGGGACATCCCAGACCGCCATCGCGTTGGCGACATACCCAATCCTGCGGTGCCGCAGAATGCAGCCGAACCGGGAAATCGTTCCACGATCCACAAGCGCCCGCAATCGTTTCAGAACGGCCTCTTCGGTCCACCCCAGGCGCGACGCGAGCCGAGCATAGGGACGCGGCGTCAGGTCCAGTCCCTCCTCAAGCGCCTTCAGCAACGCGCGGTCCGCCGAATCCACTTCGGCCGCACGCAGGTTCCGGTGCTCTGGTGAACCAGGCTGTTGATATCTCTTGCGCCCCTCGTTGAGGCGAAATCCCAAATCGATGTGATAGGAGCGCTGCAGAGGCAGATCCAGGACCTCCAATCCGGTCTGCCTGGCAATGGCATCAAGGGTTGTGGTCACATCGTCACGCGCTGCGGCGGTTACCACGAACCAGAGATTGATCGCGTGATCCCGTTCATAATTGTGATTGATAGCGGGGTGACGGGAGACAAGGGATGCCACCTCCTCGAGGCGGTCCGGCGGCACTGCGATTGCCGCGAGTGTGCTTGCGCCCGCCGTGTTCGGCCGCACCGCGGCGCCAATCCGGGCCAGAACGCCCTGATCCTTGAGACCCTGCATAAGGTCGATGACCTCAAGACGAGACAATTCCGCGGGCGATGCCAATCTGGCAAACGGTTCCGGTTCGATCGGAAAGGCCCGTTGCCAGCAATCCGCAAGAGCCAGGGCGGGGTTAAACCGGGGATTGTTTGCCAATTCGGGCGCGGTTGCGGTCATAATCCAATCCTGTTGGCACGCGCGGAAAAGAACACGCCGCTTGGTTTGCGCATGGACAACTCTCCGCGTTTTTCGAAGGTGCGGGCGTCGTAAATTTCGACCTTGTCGGCATCGCGTACCGAGATCCAAACCTCGTGTCCGCGCGGCGTGAATTCCATGTGCAGGACCGCCGGACCGGGCGTGAACTGGTGGACGATTTTCATGCTGGGGACGTCGATGACCTGGATGGTGTCGTTCAGCGGATGCGCGAAATTCACCCAGACCTGGCGGCCGTCCGGCCGGGCAATGGCAAAGACCGGCTGACCGTGGACCGCCACCCGTCCGGCTTCGGCAAACGTCGCCGCATCGAGCGCAAGCAATTCGGATCGGCCGACCGCAGGCAGGATGAACTTGCCGCCTGCAAGTGCCCACCCTTCCAAGTGTGGCATCTTGTAGACCGGCAGCTTCGCCTCGCCCTTGCCGTACCCGTCCAGAATGCGTCTGATCGTCGGAGGGTTTTCCCACAAATCGATATGTGCCAGTCCGTCCTCGCCGAACAATCCGGCAATGTAGTGCCGACCGTCGCCGGTGATCAGCGCATCGTAAGGCAATTCGCCCGCATGCCCGAACCGGGTCACTTCCGGTTCACCCGGTCGGGAAAAGTCGAGCATCCAGATTTCGCCGGCATCGTAGAGCGTGAACAGGAAACGGCGCCCGGGGGCGTCGACAAGTCCAACCGTTTTGGACCGATCCTTTCCGGAATTATAAGTGGCGGGAATATCGGCAACCAGGTCCAGGGATGCTGTATCGAAGACCTTCACGCCCCCCGGCTTGTAATTCGACACCGCGACAAGCGTCCCGTCGTCGGAAATCGCACCGCCGATCGAATTTCCGGCCTGTATCACCCGTTTGACAGTGCGACGCTCCAGAAGATCGATCTTGGTCAGGCCGCCATCGCGGCCAAAGACGAACGCATAGCGCTGATCGCGTGAAAACACCGCCGATGCGTGGGAAAGATCGCCGAGGCCCTCTATACAGGACAGCACGGATCTCATGCTTGTGTCGATGACGCAGACCGATCCATTGGCCCGTTCGATCACAATGCCGAGGTCTCCGGTGCCGCGCAACTCCGTGGCCTCCGGTTTGCCGCCGGACATGACAGCAAGACATAAGAGGCAAAGCGCAAGGACTGCCGGCTTCATTTGAATTCTCCCGCCTTGAGGGCTTCACCGATCCACAAGGCGTCGCTCCGCGACAAGAGGCCCCGCCATGGCGGCATCGGTGTCCCCGGCACGCCATCCAGGACAATTTCCGCAATGGTTTCCGTTTCAACTCCTTCGAGGTCGGCGGGCAGCAAGGCGCTGCCGAGACCGCCTTTCAGGGTCATTCCGTGACAGGAGCCGCAATCCTGTGTCACCAGGGCACGCAATTCGGATTGCCGGGCTGGAGTCGGATCCGTGGCATGGCCGAAGGAAACGGACCCTCCGGCACACAGGCACATAAAAGCGCCGACCCTAAGCCAACGCATTGACAGCGATATCCCCGGCCGCTTCATCCCTGGGCTCCATGACTTTGGCCAAACCGGCGACCTTTCCGATGATAAACAGGACCGGTCCGCTCAACTTGCTGTCGGCAACGTCCGCTGCGACGCTGCTTAATACGGTCGTCAGACATTGCTCGCGCCGGGTCGTGCCGTTGCAAACGACGAGTACGGGCATATCCGGGCTCAATCCATGGGTCACGAGCTTGTTCGCAATGTCCGCAATGTTCGCCCGCCCCATATAGACAACCAAAGTCGTGTCCGGATCGGCGAGCCCCTGCCAGTCAAAATCAAGTTCAAGATCCTGGCGACAGTGGCCTGTCAGATACCGCACGCCGGTTGCAAGTCCGCGATGAGTAAGAGGCACGTGATGTGCCGCCGAACATCCCTGTGCCGCTGTAATCCCTGGCACAATTTCAAACCGTACGCCGTGCTCGGTCAGTTCAATAGCTTCCTCGCTGCCACGTCCGAAAATGAACGGATCACCGCCCTTCAGACGCACGACCTTGCGATTGGAACGTGCGAGCCGCACGAGCAAGTGATTGATTTCTTCCTGGGGTACGGGATGGTGTGAGGGTTCCTTGCCAACACACAAACGGGCTGTTCCGGAGGGAACCAGATCGATTATTTCCGGTGACACCAGCCTGTCAAAAACAACGACGTCAGCGGACTTCAGCAGCCGTGCCGCTTTTTGAGTCAACAGATCGGGATCACCGGGTCCCGCTCCGACAAGATAGACGCAGCCATTCCCATTCGGCATCGTGCCTCTCCCGTAAATCAATTCTTAGTCGTGAAAAAGACGCCGGCCCATGCGGGCCGGCGCCGGGATCCGCAGATCAATACACGTCGTTCCTGGTGTTGAAGACGTTGAATTTGCCGGTTGGGGTTACCAACCGCGGGTCGGTGATGACCTGTTTCAATTTCAACGTCTTGTCGTCGACCACGACGATGGCCGATTTCTGATCCTTACCGTTCCACACGGAGAACCAGATTTCGTCACCCGCCTGGTTGAATTCCCCCTGCACCACACGACGCACGCCTTCCGTGACCCCGGACCATTCGCCAATCGGAAGAACCGTATATTCCGGTTCGTCATTGACCATGTCCGCGACCTTGAATACGGCGACCGAAGAAGCAAGTTCGGCCTCCGGATTCAGCGGCGTGTCGATGTAGAGGTGCTCGGACTTCGGATGTGATTTGACGAACAGCGATCCACCGCCCTGGCCTTCCAGCATCTGCACGACTTTCCAGGCCTGTTCCGGGTGATTTTCGGGATCGGTACCGATCAATGAAATCGTTTCGTCACCAAGGTGGCTGGTTGCCCAGACGGGCCCGTACTTGGGATGAACAAGATTGGCGCCTCGGCCCGGGTGCGGCTTGATGCCCCCGGTTTCGATGACGTCGACCAGTTTGCCTTCCTTGGTATCGATGATCGCCACCTTGTCGCGGGCATTGGCCGCAACGAGGAAGTAGCGACCTGTCGAATCCAACCCACCGTCGTGCAGGAACCGCTCCGCCTCGATCGTCGTGACCTTCAGGTTCTTGATGTCGGAATAGTCGACCAACAGGATTTTGCCGGTTTCCTTCACGTTGACGACGAATTCGGGTTTGTAATGTGACGCGACAATCGCCGCGACCCTCGGTTCGGGATGATATTCCTGGGTGTCGTAGACCATGCCCCGAGTGGAGACGATTTTTTGAGGCTCCAGGGTCAAGCCGTCCATGATCACGTATTGCGGCGGCCAGTAGGCCCCAGCAATAGCGTATTTGTCTTCCCATCCCTTCATCTTGGAAGTCTCGACGGATCGGGCTTCGGAGCCAACCTTGATTTCGGCAACGCGAGCCGGCGGGTCCATCCAGAGGTCGATCATGTCGATCTTGGCGTCACGGCCGATCGTCATGATATAGCGGCCGGAAGCCGATATCCGTGAGATGTGGACCGCATAGCCGGTCTTGATCGTCGAAATGATTTCCTTTGTATCACCGCTGATCAACGCGACTTCACCGGTATCGCGCAGGGTGACGGAAAAGATGTTGTCGAGATTGAGATCGTTCATCTGCTTGGTCGGTCGCTGATCGACCGGAACCAGCAATTTCCAGCTCGCCCTCACCTTGTCCATTCCGAATTCCGGTGGTTGAGCCGGTTCGTTGAGCAGGTATTTTGCCATCAAGTCAATGTCGGCTTCAGACATGTCTCCCGACGTGCCCCAGTTTGGCATGCCGCCTGGGGACCCATAATTAATGAAATCCTTCAGATAGTCGTATCCCTGCTCCTTGGTTACGTCGGGCGTCAGGGCCTTGCCAGTGGCGCCTTTGCGCAAAACACCGTGGCAGCCAGCGCAACGCTGGAAGTAGATTTCGTTGGCCCGTTCGAATTCCGCCTTGGTCAGCGTCGGCACGCCTTCCTTGACTCCGGGCTGATCGACAGGTTGATCCTTCAGAACGTCCAGAGAGGGTTCGTATTGCCCTCCGGGCGTTGTTCCGTGTTTTTTGAGATCGGTTTGTGCCTGCTGGGCAAATGCCGGTTCAGGCAGACCGACGGCTAATGCCAGTGGCAACGCCAAACCGGCCAGTATCGTCGTGGTTTTCAAAAGGCTTGCGGACGTCATAGCCCTCTCCAATATCGTTGGTGCACTGAAAAGCTGGCATGTGGGCCAGTTACCTGCCTTGACTTTAGTCAACCATGACCCTGCGGAACCAAACTGAATTCTCTGTTTTCCGCACTTGACCAAAATCAAGGTTCACATCTGCACAGCAGCGATAAGATGGTTGGTATGGCGATAAAGTATTTCGCGCATGCAATCATTGCTATTTTGGCGTCGATGCTGATGACAGTATCGCAGCAGAACTTTGCTTTGGGTCAGTTTACAGTCATCAATAACAATACGTTACGCGAGCTGGCGAGCGATTTATTTGCCGTGGAGGCAGACCGGATAATTGTCGGGCCTCGTTCCGGTTCGCCGGAGGTCATGCGGGTCGAACGCGACGGCGTGCTTGTGGGATATCTGGCGTCAACCGCGACCATCATCGGATCGGTCGGGTATTCCGGTAAACCGATCGACATTCTGATTGCCATCGATACAGAAGCGACCATCAGGGGCGCCCATCTGTTGGCTCAAAGCGAACCAATCCTGACAATTGGTGTTTCTGAAGCCGATATCGCCAATTATATCGGCGGATTCAAGAATATCGCCCTGGGACGTGCCACGCCGAATGATCCGGTGCGCGAGGGAATGCCGGACGCCCTATCCGGTGCGACAGTTTCGAGCGGTGTCATACGCGACGGAATCATTCGCACGGGACGGGCCGTGGCGCTGGCTTATGGATTGCTGGAAACGCGCGGATCGAGGCGGCTGGACAGAACCGGTTTCGTCAAGAGCGACTGGGCAGGCCTCATCGCTTCCGGTGGTCTCGGTCACCGCCTGATCACATTGGGAGATATTCGTCAGGCCCTTGTCAGTCCGGATTACGCGCCCGCCGCCGGAGGTCCGGAGGGAACCTTCATTGAGATTTATTATGGACTGCTGACGCCACCGCAGATCGGCCAGAATCTGCTGGGCAAACGCGACTACAATCAGGTGATGTCCGGTACCGTTCTTGGCGATCATTTCCTGTTTGTCGCTGCAAAAGGTCTCTATTCATTCAAGGGGACACGCTGGCGGAAAACCGATAATTTCGAGCGACTCGAACTGTTGCAGGACAACCGATCCATTCGCCTGACAAAGGACGGCTATCGCAACATTCCGCGTCTGGCCCTTGCCGGCGCCCCTTCGCTGCGTGAGATTGCACTGTTCAAGGTGCCGGCCGCTTCCGATTTCGACCCGACACGCCCATGGCGACTGTCTCTTGTCGTCAATCACGAGACCGAGGACAGCGCACAAATTTCAACGGCCCTGCCCCTGCACTATACTCTTGCAGACCGTTTTTTTATGGCCGGTGAAAATTCAGAGACAATCGAGCCGGAACTGCATTTGTGGGAGCGGAACTGGTGGGATCGGGCACCGGCAATCATGGTTGTGTGTGCCATGTTGCTTGTCCTTGCGGTTATTCTGGTGTTTCAGGATTCTCTTGCCAGGCGGTTCCAGCTTTATCAGACGGTTCGCCTGGGTTTTCTTGGGGCCACTCTTGTCATCCTCGGCTGGGGCCTTGGCGCCCAATTGTCCGTTGTTCAGGTTCTGGCCTTTGCCCAGGCTATCCGGACTGGTTTTCGGTGGGAGACATTTCTTCTCGATCCACTGATTTTCATTTTGTGGAGCGCCGTCGCCGTGTCCCTTCTGTTTTGGGGGCGCGGCGTATTTTGTGGCTGGCTATGTCCGTTCGGCGCTTTACAGGAGTTGCTCAACACGGCGGCAAAGCGGCTTGGCGTTCACCAGATCGTCGTACCTTTCGGATTGCATGAGCGGCTTTGGCCAATCAAATACATTGCCTTTCTGGGCCTGTTCGCCCTGTCGCTGCACTCGGTTACATACGCTTTTGTGTTCGCGGAGATCGAACCCTTCAAGACCGTGATCACGCTGAAATTCATGCGCGAATGGCCATTCCTCATCTATGCGGGGCTCCTGCTCCTGGCCGGTCTGTTTATCGAACGCGCATACTGCCGATATCTGTGTCCACTGGGTGCGGCGTTGGCGATACCTGCACGGCTGCGCATGTTCGAATGGCTGAAGCGACGGCCGCAATGCGGTCGCGAATGTCGTATCTGCGCGGTGCGCTGCACCGTTCAGGCTATTCACCCGAACGGACAGATCAATCCCAACGAGTGCATTCATTGCCTGAGATGCCAGACCAACTATTTCGACGAGACCACCTGCCCGCCACTGAAGGAAAGGGCACGGCGGCGCGCGGCCTTCGCGCCGAAGAAAACTTCTCCCGAACCGGCGCGGAACAGTCAGGCGTAAATCGGACAAAAGTCAGATCAAACCGGCAACACGGCTCCTCGTGGCTGACATGGCGGGGTCTTGACGGGGCGCGCGCGCAAAGGGTTTGCCCGGCCAGCGAGGAGTAACCCAAAGCCGCATGATCCCGCGTGTGGGGAACGACGTGAGGCGCCTGGTTCGACGCGTAGTCTTGACTTTGGTCAAGGCAGAACCAGCGCGTGTTTGTAGGATTGGACGGCAATTGTCCTTTGTTCGCCAATCATTTTCGCAAAACCGAAGGGACCCGGAATGAAATCGCCAACTCTCGCCAGACTGTGCATTGCTCTTTTGGGTGTGGGACTTGTCGCCTCGCCAGCCTTGGCCGAAGGCGATGTAAAGAAGGGCAAGAAGGTCTTCAACAAATGCAAGGCCTGCCATTTTGTAGACAAGGAAAAGAACAAGGTCGGACCGCATCTCGTCGGATTGTTCGGCCGCACCGCGGGAGCGGTCGAAGGTTACAAATATTCCAAGCCAATGCTGGATTCCGGCATCGTCTGGTCGCCGGAAACATTGGCACCCTATCTTGCAAATCCGAAGAAAAACGTCCCAGGCACCAAGATGGTGTTCGCGGGGCTGAAAAAAGAAAAGCAAATCACCGACGTCATTGCCTATCTTCAGGACGTCACAAAAAAAGCTGAATGAGCTTCGAACTCCCGGAATACATTGCGGATTGATTTGTTTGCGCCATGTATTCCGGCGAGCTTTCTTTGTAGAATATTTTCAAGAAAATATTTTTTCTCTTCCAATAGTTTCAATCTCAACATTGTTGATATAATTTTGCTCCGAATTCATAAAAACAATTCGCTATCTCGAAAAACATCTACGTAATTTTGGGCAGTTGACTTTAGTCAAGGCTCTTCGGGCAGGCAATTGCAAGGATTTGTTCCATGATACGCCTGTCTCTACCAATCCTGTGCTGATCGATCCATCACGATTTGTGCAGTGGGGGTCGCATTCCTCAGCGTGACCCGAATTGGGCGCGGCAGGCCATGATGAGGGGATCCCCATGGCCGAAACAAATCCTGAAACCGAAACTGCCGAACAATCCGTACGCATTCCGCCGATGCAGCGGCTTCTCGACAATCATTTCCTGCTGCTCTTTCTCGGCGTCACCGTGCCGACGGTGCTCTACCTGCTCTGGGGCGTCATGGAACTCTCGCAAATTCCCATCGCCGAATAGGAGGCAGACATGGCACTCACGTCCCCGGAAACCAAAGTTTGGTGGAATGAACGTGTCGGACGCGCAGAACTGACATGGATCGTGATTGCGTTCCTGTGGGGCGTATTCATGTTTTCGATGATGGTCTGGTGGCACCTGGAAGGCAATCAGAACCTTTCCAATGAAGTCTATCGGATCTCTCCGGAAAAATTCGAAGAGAGAACGGAAGCCTTTACGGAGAAATACACCGTGCGCGAGGAAGCCGGCATACCGGTCGCCAAACCGGAGCCTGGCGCGGAAGTCTACATGCTCTCCAGATTGTGGGAATGGTGGCCGATTCTGGAGCTGAAAAAGGGCCAGACCTATCGGTTGCATCTGTCGTCGATGGATTGGCAGCACGGATTTTCGCTGCAACCGGTGAACATCAACATTCAGGTGCACCCTGGACTCGAGCACGTTGTCACGCTGACACCGACAGAGGCCGGCGAATTCAGCGTCGTGTGCAACGAGTTCTGCGGCGTCGGCCACCACACAATGGTCGGCAGAATCCACGTCGTCGAATGAACGCGCAGCTATCAAGGACGGAGAAATCATCATGAGCGTCATGGCTGATACAGGGATTATCGGCGGGATCGCCGCCAAATTCAGAACCTGCCCGGCAACCGGACTGAAAATCGATCTTGCTGCCGAACGACTGATCAAGGCCAATGCGGTGGCTGCCATCGTTTTTCTCGCCATCGGCGGACTTTTCGGACTGCTGGTGGCGCTGACGCGATGGCCGGCAGTGCATCTTCTGTCTTCCGACATGTTCTATCTGGTCCTGACAGCGCACGGACTGGATGTCCTGCTGGTCTGGATCATCTTCTTCGAAATTGCCGTCCTGTATTTCGCCTCCGCAATATTGCTCAATTGCAGGCTGGCGACACCCCGCATCGCATGGCTTTCCTTCGCACTGATGATGATCGGCGCCCTGCTTGCGAACGTTACGGTGTTGCAGGGTGAGGCAAGCATCATGTTCACCAGCTACGTTCCGATGAAAGCGCCGCCGAACTTCTATCTCGGCCTGATCCTGTTTGCCGTAGGCGCCCTGCTCGGCTGTTTCGTGTTTTTAGGCACACTGGTCATCGCCAAGGAGGAAAAGACCTATGAGGGGTCCATCCCGCTGGTCACCT
>JGI12316J15309_10015753_pt1 | contig 26391 bp, 25 predicted proteins | sample MarCyaLeptolynsp_FD_15309 | JGI IMG/M metagenome (IMG submission 15309) | reverse complement strand
ACGCCCATCTGGGAGATGTTCTCCAGCCAGCCGTCGAGCGAGGTCCTTGCCGACGGCTGCGGCGCCTGTTCGGTCACCCGCGTGCCCCGGCCGCGCTCGCGCACGACAAATCCGCTGGCCGCCAGTTCGTTGAGGGCACGTTTGGCGGTGATGCGGGAAACATTGAAGTCGCGGGCAAGATCCTGCTCGCCGGGCAGGACCTCTCCGGACTGGATGCGGCCGGAGACGATATTGTCGCGCAGGACGACATAGATCTGGTGATAGAGCGGAACGCGCGACTGCGATGAGAGATCGGTCATCGGTCGGGCGTCGGTTGAATCAAACGGCGGCGCATCTGACGACAGGGCGGTGCTGGACATTATCGTTTCCGGGATCGTGACCGGGGTTGCGGGCCGGCCTCAATATGCTAATGGTATATCAATATATCTTTATGTCCAGCGCGATATGGGATCGCCTGGAATTTTCGGGAGGGATCGGACATGCCGGTGATCAAGGTGACCCTGATCGAGGGCTACGACGATGCCACACGGGTGCGTATCGGCGAGCGTCTGACCGATGCGGTGCGCTCGGTGATCGCGGCGCCGGTCGAGGGCGTCACGGTGGCGATCGAAGAAGTCAGGCCGACAAGCTATATGCGCGGCCGCACGGCAAAGATGCCGGGCGTTGCGCTGCCGGACCCCGAAGACCTGGTGCGGACGTTCCTCGGCGCCATGGAAGCCCGCGATCTCGATGCCGCGCGGTCCTGTCTCGGCGCCGGGTTTCAGATGACATTTCCGGGCGGCAACAGGTTTTCCCGGCTCGAAGACCTGGTCGACTGGGCGAGAGACCGGTACCGGCGTGTTGCAAAGGAGTATGACGGGTTCGACGTCGCGCCCGGCGCCGACGGCGTCACGGTCTATTGTTTCGGCACGCTTGCCGGGGAATGGCTGGACGGATCCGCGTTTTCCGGAATCCGGTTCATCGACCGGTTTCTGGTCAGGGATGGAAAGCTTGTCGCGCAGGATGTCTGGAACGATATGGGGGAGCGGCTGGCGGACGACAGATGATGAAACGCTCTCCGGTATGGGCCATGCATTGTCTCATGCGAAATTCTACGTCGCCTCACGCGGTCCGCGAGATTGAACCCGGATTCAAACTGTCAGGCGCCAACGTCTGGATGAGTGCGGAACGAATGATTCCGCACTATTTCCTCAGGGTTTTGACCTGTATTTTTCTGAGACCTCGGTGTAAGCGGTGATGGTTTCAATAATCGTTGTAAACGAGGCAAAATGCTGAACGTTTTTCGCTTCCTAATCCTCTATGCCCTATGCTTCGGCTCCTATGTCTATGCTCAAACGGTTGATTTAAAAGCAATTGAGGTCATCAGGAACTTCAACAACCAGCTATACATTACAGCGGAGCGCACAGGAGGAAGCGCGGAGGAATGGAGCGCTCTTGAACGGCAAGCCTCCGAAGCCATGGGCGCGGTGCTGAAAGATGCCGGCCCGGAGGCTGTCGCGCTGGATCCGAAAGGACGGAGTGCGCTGCATCTTGCGGCGGCCAAAGGTTATTCTTTTCTGGTCGAGTGTTGTTGGACGACGACCGCTTTCGTGCACAGATCAATATGCCGGACAAGGAGGGCCTGACCGCCTATGAACACGCACAACTGGCGCTTCCCGAAACCCTGATTGCCTGTCATCCAGCGATCGAAAACCCCTTCGTTCTGGTGCCATTCATGGTTCAACTGCCCTACTACGACAATCGGCAACCGTTTGGAAAGATTACGGGCTTGCTGGAGCAGGCGGGTGCCGTTACGGATGTGGACCGGGCGCGCAGCTGGTGGCTGGAGAAATGCTCGAATACTGACTCCGACGCACGCGATCGGGTCGAGGAAACCCAAAATCTGTACGGATCGCTTTCGACGATCGGACTTGTTCATAAAACCCGAATGTTGAAACGCGATGTCGAAAAGCATGTGGAAATTTATAGGATGCTGATCGAGTCATGGCCGGCTGAGAAGCGGCCGACGCCCGAGGAGCTTCGGAAAAGGGTCCGAAAGTTCTATTCTGACGCGGGTCTTCAATCCCCGGATTGATGCTGGTCCCGGGTCATGGACAGGCGCTTTTTCTGCTCAGACGGGCTCGCCCAATCTCAAGTGCCGGAGAGCCCGAATATTCTGGATGCGGTCACGTTGTCCCAGAAGATGCTCGCCGCTGTCTGTGATGAACATACCAGAGCTGCGCTGAATTATAATTGGATCGTCGAAACCATCCCGGACTTTAGGATATTCCCGACCGGACTGATAATCGTCGACGAAAAAATCTGTTTCGATGATTATGAACATCAATAACTGCAACAATCGGCCCGGTTCAACTGCTACAGCAAAAGGGGACTCTGCGAACACGCGACACACCGCAGTCCCTGCCAATAGGTGGGGTGAACTACAGGCCGTACCCGCGGTTTTTGACGCAGCACGAGCGTTTCATCCCAAGTTTTTTTGTTTCCTGCCCCACCAGGTATTCGCCAATGGCCTGCCGCCCACAAAGGCGGATGGGCCGAGATCGTCCTGAATGCGAAGACATTCGTTCCATTTGGCCATCCGTTCAGACCGGGTAAACGATCCGACCTTCAACTGGCCGCCGCCAAGTCCGGTTGAAAGGTGGCTGATGGAAACGTCTTCCGTTTCACCGGAGCGGGCAGAGACGATCGCGCCCCATCCGGCGTCCCGGGCAGCGCGAAATGCTTCAATGCTCTCCGACACCGTGCCAGCCTGATTGACCTTGATCAGAACAGCATTGCATGCGCCGGATGCCTGCGCTTCCCGCACGAGACCGGCATTGGTCACCAGATAATCGTCGCCGATAATCTGGACACGATCGCCAAATCTGCGCGTGAATTCGACCATGCCTACGGTGTCATCTTCGGACAGCGGGTCTTCAATTGAAGCGATGGGATAGGCGTCAAGCCAGTTCGCCAACATGTCGATCATGGCGCCGCTATCCATCTCGCGCCCTTCCAGGGCAAGCCTGTATCGACCGTCCGAACCAAATTCAGACGCGGCAATGTCAAGCGAAATCACGACGCGCTCGCCGGGCTTTTCCCCGGCGCTTTCAATAGCTTCGGTAAGGATTTCCAGGGCTTCCTCGTTGCTGTCGAACATTGGCCACCAACCGCCCTCGTCCGCCACGCCGGCCAACTTGCCTTTCTTGGCCATGATGGCACCGGCGGCGAAATAGACCGCATTGGTGATCTCCATGACCTCGTCAAAGTTGGAGGCCCCGGGGACCATGATCATGAAATCCTGAATATCCACGCGCCGCCCCGCATGGGCGCCGCCGCCAAAGATCTGAATTTCGGGCAGCGGGACCGAAGGTCTGCTTACCATCGAGTCGGATATGTGCCGCCAAAGCGGCTTGTCCCGATCAATTGCTGCAGCGTGCAGCACCGCAAGCGAGGTGGAGACGGTCGCGTTGCCGCCCAGCCGGTCCTTGAGGGGGGATGGATCCAAGGTCAGAATCGCGGCATCAATTGCGGACTGATCCTGAACATCCATTCCCACCAGTGCGCCGGCAATCGGGCCGTTTACACTGGCAACCGCACGGGTAACGTTTTTTCCGCCGAGCGCCTCTCCGCCATCCCGCAGGTCAATCGCTTCACGTGTTCCGCGAGAGGCTCCAGCGGGCGCCATGGCCCGCCCGAACGCGCCGCTGTCCAGCGTCACCTCCGCTTCGACGGTCGGATGCCCTCGGGAATCCCAGACCCGACGCCCTTTTACTTCCTTGATCTTGCTCACTCATCCTGTTCCTTCAGATGCGCCCTCAGAGCGGCGGTGAAATCGGCGACCGAAGACACGGGGTCGGTCATCAGCGACAGTGCAATTGCGCGTACCCGATCCTTTCCGCCGGCGTCGAGATACTCGACCGGCGACTTGCCGTCGATGCGCGCGAGCATGAGAGCGGGAAGCAACTGGCTCACCCGGGATTCCAGACCTGCCGGCTCTTCCCAGGAGATTCTGCTCGCATAGGCCGACCAGAACTGTTCAATCGATGACAGCAAATCGGTTCGGATGGACGGCACATGCACGGCTTTCAGCACCAGATGGTTGAGGCAAAAGGCCGGGTCGAAACTGGCATCGCCCATGGTGGCGCATTCTGCATCTAGAATGACCGGACCGCCGTCGCGCATCAGGATATTCTTGGGGCTGACATCCCCGTGGACCAGGACAGCCTCACCCTCATAAAGCATCTCGCCGAGCGTCTCGAGTTGCGATGCAATGCGGGGATGGAACCCGGCGGTGAAGCTCAGATAGGGTTCGATCCGCAGCGCGTGAAAGTCGTCGCGATTGCGAAACGCAGATCGGTCAAAACCGGATTTTGCGGAAGCTGCGTGAATGCGTCCTATCATGTCTCCGACAACCTGCGCCTCGCCGCAGGGCCGCTTGCCTTGAAGCATCGCGGTTTTCCAGAGATAGACCTTGTCGCCGGCGACGTATTCCATGGCGAAGCCATGCATGGTTTCAGACTGGCCGAACAGACGCACCGCGCTTTCCGGCACCACATCGGCCGCGACCTTGAGCCAGGCAAACTCCGCCGCATTGCGATGGACCGGTGCACACCATTCCGCGGCGACCTTCAGCCTGGGCAACGCAAACTTGACGCAATAGGAGATGTCATTCACCTGAACCATTGCGATATCCGAAGCCACGCCGCCCGCAAGCGGAGTGACTGCTTTCAGATCCTGCGCCGTGCCCAGTCCAAGATCTTCAATCAAACCCAGGCATCTGTCTTCCAAAGGGTGTGTCAAAAGAGGGTCAATCCAAGGAATATGTTCACGTGAACATATTTTGCTTCGAGCGTTTTTGTCAAGAGACAAGAACCGGGAATTGCCGGGGCGCGGGGATCCTCTGTTCTGAGATCTTGGGGCTTTGAGCAGTTTTATTGGCGAGGTGTGCAGGCAGTGCCGGGCGATGCGGGACATCGCTCAAACTGCGCAACGATCCCTGGCTTCGCGAGAACAGGCTAAAAGCCTGGACAAGCCGGCCTTCGGCGGGCAATCCTTTCCTTCCGGACGTCGTCGCATTGTTTGGCCGATGTCCTACATCGCGCTGCATCACGCTCCCAGCCGAGGACAAAACCTTGACCGTCAAAACTTCCTGGCAAAGGCTCTGGCGTTAATCCCCAATGAGCCGCGTAACGATAAAATCCATCGCCCGGGATCTTGGAATCTCCCATATGACGGTGTCGCGCGCGCTGTCCAACAGTGCGAAAGTCCAAAAAGACACGCGTGAGGCTGTGCTCAAACGCGCCCGCGAAATGGGATATGTGAAAAGCACCGCGGCCTTGGCAATGCGGGGTTCTGCGCCAAAAGTGGTCGGGCTGTTGTTGCCCAACATCGTCAACGAGTTTTATGCCCGTTTCGCCAATGAGATCTCGCTGGCATGCGATGAACGAGCCTTGCAGCTAATCATTCATCTGACCAACGACGATGCCGAGACGCAGGAACAGGCTTTGAAACGCCTGCGTGAAAACAGGGCGGAGGCTGTCGTGATGGTTCCGGCGCCGGGGAGCGCAGACATTCCTGTCCAAACCGGCGAGACCATGCGTGTTATCGAATTGATCCGACATAGCGACAGCGTTAACCAGGGCGCGTCGATTCTGGTGGATGATTCCACTGCAATCAAGGATTCTGTGCGTTACCTGTCCGAAAAGGGGCACACCGGGATCGCCTTTATTGGCGGTTTTGAGCGCCTTTCAAGCGGGCGCGCCCGTCGAAAAGCCTTCGTGGACGGCATCGAAGAAGTCGGGCTGCGACTTGTGCCTGACCTTGTCAAAACCGGTGCGCCGTCCTTCGAGATGGGTCGAACCCATGCGTTGGACCTGATGAGATTGGGGCAGGCCAATGCTCTTATCTGCGGCGGATTTGAAATCTCGAACGGAGCGCTGAGTGCATTGATTGAGACCAATCTGCATCGGGATCCGGCTTTTCGTTTCATCGGTTATGGGGATCCTTCTTTCTACAGCTGGATCAATGGTGGTATTTCGACGATTCAAGTGCCGGTTCAGGAGCTCGTCGAAGCGGCGATCGAGCATATCGAGCTTGATGAGGCGCAGGAGGGAAACCAGCCCATCAGGTTTCCCGCAAAGCTTCGGGTGCGCTAGCACCACTGAGCAGGGACCAGCCGGTCAGGATTACCTGGACCCGCTACGACGCTCTCTTCAACTCCCGCAGCAGATGCGACCCGACAAGGTCGATGGCCGGCATCTGGTCGTCGGGATTTCGGTGCAGGGCGATGACGACGTCGGGCAGTTTCGGAAACCCCGGCTGGCCGTCGAGGATTTTGAACCCGTCGGGAATGATCGAGGCCTCCATGGCGCCGACGCCGGCCTCGGAGGCGATCGCGTTTTGCAGGACGGCGAGATTGCGCGACGTGTAGGCGATGCGCCAGCTCCGATCTATTTCGTCGAGCGCGCGCAGCGCCAGGTCCCGGCAGACGCAGCCCTGCGGAAACAAAAGAAGCGGGAGATCGTCGGACGGATCCGGATAATAGTCCGGACCGGCAACCCAGTGCAGCGGTTCCCGACGAATGACCTCGCCGGATATGCCGTCGAGGGGATGGGTCGCCAGCACAAGGTCGAGCTTTCCGCGTGCCAGTTCCTCCAGGAGGTCGATGCCGTTATCGCAGGACACTTCCATCCTGATCCGCGGATGCGCCTTTGAAAACGACATCAGGAATTCCGGCAACAGACAGGTCATGTAGTCGTCCGGCGCACCGATCCGAACCAGGCCCTGGGCTTCCGGTTCCAGCAGGGTCGAAAGCGCTTCATCGTTGATCCTTAGGATGCGGTTGGCGTAGCTCAACAGGGTTTCGCCATCGGACGTAATGTTGACGGTTTTTTTCGTCCGCTCGAACAGTTTGCGCGCGACGATCTCCTCCAGGCGTTTTACCTGCATGGAAACGGCGGACTGGGTTCGCCCGAGCGCGGCCGCGGCATGGGTGAAATTGCGGTGGCTTGCCACGGCGACAAAGGCGCGAAGCAAATCGATTTCCAGGTCCCTGATCATGCTTGATCATAACGAAATCTAATTAGTTCGATCAAGATAATTCGTTTCCATGATTTATGCCGCGTTCCTATGTTCAAATTGTGCCCATCGACAATTCGGAGTGACCGCAATGTTGGAAACCTACAGCCAGTGGATCATCGTGGCCACGCGGGCCGACGCCTTCTCACCTGTTCCCATGGACCGGGACTGGCGGGTGCGGCAGCGCCGGGCGGCAAATGCGGAGACCATGACAGAGAAAAAGAGGTCGTTGCTCGCGTCCTTGTTCGGATGAGAGTTGCGCGCGCAACACTTAATAAACCCTGCAAAGCGGTTTGTTTTCGTTCTGCTTCGCAATCGGAAACGACGGCGGTAAACTGGGCGGCCTGATGCCGGCGATGAGGCTGCCCAGTGTTATTTCGCCGGCGGGCATTACACGGGAGTTCGCCGTTGGACTGTGTCTTTCTGTTTTCGAGCGACAAGTTCCTGCCGACCCCGGGAGAACTGGTCGAAGATCATGACGATTTCGTCAATCCCGGATGTTTTGCCAGGGCGCTTGCCGACTTTCTGCAGGACGGGCTGGCGCGCCATGATTATCGGGTCGGTTTCCGTTGCGCCGAGGATTGGGGGCAATGGCTGGAGCTGGAACACGACGGCGGTTACACGCTGGCTGTTGGATGCGCCAACCTGTCGGATCTCGAAAACGGCGTGGCCGAACATCGGGTCTTCATCAGCCCGGACAAGCCCCGGATCCGCAAAATCTTCCGCAAGATCGATGTCAGTGCCGACATCGAGCGGCTGGGCGAGGCGCTGAAAGCCATTCTCGGGGCTGAAGACCGGATTTCCGGTCTTCAGGTTCGTTCATCCATGTAGTCCTACCCCAGGACCTCCGCGACGGCATCCCTGGTCGCATCGACAATGAGGCGTGCTTCCTCGCTCGTCACACAGAGCGGCGGCGCGAAGCCGATTATGTCGCCCTGGGGCATGGCGCGGGCGATCACGCCGCGCCGCAACATGGCCGCGGCAACCGATGGCCCGACCTTGGCTGAGGGATCGAAGAACGTCCGGGCGTCCGGGTCCTCGGCCAGTTCCACGGCCATCAACAGGCCCTCGCCGCGAATCTCGGCAACATTCCTGTGGCCGCCAAGCGTGTCGCGCATCATGCCGGTGAAGGCCGGGCCGACCTTTCCGGCATTTTCGACCAGTCCCAGGTTGTCGACCAGTTGCAGGTTGGCGATGCCGGCGGCCGCCGCGATCGGATGGGCGGAATAGGTCCAGCCGTGGCCGATCGGGCCGTTTTCGTCGGTGCCCTGCATCAGGACCTCCCACATGCGCTCCGACACGACCGATCCCGACAGGGGCGCATAGGCCGAGGTCAGACCCTTGGCGATGGTGATCAGGTCCGGTTTCATTGCGTAATGACCGGAGCCGAACATGGAGCCGAGGCGGCCGAAACCGGTGACGACCTCGTCCGCGATCAGGAGCACGTCGTACTTTTCCAGCACCGCCTGGATCGCGGCCCAATAGCCGGCCGGCGGCGGCACCAGCCCCCCGGTACCGAGCGCCGGTTCGCCGATAAAGGCGGCCACAGTGTCGGGATCTTCGGCAAGGATCTGCGCTTCCAGTTTCGCCGCGCAGTCGGCGGAAAACTCCTCCTCGCTCATATCCCGATCCTCGCGGCGCAGGTAATAGGGCGCTTGCGTATGCAGGACCGGCGCAAGCGGCAGGTCGAACTTCTTGTGGAACAGCTCCAGCCCGGTGAGCGAACCGGTCATCAGACCGGATCCGTGATATCCGCGCCAACGCGAAATGATCTTCTTTTTCTCCGGCCGGCCGCGAATGTTGTTGTAGTACCAGACCAGCTTGATGTTGGTTTCGTTGGCGTCCGATCCGGACAGGCCGAAATAGACCTTGCTCATATGGGCCGGCGCCCGGTCGAGGATCATCTTGGCGAGTGTGATCGAAGCTTCCGTGCCGTGGCCGACATAGGAATGATAATACGCCAGTTCGTGTGCCTGATGCGCGATCGCTTCGGCAATTTCGCTGCGGCCATAGCCGACATTGACACAGTAGAGGCCGGCAAACGCATCCAGCAAGCGGGTGCCGTCGCGGTCCTCGACAAAGACGCCCTTGCCACCGGTCATGATCCGGTTCGGCGCCTCGCCGCGGGCAAACTGTCCAAGATGGGTGGAGGGGTGGAAGAAGTTTTCGCGATCCCAGACGTCGAGCTGGTCGTTCTTGAGCATGGTAGGGTCCTTCGATATGGCCGATGCGGCATTTGGTTGCAATGGTATCGCCGTTAGCGCCGATGAAGGGACGGAAGATCGGTGGGTTTGGCGAAGAATTGACGGAAAATGCTGAGATGCAGTGACTGGAAGACAAACGGGACCGCAATCGCGTGGTGTTGATGCTCGACGATGTGGGTCCCGGCTCGGGGGCCGGGAACGCACGCCTTGGTCGTAGGTTTGTGCACCAGATCATTATGGCTATCGCCACGCACGTCAGGCTAATGCCAACCGTTCTCCAGACTGCCTCCCCGGACTTCGATCCGGGGTCTAGAGATCGGAGGGTGCTCTCGCACAAAACTTACGATAAAGGGCTGGCCTCAAAGCTTCCGGTAAAGCACCGAAAGCGGCAGGGCCGTATTCTTGATCTGCTTGGTGACCGCATATGTATAATAGCGTTTCAGGCCGATCCGCGCCTCCAGCATGTCGTCGACGAGGCGCTGGTATCCTTCAAGGTCGACCGTCACCACCTGCAACAGATAGTCGATGCCGCCGCCGACAGCCCAGCAGGCCATGATTTCCGGAATTTCGGCAATTGCCTTTTCAAACCGCACGAAATCTTCGCTGCGATGGCTCTCCAGTTCCGCCTCCACGAACACCATGGTGAACGGTCCGAGCGCCTTCAGCGAGACATGGGCGCCGTAGCCCTCGATGATGCCGGCGCTTTCCAACCGGCGCAACCGTTCCCAGGCGGCCGTCGGCGACAGATGCACTTTCTGCGCCAGCGCCGCCTTGGTGATCCGGCCTTCGCTCTGCAGAACTGTCAGGATCTTCAGATCACGCCGGTCGATCTTCAGCATGGAATTGACGATGGACTTCATGTGGCGATCCGCGCCCCCCTGTCTGCCGCAAGGGCTGCTTTCAGGGCGGCCGTCGCAATCGCCGTGTCCTGGGCTCCGGTTCCGGTCAGGTCGCAGATCGTAACCTGGGCTTCGTCCGTGCGGCCGGGATGGGCGGCGGCGATAATGTCTCCCAGTTCCGGCGGAGTGATGTCGCGCAACAGGCCGGCTTCGCGGGCGCCGCGCAATTCCCCGAGCACTTCGCACTGGGAGACCCGGTCGCAGACATAAAGATCGGCTGCGGCGAGGGCTTCGGGAGCGATTTCAATCTTGCCCGCCTGATCGGAACCCATGCATGTTACATGCAAATTTGAGTGCAGCCAGTCCGCCATGATGATCGGTTCGCGAGCGGGCGTGGTGGTGACAACGAGCTGGCTTTCCTCCACGATCTGCTCCGGGTCGCCGACGGTTTCGGCACTGATGCCGAGACGTGCGGCGATATCATTGGCGCAGGCCGCTGCATGATCCCTGTTGCGTCCCCACACCAGGACGCGTTGAAACGGGCGCACCAAATGCGCCGCTTCGATCTGCAGACGGGCCTGGGCCCCGGTTCCGATCACACCGGCGGTCGTCACCGATTTCGGCGCCAGATGGTCTGCCGCAACGCCGCCGGCGGCGGCGGTGCGAATGTCGGTGAGGTAGCCATTGTCCAGAAGGACTGCGTCGACCTGTCCGGTCTGTGCGTTCAGCAACACCATCAGGCCGTTCAGGCTCGGCAGACCGAGTGCCGGATTGCCGAAAAAGCCCGGGCTGACCTTGACGGCAAAGCCGTCGAAGCCGGGAATGTAGGCGGTCTTTACATCGACTTCGGCGTGCAGGTCGGGAATATCCATGGACAGGATCGGCGGCATGATCACGGTACCGCCGGCAAGCGCCGCAAACGCGTCTTCGACGACGTGCAGCACAGTCTCGTCGAGGGCGATGCTTGCGCGCAGGTCCGCTTCCGTCAGAATCAGAATGTCACGCATTGTCCGCCCCCTGCTGTCCGGGCGGCCGGCCTTGCGGAGCGCCCGTCACGACCGTGTTTCCCAGCCTTACCGGGGCACCTGACACGATATCGGCAAATATGTCCATATCCACATTACGCCCGCTGACCACCATCGCGGTCTCGCCGTCCAGGGTGAGCTTTCCGGCCAACAGGGCGGCGACACCGACGGCGGAGCCGCCCTCCACGACGAGGCGCTCGTGGCGAAACATCGACTGCATGCCGCAATAGATTTCGTCCTCGGAAACCAGGATTACGTCGTCGACGAGGTCCCGGCATAATTGGAACGTCCAGGAATTGCCGAGATTGATGCCGCCTCCAAGGGAATCGGCGAGCGAGGCAAACTCCTCGACCTCGACGGGGTGCCCGGCGGCGAGGCTTTCAGCCATGGCCGCGCCGTTTTCCATACTGATGCCGACGATGCGGATCGCCGGGTTCATGGTCTTGGCCGCAAGCGCGATGCCGCCGATCAGCCCGCCGCCCGACATCGGCACCACAAGGGTTTTCACGCCCGGCCGGTCTTCCAGGATCTCCAGGGCTATGGTGCCCTGACCGGCAATGACAAAGGGGTGGTCGAAGGGCGACAGATCCGTGAACCCGTCCTCGGCGACCAACCGGTCGACCTCCTTTTGTGCCTCGTCCTGGCTCCTGCCGACGCGGCGCACTTCGGCGCCGAGCGCTTCGATCGCCGCGACCTTGACGTTCGGGACCAGCGACGACAGGCAGATGATGGCCTGAACGCCGGCCTGCCTTGCGGCGTAGGCGACTGCGCGGCCGTGATTGCCGGTCGAGCAGCAGGCCACGCCGCCGGCACGCGCCTCGGGCGACAGGCGGGCGATGGCGTTTGCGGCACCGCGCAGTTTGAACGCGCCGATCGGTTGCAGGGTTTCAAGCTTGAGGGAGATGTCGGCGCCAAATTGCGCCGACAGGGCGTCGGCGCGGACGAGAGGCGTGTGCAGGGCGATCCCGCGCAGCGTCTTGCGGGCCTGGAGAATATCGATGAAGCCCACCGAAGCAGGAGTTGATGTGGACTCTTTGTCCCTGTTACGGTCCTCCACGTGACCCTCCCGGAATTGTTTTGTCTGCAATAGGAACAGCCGGCGGTCTTGTCGAGGGAAATTGCGTCGCGGGATTGCAATGGGGCGATCCGCCCGGTTGGGGATGACTTGCGGAGTGACATGGAATTGACTTGGCCCGCGCCCATTCGTGCCTGCGCATGGCAAGGGGAATTCCGCTTGAAAGTTCCGGTATTTTCACGTCCTATCCGTCGGCCGGCCCGCGCGGAACCGGCGAAACTGTTCAGGTCATCAGCCCGGGAGCGAGCACCATGCCGGACGTTGAACTCTTCTTCGAACGATCCGAATATGCGTCCCGGATTGACAAGACCCGCCGCGCCATGGCGGCATGCAATGTCGATCTCCTTATCGTCTCCGATCCGTCCAACATGGCCTGGCTCACCGGTTATGACGGCTGGTCGTTTTACGTGCATCAATGTGTGCTGCTCGGCCTTGAGGGCGATCCGGTCTGGTTCGGACGCGGTCAGGACGGCAATGGCGCCAGGCGCACCTGCTTCATGGGGCACGACGACATTGTCGGCTATGAGGATCATTATGTGCAGTCGACCGAACGTCATCCGATGGATGCGTTGTCGGTTCTGATCACGGATCGCGGCTGGTCGAGGGGGTCGATCGGCGTGGAAATGGACAATTACTGGTTCACCGCCGCCGCCTTCGCCAGCCTCAAGCGCCATCTGCCGAACGCCCGGTTCGACGACGCGACGGGGCTTGTCAATTGGCAGCGGGCGGTGAAGTCGGAGCGGGAACTGGATTATATGCGGATTGCCGCCAAGCGTGTGGAACGCATGCACCAGCGGATTTTCGAGAAGGCCGAACCGGGCCTGCGCAAATGCGATCTGGTTGCCGACATCTATGACGCGGCGCTGCGCTTCGATGCGGAAACAGGCGCCGGCGGCGATTATCCCGCCATTGTGCCGCTGCTGCCGTCGGGCGCGGATGCGGCCGCGCCGCACCTGACCTGGGACGACAAACCGTTAAAGGCGGGCGAGGGCACGTTTTTCGAGATTGCAGGCGTCTATCGGCGTTACCATTGTCCGTTGTCGCGAACCGTTTTCCTCGGAACACCGTCTCAGACCTTTCTCGATGCGGAAAAGGCGGTGCTGGAAGGCATGGAGGCCGGGCTGGAGGCGGCGCGCGCCGGCAATCTCTGCCAGGATGTCGCCTCGGCGTTTTTCGACGTCCTGGAAAAATACGGCATCGTCAAGGACAGCCGCACCGGCTATCCGATCGGTCTGTCCTATCCGCCGGACTGGGGCGAGCGCACCATGTCGTTGCGGCGCGGCGATATGTCGGTGCTTGAGGAGAACATGACCTTTCACTTCATGACCGGTCTCTGGATGGAGGACTGGGGGATGGAAATCACTGAAAGCATCCGCATCCGTGACAGGGGCCCGGCGGAATGTCTGGCGAACGTGCCGCGGGAATTGTTTTTGAAGGGGTGAGGTTTTCGGGAATTGCCGGACGGACGGTTAAAGCGAAGTCAAGCCTGATTGCCCGTCAGGACCAAGACCCGTTTCTCTATTTGTCGATACGCTGAACACCCGTGATAGTCCAACTCGACCTCATCGTGAGGTGCATCAAACAGGGGTGTTCCCCTGTTTGACAATTTGAGTGTCCACATCGGGACCACCCGATGTGGATGCGAAGTGGAGCCGCGAAGGACCGATGGCGTGCACTGGATCGTCCTTCGAGGGCCGGCGTTGCCGGCTACCTCAGGATGAGGTCGGTGGGTTTCATGAATCTGTTTGTACAAAACCGCCACATTCTTGAAGCATGTTGACGCGGTTCGGCCTGGGCGGCGCCGAGGACAAACTATCCCGGTTCGCCGGAGAGCAGGTCCTGCACGGCGCGGCGCACCGTTTCGGGATCTGCCCGCCCATCTCCGTCGACCAGGGCGAGCACCCTGTCCGTGATCGACCGGGCCAGGTCGCCCCCTGTTTCCTCTTCTTCCTCGGCTGTCTCCGGGCTGTCGCTCTTCGGCATCATGACAGGCGGGATGCCGTCGGGAAACGCGGCGGCGACATCGATCGGCGAAAATGCCGTGTCGTCGACAAAAAAGAATCCCTGGCTGGTTGTCACCGCCTTCTTTTTCAGTCTCGGGAAATGCGCGACGTCGAGGCCGGTGCGCTCGCCGCCCATGAGATAGACAAGCTCCTCGTCGAACGGATTGGTGAGATGATGCGCCACAGAAGGGGTCGGAAACCCGACAAAGTCGCCCGGTCCGATCTCGTGCTCGACCTCTTCTATTTCGATTTTCCCGCGCCCGGACAGGATGTAGAGGAATTCCTCGTCGCCCTCATGGGCGTGATAGACGAAGCTTTCGCGCTCCGGCTTGATCCGGCCGATGCGGACCGAAGTGCGTTCGAGGCCGGCCGCGTCGGCGAGCGAGCGCAGATAGATGTCCGAGTTGGGATTGAGCGGATGACAAAAATGGAATTCCGGCGACAGGGCATGGTCGTCGGCCTTCACGATCGTTCCCGGTTTTGTCGGCATGGCTGGGTCTCTCCGGTTCGCGGTCTTGGCAACCCGTGGGTCGCGTTGCACACATGATAGAATTGCGAATATTTGACAATGTCAATTGACACTGTCAAATGTTTATTTGTATCCGGCAATGCCGCGGGGCGCTTCGATACTCTGCGGGACAAAGATGGCCGGAACAGGTCGGGGCGGGATGAGGTATGATTGCAAGGATCACGCAAGACGAACTCAAGACAATGCGCGACAGCCTGACCCGCACCGCGACCGACCTGTTCGTCGATCAGGGGCTGGCCGGCCTGACGATGCGGCGTCTTGCCGACGCGGCCGGGATCAGCCGGTCGACGCCCTATGGATATTTCTCCGACAAGCGGGACATCGTCGATTCAATCCGCGCCGCCGCTTACGACCGGCTGACGGACCGCTATCTGCGCATCGTCGTTGCCGAACCCGATCTCCTGATGCGGCTGACCGGATGTGCGAAATCCTATGTCGCGTTTGCGATCGCCGAACCCCGGATCTATCGGCTGATGACCGAGACCCGGCCGGACCCGGATGTCTGCAGCCCCGATCTCGTACGGGCGCGGGAGCGGTTTCTCGCCGTTTCCGGGTCGGTCCTTCAGGACTGCATCGACGCGGGGCTGGTGCTCGGCGCGCGGATGGATGTGCAGACGGTGAGCACCGCCGCCATCCAGGGTCTGATCGGCATGTATCTGGCAGGCCATCTGGCAACCCCTGACGACCTGCACCGGCACGTCGACATCTGTCTTCACATGATGGCACGGTCGGTGCTCAATCCGGATCATCCACAGGTGCGGGCCTCGGCTTATTTCGGGGATCGTGTGGATTAGCGAAATATCCGGTAGGAACCTTCCGTCCGAGTGATGATAATGCGGGTCCTGCAGGCGAGAGGCATCAGGTTTTCATGGCATTCAGGTTTATCCATTCCGCCGACATCCATCTGGATTCGCCGCTGCGTTCGCTGTCGCTTCGCGACCCGGAGATTGCGGAACTGATCGGCAATGCAACGCGGCAAGCCTTTGCCGGAATCGTCAATCTCTGTCTCGACGAGGCCGTCGACGCGCTGATGATTGCCGGCGACCTTTATGACAACGATCTTACAAGTATGAAGACCGCGGCGTTCTTAAGGTCTGAAATGCGTCGTCTCGCGGAGGCCGGAATTTCGGTCTTTGTCATCCGAGGCAATCATGATGCGAAGTCGGTTCTTAACCGACATCTGTCCCTTCCCGAAAATGTGCATGTCTTTACCGGACGCGCCGGGGCCGTGCCCGTCGAGGGCAAGGACGCGGTCGTTCACGGCGTCAGTTTTGCCGATCGGCACATGGCCGACAGCCTTTTACCGAAATACAAGCCGCCGGTTGCCGGCGTCGTGAATATCGGCCTGCTGCACACGAGCCTCGGCGGGTCGGCGGAGCATGACGTCTACGCGCCCTGCGCCCTGTCGGACCTGGCCGGTCACGGATACGATTATTGGGGGCTTGGCCACATCCACAAGCGCGCCGCCCACACGGCCGGACCGGCGACCGTCGTCATGCCGGGCATCCCGCAGGGACGCCACATCAATGAAGCCGGCCCGAAATCGGTTACTCTGGTTGAAATCGCCGATGACCGGACGGTGTCCGTTTCGGAGCGGTTTACCGCAATTGCCCAGTTCGAGCGCGTGCCGGTCGATGTGACGGATGTGGAGACATGGCCGGCGGCCCTCAGGACGGTGGAGGCGGCACTCGGGACGGCGTCCGACGCGGCCTTCTCTGACAATCTGGTGGCGCGGCTGGACCTGACCGGCCTGACGCCGCTTGCGTTCCGGCTGCGCCGGGACGTGGACGAACTGATCCGCAAGACCCGCGAAGCGGCTCCCGGCGGGGTCTTCATCGAAACCGTCAACATGCAGGCGCAAAGCCCAATTGCGAATCCGCAGCCGGCCGGTGCGGACCCGTTTGCGGAATTGCGGCTTTTGATGGATCCCGGTGGCAATGGCCTGGAGGCGGTGCGAAGAGCCGCGCGGGAGCTGGTCGAGGATCTGCAGCAGCAGCTTCCGGTGGACGCGCGCGGTCGGCTTGGCAACAGCGACGAGGAGGTGGCGGCCCTGGTGGAAACCTTCATGCGGGACGGTGCGGAAACCGTGCTCGCGCGCTTTGAAGCGGATCGGACGGAACCGTGATGCGTCTCGCCCGCCTTGATCTGACCCGGTACGGGCATTTCACCGACTACTTCCTCGATTTCGGCGCGCCGCAGCCGGGCGGGCCGGATTTTCATATCGTCTACGGCCCCAACGAAGCCGGCAAATCGACCCTGAGAAACGCCTTTCTCGACCTGCTGTTCGGCATCGAAAAGCAAAGCGGCTACAATTTCCTGCATCCCTATCCCAGCATGCAGATCGGCGGCCAACTGGAGATCGCAGGCACTGTTCACACTCTCGCGCGGATCAAGAAAGACAGGAACGATCTCCTCGACGCGGCCGGACAACCGGTTTCCGATACGCTGTTGTCGGCGGCGCTCGGATCTATTGACCGGGCCGGCTACCAGACCATGTTTTCCCTGGACGACGACAGTCTGCAGGATGGTGGCGAGGCCATTCTCAAAAGCGAGGGTGATCTCGGCCGACTGCTGTTTTCCGCGGCGTCCGGACTGTCGGAATTCGGCAATGTTGTCGATGCCGCGAAGGCTGAAGCCGAGGCGTTTTATCGGCCACGGGCGCGAAACACGCTTTTGAACAAAGCCCGGCAGGATCTTAAGGATCTGAAGGAGGCCGCCGCCAGAATCGATGTGCAGGCTTCCGACTATGCCGCCCTTGTGGACGCCGAGGCGGCCGCGCGGGAGCGTCACGAAAACGGCGTCAAGGATCTGGAAGCGGCGCGCAAGAGCTTTGAGCGGCTGCGCCGGCTGACGGATTCCTTGCGCCCGTGGCGTGATCTTCGCCAGTTGCGTTCCGACATGGAGCCGCTCGCCGATCTGCCGGACCTGCCGCCTGGATGGCTGGCGGAAGCCCAGGACCTGTCGCGCGACGAAGCGGCAAACGAGGTCGCCCGAAAGAGCGCCGAAAAGACGGTCACGGATCTGGAAGCCGAACTCGACGCGATCGAGATCGATCACGATGTCCTGGCCCTGGAAGAACCGTTGGCCAGATTGGCGGAGACCGATCTCAGGGCGCGCTATGTTGCCGCCGACGATATCGCCAACCGGGAACGCGACCGCGACGCCGTTGAACGGGACCTCGGCGATCTCGTGCGGCGCCTGGGCCGCGATCCGTCGAGCGACCCGGAAACCCTGTTGCTGAGCCCGGAAAAATCGGGTCTCCTGAACGACCTGCTCGATCGCCGGCCGGAGCTTGAAGGCGCCCTGAATGCCAGTATTGAGGAGGCCGAAAAGGCTCAGGAGCGCGTACGGGCAGCAACCGAGAAACTGGGAGCTATCGGCGATCTTGCCGATACGTCCCGTCTCGACGTCGTGCTTGAAACTGTCCGTGAGGCGGGCCACGACAAATATATCAAGACGCTTGAGCGAACATGCAGGGGGGCGGAACAGGCATTCGCTGCGACCCTTGAGCGGCTTGCGCCCTGGTCCGGCGACGGCGATCGGCTGGCGCGGCTAGCCTGTCCGGATCCGGACAGGATTGCCCGCTGGGAGACAGTGCTCGACCGGTTGCGACAGGAGGAAGCCGATCTGGAGCGGGAACGGTCGGATCGGGCCGATGAACGCGACCGCGCACTCACTGAAATCGACCTCGCGAGAAAGAATACGGGCGGTGCCGACGACGAGGCTGCCGACCAAAGCCTGGCGCTGCGGCAAAGCGTCTGGCGCGAGCACAGGGATGGTTTGTCCGGTCTCGGCGACGCGCCGGCGAAAACCGACCTGGATGCTCTTTTGCAGTCCGCCGACCGTTTCGAAGCCCGGATGGTCGATCATGACGCGGTGACATCGGCACGGTTTCGTCAGGCATCAGATGTCGCGCGCCTCAATCGGGCGACGGCCGATCTGGCGCGGGCGGATACGGCGATCGCCGCTCTTGCGCGCCGGAAGGACCAGCTTGAGGTGCAGCGCACTGAAGTGCAGGATGAAATCGGCGCTGTTCTGCAGACCATGGCGCTGCCGCATGACAGCGAGCCCGGTTTCTTGCGCGGCTGGATTGCCCGGCGCGACACGGCATTGTCTGAGCGCGAGGCGCTGACGCGGGCGGAGGATGACCTTCGGCGCGCGCGCGATCAGGCCGAGGGCGACCGGACTTTGTTGTTGGAGGCCATGGAAGCGGCCGGTCTCACCGTCGAACCGAACCAGCCGATCGACCATCTGCTTACGGCCGCGCATCAGGCGAGCGAGCGCGCCCGCGAGATTGCCGGCAAAATCCGGACGGCCCGCGACCTGCTCGATGTGGCAAAGAGCGATCTATCGGAACGGCAACGGGCCAACAAGCGCGCCGCGGACCGTTTCAAGGCCTGGTCCCTGGACTGGGGCGCGGCGCTTGATGGCACCTGGCTTGCGGACCGGGGCGGGGCCGTTGCCGGGATCCGCGAGACGCTGTCTTCGCTCGGCGACATTGCCGCAAAACTCGACCGGCGCAATGACCTCGGCCACCGGATCGACGCGATGGCGGCGGATCGACAGGCGTTCGAAACCGCAATCGAGCGTCTGGCCGAAACGGTTGCAGAACCCTGTTCCGCGGATCGGGTCCTGGAAGTTGCCGACATTCTTGACAGGCGTTTGTCGGAGGCTCGGACCCTGGCGGCGCGCAGGACCGAAAAGCAGGACGATCATCGCACCGCCTGCAACGCGCTTCGGCAAGCGGGTGAGACCGCCGAGCGGATCGCTGCCCGATTCCGGATCATGCGCGATCGGTTCCCCGGCGATGATTTCGCCGACCTGCTGCAATCCCTCGACAGGGCGAGACAAAAGGCCGAACTGGCCGCGCAGATCGCCGGCCGGGAGCGCGACCTGACGGAAACCCTCGGGGTCGACACTGTCGCGGAGGCGGAAGCGCTCCTGGCCGACTGGACCGGCGAGGCGATGGAGGACGATCTCCGGGTCGAACGCGCGAACGCCGACCAGGTTTGCAAGGACCTGGAAGCTCACGTTTCGACGCTGTTTTATGACCATAAAACAGCGGAGACTGCACTTGCATCCGTCGACGGCGATGCAGCGGTGGCCCGTCTCGAGGAGCAGCGACGCACGTTGCTTCTTGAAATCGAAGACCAGGCCGTGCACCACCTCAACCTGTCGATCGGCGCCCTGGTGGCGGAGAACGCCCTGCGCGCCTATCGCGACAGACACCGTTCGTCGATGTTGGAACGTGCCGCGTCCGCATTCGCGACCATCACCGCGGGCGCATTCACCGGACTGACCACGGTTCCGGATAAAAGCTCCGAAGTGCTTGTCGGCCTGCGCGATGACGGCAGTTCGATGATGGCGACAGGCATGTCGAAGGGAACCCGGTTCCAGCTCTATCTCGCCCTGCGCATCGCCGGATATGCGGAGTTCGCGCAGCACCGGATGGCGTTTCCGTTTTTCGCCGACGACATCATGGAGACATTCGACGACGACCGCTCGGCGGAGACCTTTCAGTTGCTCGCGGCCATGCCCGGTCAGGTGATCTACCTGACCCACCACCGGCACCTGTGCGACATTGCCCGCGCGGTGACGGGGAAAAAGGTGACGGTGCATGATCTTGCCCGTCCGCGGGCGGTGCGGGCATGAGGCTTCGGGGGAATCGAGGGCTATAAATGGCAGTCAACGTGGTTTCCGTTTTGCCCCAGGCAACCTCCGATGTGCCGCGCCGGACCCGATCCGGCGCCCAGGAGATCGAAGGGCAGTCCGGTTGGACAATCGCGATCCGGTGCGCCCGTTACATGGATCCCGGTTCACGGCCCGGACGGCTCTTTGGTGTTTAGTGAATGGTCCAATCGCCTCGTGCTGCGCGCTCCACGAACGCAATACAAGCAGCGCGCCTACCCAACCCACGTCATCGCCGCGCCTGTCGCGGCGACCCACCAATCCGCCTCTTCCGGGATCGGGATTAGCCGCGTCAGAGTGGGTTCCCGCCTGCGCGGGAATGACGTGTTGAGGGATGGTCGGACCCGGGAATGGCGAACGGCACGCTTGCCTTGTCACGCCGCCAACCCACCCAAGGTGCCTCGCCGGACCTGATCCGGCGCCCACGAGATCGAAGGGCATTCCGGTTGGACAATCGCCATCCGGTGCCCGTCATGTGGATCCCGGCTCAGGGCCGGGACGGCACTTTGGAGCGGGCGGTGAGCGAACTGTCCATTGTCGTGTTTGTTGCCATCACGGTTCTGACCGCTTTACCAAACGGCGAACGGAGCGCCCGCCTTTTCAAAGATCGGGCATCCCTACTGCAACGACCGCAGTTCTAGTTCGGCAACACCGACGGCGAAGTTCAGCCCGGATTGGGACTGAACGCTGAACGGCTGCAGGGCGATCGATTTGCCGAAACCGCCGAGCAGCGCATTGGCACCAAGGCCGACGCCGACGGTCGCCTCGGCCGAGACGCCGACATATTCTCCGTCAAGCGCACCCGGGCCCAGATCCCGCTTCGGCGCGAGAACGGCCCAGCGCAGGATCGAGCTGTCCGTCGAACCGATATCGATGCCGAATTTCCGGATGGCGCCGAAATAGGGTTCCAGCCCTCCGTCGACATGCTGGAATTCGCAGCGCAGGTCCTTCGTCGATCCGAATATGAAACCGCTTCCGCCGCTGACGACGCAGTCAAGCAGGCCGATCTCGACCCTGTCCTGCGCGCGGGCGGCGATTGGCTGCGCAAGAGACAGGGCGAGGATTGCCATCCCTGCAAGGAGCGCGCGCGTTGCCGTTCGGATTGGATGTCCGGTGGTCGTCATGTTTGGTGTCCATCTTGTTGGCGCCGCATGTCCGTGACCTAGCGGGCGGTGCAGGGTAAAACTGTCCTGCGGGATCATTGTCCCTAGATAGGGATCGATTGCGGCGGATATCAGGGGCAGGGTTCGGATTGACTGATGCATTGACGACGCCGAGGAACCCGTCGACACTCCGGACGCTGCAGACATTACTTTCTTGCGAAAGGCGCTCTTGTGGACCAACCCGTTGTCGATCTCCGTGACCCGCGTTTTGGACGTGACAAATACGGCTACATCGAGGAATTGCGCGGTCGGGGATTTTGTGCGCCGGTTGCGGACGGCTTTGTGTTCTTCAATCAGGACGATGCCGCGCACATCATGAAGTGCGAGGATTTTGCCTTTTCGTTCTTCCAGATCGATGCCGAGGCCAGCCCGTATCTGGCAAACGCGATCCGCTACGAACTGCTCAACCAGCATGGCGCGTCCCACACCCGACTGCGCAACCTTGTTGCGCCTGCGCTGCGCGACCGGGTGATGGACGGACTGCGCGAAGATATCGTGACCGTTGTCGACGTCCTGATCGACGCGATGCCCGACGATGGTGTGGTCGATCTCACCGCCGATTTCGCCGAACCGCTTCCCGGGCGCGTGCTGGGGCCGATGTTCGAAATTCCCTATGAGGAAACCGCCGGCCTGAACGACTGGATACGGATCGGCGGGCGCAAGGTGGACGCGCTGCAGTCGGGCGACGGTCTCGCCGAGGTCGAGGCGGCCAACCGCAATCTTCACACCTATCTGCGGGACCTGTTGCGTGCGCGGCGCACCAATCCGGGAAACGACATGTTCAGCGAACTGATCGCGAGCGAGATCGACGGCGACCGGCTGAGCGAGGACGAACTGGTTTATCTCGCCAGCGAACTCGCATCGGCGGGCGTCGACACGACACGGGCCCAATTGCCGCTGATCCTGCTTGCTCTGTTCCGGGCGCCGGGCGAGGTCGCCCGGCTGAAGGCCAATCCGCGGCTGGCCCTGCGTGCCGTGGACGAGGGCATGCGGTTCGCGCCGCTGCCCTGGGCGCTGCCGCATCGGGCGGTCCGGGACCTGACCTATAAGGGGATCGCCTTCAAGGAAGGCGACCTTGCCATGGTGCTGGTGCCGGCTGCGAACCGGGACCCCGCAGCGATGGACCGGCCGGACATATTCGATATCGGCCGCGACCGGGTCCGCAATTTCAGTTTCGGAAGCGGTATGCATGCCTGTCCGGCAGCGCAACTGGCGCGCATGGAAATGTCGATTGCGCTGGCCGGCCTGTTCTCACGGGTGAAACAAATGACGCTCGTGGAGGAGCCCGATCTGGAGCCGGTACAGAAAGGGTCCAGTCCGAAATGCCTGAAGGTCCACGTCACGAAATAGATGTCCGTTCACGGTCGGCTGCGATGCCTGAGCGGCACGATCCGTTTTCGATCCGGCATATCCGGCTGCAAAGGCCGGCCTATTTGGCTGCGCGATCGATTTCGACTTTCAGCCAGTCCGGAGCGGACTTCCGGTAGCTGTGCTGTTTGCCCGGAACCAGTTTCGACGGCTCGTCGAACGTCGCGATTGTAAGGGAGATCTTGTCATAACCGTCGTCAATGGCGGCGAGGGTTCCGCCGCATTGATCGCAAAATCCGCGCCGGGTCTTCTGCGAAGATCGAAACAGGGATGGTTCGCCGCCCGGGCCCGTCCAGGAAACGCCCTCAAGCGGAAACTCGACCCAGGCTACAGTCGGCGCGCCCGACCAGGTCTGGCACATGCGGCACGAGCAAAGGTGTGGAAATGTCGGCTTGCCCGTCACTGTAAACCGGATGTTGCCGCACAGGCACCCGCCCGAATATGTGTCCGGTTTCCTGGCCATGTCCTTCAATCTCCCGCGGATCAGTGCGTTCACGCTAGAAGCCGGTTTGTCTTGAAGTCAATATGCGAACGAGGCTTGTGGCACTGTGCCGCCGTGATCGATGTGTTTGACGCCAGTTGCCATTTGTCCGGGTTTGTCAGCAAATCGATTTTAAATTGTATGTGGAATGCAAATAAAGATATCATTCCTTTCGTGAAATCGGAGACGTAACCCTGCCGGGGGAGGGCTGTGTGACGTCGTCGACGGGCCCGGTCCCTATTGTACTTTGGGAGGAGGGCCGTTGCGCGGTCCCACCGGGCGTGGGATGGTTTGTCCATGTCTGCGTGCCGCTCCGCTCCGTCGTTTTCCCGGCCTCGAAAAGCTTCGGTTTTTCCGGGCCTGTTTGTTTGCTGGTTCCTGTTTGCCTGGTGGACGGCGGTGGGAGTTCATGCAGAAACGATGGACCGGGAAACGGCTGCAAGCCGCGTGGAACCGCCCTATCAGCTGGGCGAACTGTTCGGCGAGGGCGCCTGGGAACTGGTCAATCTCGACGGGCGCGTGGCCGGCTATGGCTTCGAGAGCCAGCCGTTGGCGCCTCTGCCGGGCTTTTCCGGCGCGCCGATCAATCTGTTCGTCCAGATTACGCTGGAGGGCAAATTCATCGACGTGGACCTGATCGAGCACAATGAACCGATTTTCGTGTCCGGTCTAGGCAATGCGGCGTTTCACAAATTCGTGCGCCAATACAAGGGATATTCGATCAACGACACGCTGGTCGTCGGCATTCCCTACGGCGACAAGGGGAGCGGGAGTTCACTGGTCTATCTCGACGGAGTAACCAAGGCGACGGCGAGTGTGCGCATCGCCCACGAATCGATCCTGGCGGCGGCGTTTGCGATCGCGCGGGAAAAACTCTCCGGTGTCGGCCCGCGGTTCCCCGTACATCCGGACCCGGAGGTGGACGAGGTGCTGTCGTGGAACGACCTTGTCGAACAGGGCATTGCCGGTCGCAGGCTGGTGACCAACGCGGAGCTGCAGTCCGCCTTCAAGGACACGTTGTGGGCGGATGACGACCCGATTGCCAGCGCCGAGCCCGAGGCGACCTATCTCGATCTCTGGGTGGTCGACGTCGGATCGCCGGCCATCGCCCGTGCGGTGCTTGCGGAAGAAACCGTCGCCGACCTGCGGGATTTCATGGAGATTTCCGACAATGACGAACCGATCCTGGTGATCGATGCCGGGCGGCATGGGCTGGTCTCGGAAGATTTCGTGCGCAACACCAGTCCGGACCTGATCATGGCAAGCCAGGACGGCCTGCCGATCGCGCTCAGGGATTCCGACCTGGATGTGGAACTCGCCGATGGTGTGCCCGGCTCGGTCGCCATGATCCTGCGCACCGATCGGCGCCTGGGGTTCGATCCAACCCGCGACTGGACCCTGTCGCTGCGCGCGGTGCGCGAACACGGGTCCTTCCGCCCGGAAATCGGTACGGTGGATTTCGCTCTGACCCATCGCACGCCGGAACGGTTCTATCTGCGCGAGACGCCGCCGGCCCCGGATGCGCCGTGGAAGCAGGCGCTGCTGCAACGCCTGCCGGATCTTGTCGGGCTTGCGATCGGACTGACAGGGCTTGCGGGCGTGCTCGTCTTTGCCATGCCATGGCTTTCGGCGCGCAGGCATTTCACGCCGATCCGGCTCGGCATCCTCGCCGTCGTCACCGGCTTTGTCGGCTGGTGGGGCCAGGGCCAGTTGTCGATCGTCACGCCGCTTGGCGTGATGCGCGGGGTGGCGGAGGGACAGAGCCTCGCGTTTCTGCTTTATGATCCGTTCTCGCTGCTGATCTGGGCCTTCGTCATTGCCTCATTCGTCTATTGGGGGCGCGGCTTCTTCTGCGGCTGGCTGTGCCCGTTCGGCGCGATGCAGGAATTCGCCCACCATCTCGGCCGGTTGATCGGCCTGAGGCAAATCGAAGTCCCAGAAAGGCTCGACCGTATCCTTGCAAAGGGAAAATATCTGGTGCTTGGCGCGCTGGTCGTGACCGCCTTTGTGTCGCCGGCGCTGAACGACCGGCTGGTGGAGGTGGAGCCGTTCAAGACGGCGATCACAACCTATTTTGTCCGGGAGTGGTATTTTGTCGCCTATGCGGTCGGATTGCTGCTGGCGAGCATGGTCCTGTTCAAGGGGTTCTGCCGCTATCTCTGTCCGCTTGGCGCGTTCATGGCCCTTGGCGGCCTGCTGCGGATGCGCGACTGGATCGACCGCCGCGCCGAATGCGGCAGCCCTTGCCAATTGTGCAAGGTGCGCTGCAATTACAACGCGATCAAACCCGACGGCGGCATTCGCTACGACGAATGTTTTCAATGCCTGGATTGTGTCACCATCCACGAGGACCCCAAAACCTGCGTGCCGCTGGTTCTGGCGGCCAAAGGTCGGTCGCTGGGATGATTTCGGTTCGTCCCGACCGCCAATCCTGTTCGCGCCCTCTGTACATTTGTGCCGACGAACGCTTATGTAATCGGATTCGCCTGTTATTGGCGGATGGGAGGAATGCCGATCATGATGAGCGAATCGCGAGAATTCGCCTGTGGTGTGGTCTGCCTGTACACAAGCGAAACAGGCACTGACGCCATCGCCGACCGCCTTGCCGGCGCGGTCGCCGACGGGGCCTACGGCTTTGCGCTGGTGCATTTTTCAAAATCCCGCTGCAGCGAGGACGACGTGGTCGATCTGATGCGGGCGGCCGATGGGCTGTCGTATGCAGCCTGTTCGACGGCGGGCGAGATCACGCCGAAGGGGCTCGACGACGGCCAGTTGATCGTCATCCTGTTTCCGAAAAACCATTTCACCATCGCCGCCAGCCGGCTGGTGACCGACAATGGCCGGATCGAGGATATCGTATCGGACGTGCATTCGATCAAGAACGGTTTCGTCGAACGCAACCGGGGTGAGGGAACCGTGTTCGCGCTCTGCCTGATGGATGGCGCGTCCTTTATGGA
>JGI12316J15309_10014606_pt1 | contig 26503 bp, 26 predicted proteins | sample MarCyaLeptolynsp_FD_15309 | JGI IMG/M metagenome (IMG submission 15309) | reverse complement strand
AGTTTCTTGTCGACGGCGGTCGGATCGATCACCGCCGATACTCTGCGCAGAGTTCCGTTCCGGCGCATTTTTTTGACCCGTTCATGGACCGCGGGTGCGGACAGGCCGACCTCCTGGCCGAGCTTGACATAGCTTTGCGCCGCATCCCGTTCCAGCTCACCTAATATTTTTCGGTCAAGCGCATCGATCCTGCGTTTCAGGATATCATTCCGCTGAACCTCATCTGTTTTCACTGTTTTGACCCGTTTGATTGCTTGTTTCAGAATTTCATTTGGCAATATGCTTGTTTTGTCGAACAACGTAAAGCGTAGATATGTCCCAGAAATTGACTGTTATCGTTTCGGTCCTGACCGGAAGCATTGCCGTGATTGGCGCCAATTCTCTCGCTCTCAGTCCCATTGCGCCGTCCATCAGTGCGGATTTCAGCGTCGGAATCACCACGACAATGTTCGCTTCGGGCAGTTACGGGTTTGGGACAACACTTGGCGCTCTTTTCCTGTCACGGTTTGTCGATCAGGTCGGAGTCGGTCTTTCGCTTTGCTGGTCGCTGGCGGCTCTCGCGGGTGCGTTTGCGGTCTGCGCGCTGTCTCCGGGGATTGAGGTCTTCGTCATTTCGCAATTTGCTGCGGGTTTGGCCGCCGGAATAGGCCTTCCGGCCATATACGCATTTGCCGCGACCGCCGCACCGCCGGGCCAGGAAAGCACGATACTGGGAAGGGTCCTTGTCGGTTGGACCATCAGCATGATTGCCGGGGTCAGCCTGTCATCGGCAGTCGCTGATTTCCTGCACTGGCGTGGTGTGTACTGGGCTTTGACCGCGGGGGCGGTCACCGCTTTGCTGTTTGTCTCAAAGATCGGGCGCCCGCGCCAACAAAACGTTGCGGCAGTGAAAATATCGGCGCTGTCGGCTCTGGGTATTTCAGGCGTACCTGTCCTGATCCTTATCTGCCTGGCCTATATGACCGCGTTTTACGGAACCTATGCCTATATCGGCGACCATATCCATTCGCAGCTTGGATTGCCGGTGACCGCAGGGGGAATGATCGCGCTGACTTATGGTCTGGGCTTTGGTGCGGCTGCCTTCGGCGACCCCTTCATTGACCGATTTGGCGTCAGCCGGATCCTGCCGGGCTGTTTTCTGTGCCTTGCGCTGACTTATGTGCTACTCGGCCTTGCGGCCGAATCCTATGTCATGCTGCTTGCCGTGAGTTTCATCTGGGGCATCGTCAACCACTTCGGATTAAATCTGATTGTCGCCGGTCTGTGCGCAATAGAGGTTCGACAGCGCGGAGCTATTCTTGGGCTGAACAGTGCGGCAACATATCTGGCCGCAAGCCTGGGTGTGCTGACCTTCGGCCCGCTCTATGAAGGGATGGGCTTTGCGGGTCTCACATTCGCCGCCGCCTTTGTCAGTTTGGGTGCCGCCGGTATCGCGCTTTCTGCGCTGCGTCGGGTTTCTTGCGACACACGATAAGGCACACACACCTAAAACGCCGGGTTGCATCAACCCGGCGTGTATCGTGTCCAAGAAAATCCGGTCCGCCGTTGAACGGCTCGAAGTATGAAATGTTGTCGCTATCCAGCTCGCCGGACCGAAAGCGGGCTCGCGGCGATCGCGCCGGGTCGTAGCACGGCCGGCTTCGTCGTCGTCGCCGAATCCTTCGGTTTGGGCTGATACAGTCCCCGTTTGTTGGGCACGGGAACGAAACTGTCCGTCAGCCCGACCACGGTCTCGGCGGCTCCCAGGACCAGAAATCCGTCCTGTGGCATTTGCCGGGCGATCCGCGACAGGATATCCACTTTTGTCGGCTGGTCGAAATAGATCAGCACGTTGCGACAAAACACGATGTCGAACATTCCCATAGCCGAAAAGGGGTCAAGCAGGTTGAACTGGCGCCACTGCACCATGCTGCGCATTTCCGGAGAAATCTGCCACAGATCGCCCTGTTGTGTGAAATATTTCAACAGGAGCTGGATCGGCAAACCGCGTTGCACCTCAAATTGGCTGTAAAGGCCGACCTTGGCCTTTTCCAGAACATCTTTTGAGAGATCCGTTCCAAGGATTTCCGTTCGCCAGCCCGGAATCTTCGATGCGGCTTCCTTGAGGCAGATCCCGATTGAATACGGTTCCTGACCCGTGGAGGCGGCAGCGCACCAGATCCGCAGCTTTCTTTGCGTTGCCCGGCTCTTGATAAGTTCGGGCAACATGGTGTCATTGAACCGGTCGAACGGGGTCTTGTCCCTGAAGAAAAACGATTCATTGGTGGTCATGGCCTCGACGACGGCCTCGTGCAGAGCCCGTTCGCCGGGCATCCGCAGCTTGGTCACCAGATTGCCAATGGTTTCCAGATTCAGTTTTCGCGCGATTGGCAGCAGCCGGCTTTCGACGAGATATTGTTTGTCCGCCGACAGGACCAGTCCGGACCGGTCTTTCACGAAATTCTTGATATAGTCGTATTCCGCCGGTGTCATGGCCGCCCTCCACCGATAATGCGGGCCAATTTGGGACCGATTTCCTTCAGAGCAAGCACGTCGGAGCAAACGCCAGATTTCGCGGTTGCACCGGGCATGCCCCAGACGACGCTTGTTTCTTCATCCTGAGCGATTACGGATCCGCCGGCGGCGGAGATTGCCGCGGCGCCATCGGCACCGTCGTTGCCCATTCCGGTCAGAACAGCGGCGAGAATCGCCGATCCGTAGACATCGACTGCACTCTTGAAGAAGGGATCGACGGCAGGTTTACAGAAATTGACCGGTGCCGAATCGCTCAGACGAATGACCGCGCCGCTGGCGGCTTTCTGGATCAGCATGTGCATGCCGCCTCGGGCGACGTAGATACGACCGGGCATGACCGGTTCGCCGTCTTCCGCTTCTGCGCAGGGTCTCGCCGCGGTCTTTGCAATATGTTCGGCCAGGATCGATGTGAAGGTCGGCGGCATATGCTGTGTGATCAGGACAGGAACGCGGCTCATGGCCGGTCCGATATGTTTGAACACTTCTGCAAGGGCCTGTGGCCCCCCGGTCGACGAGCCAATGACCAGAACCCGCGGTGCGACACGGGAATAGGGACGTGTGGTGAAGGCGGGTTTGGCCGGGGTTGGCGCTGAAGCCGGTCTGGCAGGAGCCGCCTGGCCCGGCTTTGCCTGATGCAGGCCGGTCCGACCCCGGCTTCTCACCCGTTGGCCAAGGCTCTTGACCTTTTCCGTCAATTCACGGCGAAACTCCGTCGATGTTGTGACGCCGCTGTTGGATTCCGGCTTGGGGACATAATCCGCTGCTCCCAGAGACAGCGCCCGCAAGCTGGTCTCGGCGTTTCGCCGGGTCAGCGTCGACGCCATGATGACGACGAGGTTCGGCTTCTTCTTCAGCATCTGCGGCAGGGCCGCAAGACCATCGAGTTCCGGCATTTCAATATCGAGAATGACGACATCGGGATCCGATCGCACAATGTCTTCCACGGCAAGTTTGCCGTTGCGATGGGCGGAAACGACCGCAAGTGCCGGATCTTCGTCGATCCAGCGGCTGACCAGTCCGCGAACGACGACGGAATCATCCACCACCATTACTTTAATGGGATCGGTAACCGCGCCGGCTCTCGCTGGCGCTGTGTTTGAAATGACTGACATAATGACTATCGACCTCTATATGAGGCCGACCTCCTGGAACTTCGCCTCGACGATTTCGCGATCGAACGGCTTCATGATGTACTCATTTGCGCCGGCGCGAATGGCCCTGGCAATGTGGGCGACGTCGTTTTCGGTCGTGCAGAAGACAACCTTGGGATCTTCGCCATTTTCGAGTTGACGAAGGGCCTTGAGAAATTCCAGTCCGTCCATGACCGGCATGTTCCAGTCCAGAAGAATTGCATCCGGCATTTGCTCGCGGCAAACATCAAGCGCCTGTTGACCATCCTCGGCTTCGGAAATCATAAAGTCCAAATCTTCCAGTATCCGCCTGGCCACTTTGCGGATCACACTTGAGTCGTCAACCACGAGACAATGTTTCATGGACGCCAGTCCTCCTAAAATTGCGGCTGCGCCCTGGCGCAGCCGTTCATGTTTATGCCGCCAGGGATTCCGTCATGGACCCCAACAAACGGTCAACGTCCAGGATGACCATCAACTGGCCGTCCAACCGATGAACCCCGCCGGAAATTGCCGCCCATTTACCGTCCAGGTTTGCTGGATTGGGTTCGTGCCCGTCGACGGGCAAACTAAGGACCTCGCCGACCTTGTCGATGACAAGGCCATAGGATTCGCCCTTGTATTCAATGCCGACCGCCATCGTCATGGCATTGCCTTCCAGCGGCGGCAGATTCAGTCTCTGGCGCATGGAGATTGCCGTGACAATCCGCCCGCGCAGGTTGAGCACGCCGGCGATCTCGGTTGCAGACAATGGCACCTTCGTCATGCTGTCGGGCATAAACACGTCATGCACGCGTTCAATCGGAATGCCGAACAATTGCCCGCCGATAACGACGGTTACGTATTGAATGGATTCGCCGGCAAGGGCGGAGTTTTGGTCGAGATCGGTCATGCCGCCACTCCCATATCCTGGTTGGTGACTTCCTTGATCGATGCGATCAGACCGGGACGGTCGAATTTTGCGACATAGTCGTCGAATCCGGCCTGGCGCCCGCGCTCGATCGAAGCCGGTGAGCAGAGGGAGGAAAGGGCGACGATCGGCGTTTTCTGCAGAGCCTGATCTTTCTTCACCATTTCCGCGAATTCAAATCCGTTCATCTCCGGCATTTCGATGTCACTGACGATGACGTCAAATGCGCGGCCGTCTTCCAGATGGTTCAGGGCATCCTTGGCGGAACTGCAAACGGTCACGTCGTAGCCGGCGGCTTTCAAAACCGGCCCGAGCATGTTGCGGAAGAACGCGGAATCATCAACGAACAGAAGGTTTTTGGACAGGGAGGCCCGTTCCATTTCCTTGCGGAGGAACCAGTCCTCAAAGGCAAGGGGCAGGTAATAGCCTATGTCAATGACTTCCGTTGCTTTCTCCTTGATGACGGCGGAGCCGAGGATGCCGTCGATATCGGATGCAACTTCGATGTCCAGATAATCTTCCACGATGTCGACGATCTCGTCGACAACCAGGCCCATCGAGCGGCCTTCGTCGGAGAAGACCAGCATCGGTTGCGTGCCTTCGCTGCGCTTCTGGGTTGCCTGATCGAAGTAGATCAACGGCATGAGCGCACCGCGATATTGAACGAGGTCGCGCCCGTTGGAGGATTCGATGCGATCGATATCGAACTCCTCAAGGCGGGTGACCAGTGATAATGGAACCGCTTTCGGCTCCGCCGAGCCGGCACGGAACAGCAGGAAGGAAATCATCTTCTGACCGTCGGTGACGTTTGAAGCTTCTTCCTTCTTGTTGCTTTCGACCGCTTCGTCGACGATGTGGCTGCCAATGCCCTGGGCAACGCCGTTCGGGTCGATGATCATGATGACGCTGCCGTCACCGAGAATCGTGTTGCCGGAGAACATGGGGATGTTCCGCAACATGGAGGACATCGGCTTGACCACGATTTCCTCGGTGTGGAACACGCCGTCGACGACGATACCGAAAGTCTGGTTTCCGACCTGCATGACGACGATGAAGCCGTTGTCGCTCTCCATCATGTCATCGCTGACGGTTTGCGAATTGACTCCGAGCAGGTTGGACAGATGGACCAATGGCAGCAATTTCTTGCGCAGCCGCAGAACCGGCGTTTCCTTCAGCCGTTCAATCCGGTGCTCGGAATTTGACTGGACCCGCACGAGTTCAACTACCGACAATTGCGGTATTGCGTACCGATCTCCAGATGCCTCGACGATAAGGGTCGAGACAATGGCCAGGGTCAGCGGGATTTTGATCGTGAACGTGGATCCCTTGCCGGCCGTCGATTTCAGATCGACGGTTCCGCCGATCAGTTCGATGTTGTTGCGCACGACATCCATGCCGACGCCGCGTCCGGAGACGGCCGTTACAGCCTGAGCGGTGGAGAACCCGGCCGCGAAAATGAACTTCTGGATTTGTGCATCCGTCATTTTCTCGAGTTCGGCTTCTGTCGACAGGCCGTTGTCGAGGACTTTCTCCTTGATTTTCTCGATGTTGAGACCTTTGCCGTCATCGGCGATCTCAATAATGATGTGGCCGCCTTCATGATACGCGGCCAACCTTATGTTGCCCTTGTCATGTTTGCCGGCCTTGCGGCGATCCTCGACCGTTTCCAGGCCGTGGTCGGCGGAATTGCGAACCATATGGGTCAGCGGGTCCTTGATCAGCTCCAGAACCTGACGGTCCAGTTCGGTTTCCGCACCGACCATTTCCAATTCGATTTGCTTGCCGAGTTCGTTCGCCAGATCACGCACGATACGCGGCAGTTTCTGCCAGGCATTGCCGATCGGCTGCATGCGCGTCTGCATGACGCCTTCCTGCAATTCGGCCGTCACATTGGAAAGGCGCTGCAGAGGGACCTTGAATTCACTGTCTTCGTGCCGGCGAACGATTTCCAGCAGCTGATTCCGGGTCAGGACCAACTCGCTGACCATCGTCATCAATTGTTCGAGTGTTTCGACGTTGACGCGGATGGACTGGCTGGAAACCGAACCCTTGCTGGCCTCTTCGCTGCGCGGGGCGGCCTTTGCATCCTTGGCCGCTTCGGCGACCGGCGCTGCTGCGGCCGGTTCGGCCTTCTTGTCGCCTTCCGTCTTTTCGTCTGGAAATTCGATTTCGATCTCCGTTTCCTGAAACGCCCGTTCCAGGTCGTCCAACGACACTTCGCCCGGTTTCAGTTCGCGCTCCAGGATCTGATATGGCATTGCGCCGTCTTCAGCATCGCTTTCACTCTCGGATTCGGTTTCGGCTTCGGGCGCTTCGGATGACGTGGTCTCGGGATCGCCGTGCAATCCTGAAAGGCATTCAAGTTCGTGAATCAGATCGGCGTCGGATCCTTCCGGTTCCTGGCCTTCCCGTTCCTCGAGTTCAGCCAGAATCGATTTGATCCGGTCAAGTGATTCAAGGATAACCGTAACCGCGCCGCCGGTAACCGGAGCGCCGTCGCGAAACTTGCCCATAAGCGTTTCGGCAGCATGGGCGAGAGATTCCAATCTCGGCAAGCCGAGGAAGCCGCAAGTTCCCTTAATCGTGTGAACCAATCTGAATATATTATCCAGAATTTTGGCGTTGTTTGGCTCCTGCTCAAATTTAACCAACTCAACGTCAACGACGTCCAGACTTTCGTTGGTTTCAGTCAAGAATTCACGAAGTAAATCATCCATGTCCCATACCCACCGGTTCGTCCATATCTGCTACTCAATCGATATGGAACGGACTAACCGTCAAACTCGATCAGGGAAGTTTGGGAGGAAACGGTTAAAATTGGATTTAGCAAATGGATAGTTTTGAGTCGAAGTTCCGCAATTTAAGGAACTTTTTGGAAAACAATCAAACCTGGAGTAGAAACACGCCGCAACTCAAGGCGTTAAAGAGAATGCCGGACCTCCGACCGTTGTGCGGGACTGGCACGGAACGCCCGGAGAATCATAAACCGAATGCGACGCACAGCGTCGAGCCCTTGTCAGTTGGATGGCTTCTTTTGTCTATCGGTTTCAAACAAGGGGTCTAACCCTGTGCCACAAACACAATATCTTCGCCGTCCTTGCTGACCGAAACCGTCATGCCTGCAGATCGCGCCAGCATCCCGGCATAGACGACCTGGATGGAATGAGCGTCTGCGGAACCGTCGGTCGATTGACCGAACAACAAATCCTCGACGCCGGTCGGGATCCGTGCATGCGGCCCTGCCGACCGCAAGGTCATTGTCGGATGCTCCCCGTCGCCCTCGAAGACAACATTGACATTGCCGCCCCGGGGAATTGCCGAAATTGCGATCAGGACAAGGTTGAGAAGCAGTTTGACTTTGTTTTTCGGGACCAGGAGCCGGGGAGCAGCCCACTCGATGTCCGCCTTTTCTCCAGCCATGTATCCGCGAGCCACCGCTTCGGCATCAGCCAGATCAACTTCCGCGCCGGCCGAACCGGCCGCGCCAAAGGCAAGACGGGCGAACTGCAATTTTGCGGATGCCTGCCTGGCGCTCTTGTGAATCAGATCCATGGCGAATTCGCGCATGTCCTCGCCACCATCCTCGTCGAGGACTTCAAGCCCGTTGGTAATGGCGCCGACCGGGCTGATTATGTCATGGCAAACCTTGCTGCAGAGCAGGGCGGCGAGATCGAGATCGGAAAGTGTGATGGTTTCAGTCATTGGGCTCAACCGGTTTGCGTGGGCGAATCACAGGGACAATACCCCAAGTGCGCTGAAGAATACCAACGGCGAAAATGAGCCGACCCTGCGGCTCGGCTTGCGGTCGACCGGGCGAGGTGCCCATCCAGTGCCCGAACGCGCATTTTGTTTTGGGCGCAATTGCGAAGGCCGCTGTGGGGGAAACATGGTGTCATGAGTGTCGGTCCGAACACGCGGGACAGTCTAGCGCGCGAGCTGTTGCTTGACCTTCGTCCAGTTGCGATTGGCTTCTTCTATGTAGATGTCCGGCGATTCCAGCCAGATATGGCGATTCGCCCGTGAATAGAAAAAGTACAATTTGCCCTCGTGCATGGCAAAAAACACAGGCTTGCCAGGCGTGGTAAGGCCGCGCGCCACGCTGAGCGCTCCATAACCTCCATACCTTGGACAATAGATGGCCGGTGCATCGAAAAAAGCCTGCATGTTTCCGGGATTCACAAAGCGCCATGTGACACCGGACCAGCGACGTTCGAATTCCGGTTTGCCTACCTGGGCTTTGCCGGTCACGAAGTAAGAAACGGGGTCAAACCCGTAGAGCGCCGTGCCGGTCGCCGGATCGATGACGATCTGCCGGTTTGTCGATGCCCCCGCTGGTGTCAGCATCGAAAGGAGAATTATCAGAACGACAAGAAATGACAGGCGTGACGCAAACCGGTTTGGCCATCGAAGGTCATTCGTCGGTATTGCCACCGTTTTCATTCGCCGGCCCCGTCGTCGCGCCACACGCGATTCATCTGGTGAAGATGGAGCCACCAATGTCGCTCCGAATTCAAAAAATGTGCAGCAATTCAACTGAGCGAAAAAGATTAACGCGCTCTTAAGATTGACGGTGGAGGATGGCGCTTCAACCCTTGAAGGAGTGCGAGATGCGTTTCGTCACCAGATTCACGTTTTTACTCGTCATGAGCCTCGCCGGTCTGACGCTGGCGGGCGGAGCCGACGCCAATGACGGCTATTCCGCATACGGACAGCACAATCGGGTCAATTCCTCCAATCCCGACTCCTATTCGCAAAGGGAAGTGCTTGACGCCGGACATCAGTTTTTCGGTGGCGTGTCCGGCGGTATCGCGACGTTCATCGAAAAGGTCTTCGCCAAACACGGCCAGCCGAACGGGTACGTGCTCGGCCAGGAAGGGTCCGGCGCCTTCATTGCAGGCGTGAAATATGGCGAGGGCCAATTGCATACCCGCAACGCGGGCGAATACAAGGTTTACTGGCAGGGACCGACGATCGGTTGGGACATCGGCGCCAATGGCACCAGGGTCATGATGCTGGTCTATAACCTGCCGAGCGTGGATGCGATCTATCAGCAATATAACGGGGTCAATACGTCGGCATTTCTGGTCGGCGGTGTTGGCATGACAGTACTTGAAAACGGCAACACGCGTATCGTCCCGGTCAAAAGCGGCATTGGCGCCCGGCTTGGCGTCAACCTGGGATATCTCAAATTTACCGAACGTCCGAAATGGAATCCGTTCTGAAGGCGGCTTGCCGGGGAGGGAACATCTGCACCCCGACGCGGAAGCATGATGCCCGTATGAAGATGCGAACCGGAGGGGCTGTCGGAGCAATCCGCCGGCCCTTCGTTCGTTAACCGCTCTCGCGATGAACCTTGTTTGCAATGGCGCTTTTTCTGGTAATTGGCCGGAAATCCTTTATGAGTTGCGCTGAATAGTGTTCACCATTCCTTAACCAAAGGATGCCGACGTGGTGCAGATTGCGCTCTTTGCCGGACTCGGGTTTCTTTCGGCGTTGATTTTGGTGCTGATGATATCCCCGTTGCTGCGCAGACGGACCGTTCGCCTGACCGAAAGGCGCCTGCGCGCCGAATTGCCCCAGTCGATGGAAGAAATCCGGGCGGACCGCGACAGCGTGCGGGCGGATTATGCGATGCGGCTTCGACAACTGGAAATCAAGCTGGACAAATCAAAGGATGCCGCCGTCGAACGGGCTCTTTTGATGGAAGCCCGCAACGAGGAAGTTGCAACGCTGAAGACGGAAGTGCGGCAAAAGCTGGAGATCATTTCCGAACTTGGTGATGATCTGGATGTCCAGCGCAATATTTCGCGCGACAAGGAAGAAGAGCTTGCCCGGGCGAAATCCAAACTGCGCGATCTGGCAGTGCGCCTTGAACGCAAGATCAAGGAACTGGAACGCGCTGAGAGCCGCTCGGATGAAATGGCCGTGACGATCGAAAAGCAGCGCGCCGAACTCATCGAAACACGGGCGTCCCTGCGCAATGTTGAACGGTATGGAATTGGCGTTGGCGCAACGCCGGGTGATGATGGAGAGCCGGTTTCCGACCGGTCCGGTCTCATCGCCGACAACGTCTCGTTCGGTTCCGGTGAGGACGGAGACCGCATCGACCCACCTATGACATTGCGTCCGCACGAGGACATGATGTTTGAGGACCGCCTCGATGTCGATGGACAGTCCGCCGAACTGAAGATCCAGATCACCCAGCTTGAAGCCGCCAAGCTGGCGGCGGAGATGAAAGCAAGGGCGATCGAGGACAAACTGGCGTCGGCGGAAGGCCGGGTCAACGATCTGCAGGGACAGCTTGCGCTGCTGGAGACCTCCAGCGGAATAGACGTGTCGGCCGAGGATGCGGGCGAAAGACAAGCCCGGATATTCGATCTGGAGGCGCAAATCGGGGTTCTTGAATCAGATCTCGCCGCCAAAGAGGCGCGGATTTCAGCACTTATGACGGAAGCCGATCTGGCCAGGCCGGATTCGGCTGATGACGAAACCGTGCTCGCTCTGCGCGCCAAACTTCTTGACGTGGAAGCTGAAAAGGCGGCGTTCGAGGCTGAAGTCACCAGGCTTACACTTGATCTGGAAATGGCGGGCGCCTCCGATGCCGTGTCGGCAACCGGACAAAGCGATGCCAGGATCGCGGACCTGGAAGCCGATCTTACGGCGGCGCAATCCGATCGGGATGCCGCTCTGGCCCAGGCGGAAACGTTGGCCAGAGAGATGAAAGAGCTCGAGGCGGCGCAGGACGACCAGCGAAAACTGGAGCAGGCTGAGATATCTGATCTGCGGCAATCCCTGTCCGGGCTTGCCGCGGAAGTCACACATATCGTGCAGACGCTCGAGGGCGCAAATTCGCCGGTCAATGAGATCCTGGCAGGTGCGAACGGTCACGGCAGCGGCGCGAACGGCGCCTCCGGGGGTGTCGCCGGCGAAGTCATCAGCCTTGCCGACCGCATCAAGGCGCTTCGTGATCGGGCCGTGTCTGTGTCAACGCCCTGATCCGTGACGCGACCCTGTTTCCTGAACCCGTGCGACCGGCGCCGTCTTACCGGTTCAAGTCCACGACGCCAAGTGCCCGTCCGGACTGTGCGTCGAAAATATTCAGAGTGTCAGCGCCATTTGAGCGAAGAAGCAAAATGAACTTGCCGTCGGACAGGGTGGCTGAGAGAACCTCGTGTCCGGCTGGCAGGGATAGGCTTGAAACGAAATCCTGCGCTTCGGTATCATCGATCTTGTTGATACGGTAGATGATGGCCACAAAGACCGCCGCCAGCCCCAGAACCATCGTAAGGCTTGATATGAGGACCAGCCGCCGCATCTTTTGCTGCAGGCGTTGCGCCGCCGGGTCGAGGGGTTTTTCGGCGTCGTCCAAACCATTGGGCTCACGGGGATTTGGGCCGGAAGGATCGGGTTGAGTCATGAATGCAGTTCCTGAAAGCGACGACACGCGCCTGACGGTCGTGGATGAAGCGGCGGCCGGCGAGCGGCTTGACTCCTACCTGGCCAGAACGTTCGCCGATCTGAGCAGAAGTCGGCTGAAAGTCCTTGTCAAGGCGGAGCAGGTGACGGTGGACGGACGGACAGTGGCGCAGCCGAACTACCGCATAAAGGCGGGCGAGGCAATTCAGGCCGTTATTCCGGAGCCATTGGACGCCGATCCGCAGCCCGAGGATATTCCGCTCAATGTCGTCTTTGAGGACGATCATGTCATCGTCATCGACAAACAGGCCGGCCTGGTCGTGCATCCGGGAGCGGGCAATTGGTCGGGAACGCTGGTCAACGCCTTGTTGCATCATTGCGGAGACAGTCTGTCAGGGATCGGCGGTGTCCGGCGGCCAGGGATCGTGCACCGCATCGACAAGGATACAAGCGGTCTGCTGGTCGCTGCAAAATCCGATCTTGCGCACCATTCCCTGAGCGAACAGTTCGCCGATCATGGCCGAAACGGGCCGCTTGAACGCGCATACACGGCACTCGTTTGGGGTGTGCCGGAGCCACACAGGGGTACGATTGATACTTACATCGCCCGATCTCCTCACAATCGTCTCAAGATGGCAGTGGTGCGGGCCGGGGGACGGCATGCCATCACCCATTATCAGACCGAATCCCTCGGCGGATTTGCCAATGGCCTGGGGGCCCGTGTCACATGCAGACTGGAAACCGGGCGCACGCATCAGATACGCGTCCACATGGCGCATATCGGTCATCCATTGATCGGCGATCCCGAATATGGACAGGGGTTCAGGACGAAAATCAAAAAACTTCCGAAAAATGCACAAATTGCTATTGAAAGTTTCGACAGACAGGCTTTGCACGCAAATCTTTTGGTTTTTTCACACCCGGTCAGCGCCGAAATCATGCGATTTGAATCCGACTTACCCACTGATTTAACAAATCTTTTTCATACTCTTACGGAAATTTAATTTAACCTTGCCGTGATTTTGCCGTAAAGCAACCTATATGAGGAAGGACGCCAGTCTACGGATGTCCGTGGCTGGCTTTGTCCGCTTTCAGGCAAGAGCGGACGGTCTTGCAGCGATTGCCCCGGTTTTCCAGGTGGATTCCGTCCTGATCGCTGCCATGTCTGCGTTGAAGAGAGGGGATAATATGGCGTCCAAAACGCTTCCGTCAATTGCTGCTGGTGAGGCCAGCCTGTCGCGCTACCTTGAGGAAATCCGTCGTTTCCCCATGTTGCAGCCTCAGGAAGAATACATGCTTGCCAAGCGATATCTGGAGCATGAGGATTCCCCGGCCGCGCATCGCCTGGTGACGTCGCATTTGCGTCTGGTCGCCAAGATCGCCATGGGATATCGCGGATATGGACTGCCGATCGGCGAAGTTATTTCTGAAGGCAATGTCGGCCTCATGCAGGCAGTGAAACGGTTCGATCCGGAACGGGGCTTCCGGCTTGCAACCTATGCCATGTGGTGGATCAAAGCCGCGATCCAGGAATATATCCTGCGTTCGTGGAGCCTTGTGAAAATGGGCACGACCGCGAACCAGAAGCGCCTGTTCTTCAACCTGCGCAAAGTCAAAGGCCAGATTCAAGCGCTTGACGAGGGCGACTTGAAACCGGATCAGGTCGCGGTCATCGCGCAACGGCTGGGTGTTTCGGAAACCGAAGTCGTCTCCATGAACCGCCGTCTGTCCGGTGACACGTCGCTCAATGCGCCGATGCGCCAGGAAGCCGATTCCGGTGAATGGCAGGACTGGCTGGTCGATGAGACCGAGACCCAGGAAACCGTGCTCGCCAACCAGGAAGAACTGGAGATGCGCCGCGGATTGTTGCGGGATGCGCTCGATGTCCTGAACGACCGCGAAAAGCGGATCTTCGAAGCACGGCGACTGTCTGAAAGCCCGATAACGCTCGAAGAATTGTCGGAGGAATTCGGCGTCTCGCGGGAACGGGTCCGGCAGATCGAGGTCCGGGCGTTCGAAAAGGTGCAAAAGGCGGTACGCCGCAGTGCTTCGGCCGCTATGCAACAGAAGATGATCGAGGCTTGATGTCTCGCCATTCCCTGGCGATGCAACCTTTCCGGGCCCGCATTCGATGCGGGCCTTTTTTATTCCAGGCTTGGTGACCTGAATGTCAATTCGCCCTAATGTGCAAACCGCATTAATACCCTTCGGTTCGATCCACCTCGTGCAGGAGGGCTTGTCCCGCCACAAGCCTCTTGTAGTTCTCGGCAACATCTTCAAGTCCGCCATCCAGATGCCAGCCCGAAACGTGCGGTGTGACGGTTATCTTGTCATGTGACCAGAATTCATGGTCGGCCGGCAGAGGCTCCTGGCGAAAGACATCGAGAACGGCACCGGCGAGATGTCCGGCATCCAGGGCGGACAAAAGATCGTCCTCGACGATCAGATCACCGCGCCCGACATTGATCAAAACCGCACTCGGCTTCAGAAGGGCCAGGCGCTCCGCATTGAAGAAGTCTCGCGTCCGCGGCGTCGACGGCAGCACAGAGGCGACATAGTCGCATTGCGCCAGAATCTCGGTCAGTGCCTCGTCGCCGTGCCGGCAATCGACGCCGTCAATGGATTTGGCTGTGCGGCTCCAGCCCATGACCTGAAATCCGAGGGCTGCGAAAACCTTTGCGGTGCGCGCGCCGATATGGCCAAGCCCGAGGACTCCGACCCGTGTTTCCGGAGTGCGGCGCGGCGCCTTCTGCAACCACTGGCCATTGGCCGCACCGCTCGCGTGGAAATCAAGATTGCGCTGGTCGCGAAGTACGTAGGCGGCACAATATTCGGCAATTTCACGGGCTGCCGCGTCGGGCCGCAAACGTGTCACGCGGACATGGGCCGGAAGGTCCGGATCCCGGACGATGCCATCGACGCCCGCTCCGAGTTTCTGAACCAGTTTGAGGTTAGGCAAATGCGCGGCAACACCGGGGTGCAACTTCACGACTGCGACCATGACGATATCGGTGTCTTCGCCGGTCAGCGGCCCGCATTTGATCGTTACACCAGGAAGAAGCGGTTGCAGGACATCGCGAAGAGCCTCCTCCTTCATCCATAGGGGATAACGAATATCGAGGAGGAGAGCCATATCTTGTCCCTGGTGGATGTTTTTGCGGCTGGATGCCTTGGCGCAATTCCCCGATACCACAGTTCACCTGCTGCCGGAACCAGCCAGTGCCGGTCAGCCATGTGCGATTGAAACCGGCATTGACAGGCACCTTGAATCACGTTTGAATTCGGAATTCCAAATTCTGAAACTCGGGTTCGCATGATACCGCTCAGCACGGCACCCAATCTGATCGACCAGGTCTATGACCGGGTGCTTGAAGCGATAACGGACAATTCGCTGGTCCCCGGGAAACCCATTCGGCAACAGGATCTGGCCGAAAAACTGGGCGTTTCCAGGCAACCGGTCAGTCACGCCCTGCACCTCCTGCATCGTCAGGGACTTGTCACGGAGATTGGGCGAAAAGGGTTTCAGGTGACTGCTCTGGACCCCGGACGCATCCGGCAGCTTTACGAAGTGCGCTCGTCTCTGGACGCTCTCGCGGCGCGCCTTGCCGCTGGTCGTGCTTACTCGGATGAGGCGGGACGACTGGCTCTGGAGGCCGCTCTGGGCGCCGGCGATGGAATTGAGGGGGATACGCAGATGGCCGACCTGATTGCGCTCGATGTCCGGTTTCATCACGCGATCTATCGCCTGTCCGGAAATCCGACGATAGAGGAAACGCTGTCCCCGCAATGGCCGCACATGCGCCGTGCTATGGCAAGCGTGTTGCACCGGCTTGAAGGCCGGGCCGCCATCTGGATCGAGCATGCCGAAATAGGCAGGCTCATCCTTGCCGGGAAGGCAGACGAAGCCGCCCGGCAGGCCGAGCGCCATGCTCTGAATGCCGGCCGCCAGGTTGAAACAAGAATGATCGGGGATCAATGCAGAACCGATGCTGGTTCGCCTGCCCTCGATCAACAGCGCCATGACATCGACGGAGGAAACGACCATGCGACTGACTGACGAGCAAATCGAAACGTTCAACACGGAAGGCTGGCTGTTTCTGCCCGAACTTTTCAGCCCTGAAGAGGTCGCGTTGCTGAAGCGCGAGGCGGAATCGATCTATGACGAAGACCGGCCGGAAGTCTGGCGCGAAAAGGATGGCGCTCCGCGCACCGCGTTTGCCGCGCATACCTACAATGAAGCGTTCCGGCTGCTTGGCGCCCATCCGCGGCTGATCGAGCCGATCGAGCAATTGTTCGGCGAAAAGCTCTACATGCATCAGTACAAGATCAACGCCAAGGCTGCTTTCACCGGCGCCGTATGGCAATGGCATCAGGACTACGGGACCTGGAAACGCGATGACGGCATGCCCGAGCCGCGCGCCATGAACATTTCGGTCTTTCTCGACGAAGTCATGCCCATCAACGGCCCGCTGATGCTGGTCCCGAAAAGCCAGACCGCGGGAGACCTGAAAGCCTCACACGATACAGAGACGACATCCTATCCGCTCTGGACGCTGGATCAGGAGACGGTAACCCGGCTTGTCGCCGAGGGCGGGATCGTGGCGCCGACCGGAAAACCGGGTGGTGTGCTGATGTTCCACGGCAACCTGGTGCATGGCTCGTCCGGCAACATCACGCCCTATCCGCGCAAGATCGTCTATCTGACCCTGAATGCGGTTTCGAACTATATCCGCACCCCGACACGACCGGATTTCATTGCGCATCAGGACTTTACGCCGATTGAACCGGTGGCCGACGATTCCCTGACGCACTTGGCTCGTGCGCACGCAGCCGCCGCGGAATAGATGCATGAACCTTTATCATCTCCTTGAACGCCGCGTAGAAGCGGGCGGATCGGTCCGCGTCGCACTGATTGGCGCCGGTAAATTCGGATCCATGTTCCTGTCCCAGGTGCCGCACGTAAACGGCCTGGACGTCGCGGCAATCGCCGATCTCTCACCGGAACGGGCGAGGACGGCCTGTCGTGACGTTGGGTGGTCCGACGATCTGATCGCGGCAACCGATTTCGTCGACGATGCGACCGCCTGTATTGCCCGCGATGATGTCGATGTGGTTGTGGAAGCGACCGGACATCCCGCTGCCGGTGTCCGTCATGCCCGCGCGGCCATCGCGAACGGCAAACATATCGTGATGGTCAATGTGGAAGCCGACGTGCTGCTCGGCCCTCTGCTGTCGCGCGAAGCCGACAGCGCCGGGGTCGTCTATTCCATGGCCTATGGCGACCAGCCGGCTCTGACGGCGGAGATCGTCGATTGGGCGCGGGCAACGGGATTTCATGTCGTCGCGGCCGGCAAGGGGACGAAATATCTGCCGCACTTTCACGAGGTCACGCCGGACGATGTCTGGACGCATTATGGTTTGACCCCGGCCGAAGCGGCGGCCGCGGGCATGAATCCGCAAATGTTCAACTCCTTTCTGGACGGCACCAAGTCGGCCATCGAAATGGCGGCGATCGCCAACGCGACCGGGCTGGCGGTTCCGGCCGCCGGCCTTGGGTTTCCGGCCTGCGGTGTCGATGACCTGCCGCACGTATTGCGGCCGCAAGCGGACGGCGGATGTCTCGACCGGTCCGGCATGGTCGAAGTTGTCTCGTCACTGGAACGGGACGGGCGGCCGGTTCACCGGGATCTGCGCTGGGGGGTCTATGCCGTGTTTGAGGCCCCGAACGATTATGCCGCCGCCTGTTTTCGCCAATACGGCCTGAAAACGGATGCATCCGGTCGGTTTGCGGCCATGTACAAACCCTATCATCTGATCGGCATGGAGCTGAACATTTCCATCCTTTCGGCTGCATTGCGCCGCGAACCGACCGGTCAATCGCGAGCGTTTTGCGGTGACGTGGCTTCGGTTGCGAAACGGGACCTCCGGGCCGGTGAAACGCTTGACGGCGAAGGCGGCTACACGGTCTGGGGCAAAGCGATGCCGGCGACCGAAAGTCTGGCTGCCGGCGCCCTGCCGATCGGGCTTGCCCATGATCTGCGCCTCGGGCGCGATGTTGGGCGGGGCGAAGTCATTTGCTGGGACGATGTCGCCATTCCGGACGGCGACGAGACAATTGTCGCCCGCCGGGCGATGGAACGAACTTTCGCAACAATGCCCTGACCTCCCTATCGTAAACTGCTTGGAGATCCGTTCGGACAGACAGGTCCGGACGGACTGTCTCCATTGTCATGCCGTCCTGATCCGAATTCCCTGCCGTGACGTAGGTTATTTGGAACTGATCCTGGCGTTGAGCGACTTTAGGCGCCTGCGATCCGCGTGTTTGCAATTGAGACAGGAATATCAGGATGATTTGGAGATCTCTCGCTGCCGGACTGACCGGAATGTTCGTGCTGGTCAATACACCGATTCAGGCTGACAGCGCCGTATCGCCGTTCAATTTGTATGGCGACCGGATTTCATTCTCCGTCCTGCGAAATGGCAAGGAAGTGGGCTCGCATGAGGTTCGCTTCAAACGCTCCGGCGAAGACGTGATCGTCACAAGCCAGTTTGAACTGAAGATCAGGGCGCTTGCCATCAATTTCTACAAATACAATTACACGTCCGTGGCGAAGTGGAATGGAGAGACCCTGAAACAACTAAAGACCGATGTCTCGGATAATGGCAAAAAGAGCCGCGTCGAGGCAAAACGGACCGGCGACAGTCTTTCGGTCAGGGCGAAAAACGCCAACGCCAAGATCGACGGGCCGGTGTTTTTGACCACGCACTGGAACCCGAACGTGGTAAAGAGTTCAAAGGTCCTCAACACGATCACCGGTCGCATCAACAATGTCAGCATCAAAGCTGTCGGTAAGGAAAAGGTCCAGACCGAGCGTGGTCTGGCAACCGCTACCCGGTACCGCTATTCCGGCGATCTGCAGACCGAGGCCTGGTATGACAACAAGGGACGGTGGCTCAAACTGCGGTTCAAGGCCGACGACGGCTCGACCATCGAATTCCAATGTAAATCCTGCCTGGGCTGACCGGGCCGCCCGTTTCGTCCAAAATGCGTGAAAATCCATGGCACTGACCGACAGGGCGATCTGGATTACCGGAGCCGGCAAGGGGATCGGACGGGCCCTGGCCCTTGCGCTGGCGCAGGATGGCAACCGTGTCGCGGTCAGCGCCAGAACGCGTGACGATCTGGACTCGCTTGTCAGCGAGGCCGAAACCGCTTCCGGGCATATCGTTGCGTTTCCGCTGGACATTACCGAAGCACCTGTCGTTCCGGAGATCATCAAAGCGATCGAAGCGGAGATCGGACCGCTCGATATGGCGATTCTGAACGCCGGGACGCATCAGGCCATGTGGCTCGATGATCTCGAGACCGACGCGGTCCGGCGTCTGATGGATGTGAATTTCATGGGAACGGTGAATTGTCTGGTTCCGCTTGTGCACCGTTTCCGGGAACGTCGGACCGGGCAGATTGCCGTTGTCGCCTCGGTCGCCGGATATCGCGGATTGCCGTCCGCCGGCGCATACAGCGCAAGCAAGGCCGGCCTGATCGCCTTTTGCGAGGCCCTGAAACCCGAACTGGATGTGGCCGGTGTAAAGCTTACGCTCATCAATCCCGGCTTTGTCGACACGCCGCTTACCCGCAAAAACGATTTCGATATGCCATTCCTGATTTCGCAGGACGAGGCTGTCGGACATATCCTTTCCGGATTGCGGCGTTCTGGCTTTGATATCGCATTTCCCCTGCCCATGGCTCTCGTCATGCGCTGTTTGCGGATACTTCCGGATCGGCTCTTCTTTTCCATCAGCCGGCGCATGGTGCGGAAATGAATGATGAACTGCTTGCCGGGTACGGCCGTTATCTTGAAACCTTGACCAGGGAACGGCTCGATCAGCTCGACCGCTTCGTAACAGCCGACGTTTTCTTCAAAGATCCCTTCAACGCGTGTACGGGCGTCGACGCGATGCGTAACGTCCTCAATCATATGTACGACAGCCTTGAGGATGTGCGGTTTGCCGTTTCCACGCAGGCGGTTCAGGGGGACGAAGGGTTTCTGGCCTGGCGTTATACCTGCGGTTGGCGTGGCCGCGCGATTGCATTCGACGGCGTTACCCATGCGCGGTTCCGCGCAGGCCTCGTTTGCCGGCATGTGGACCACTGGGACGCGGCCAGTGAATTTTACGAATTGCTTCCCGTCATCGGCTGGCCGCTCAAGGCATTGCGCCGGAAGATCGCTGCGATTTGATCGGCGCTTCCGTGCCGCGACGCCGAATGCGTCGCACGATCGCGGCTTGCCGGCTCCGTCCGATGGGGAAATTCCACAGGAGCATTGTTGCGCATACCTTGAGGCCGACCGGGACAAGGGCGTAGAGGACGATCAGGGCCTGGCGTCCGGTTTCGTCTGGCGCTTTGGGATCGAAGCCGAGCACCTCGACACCATAGAGCCCGATGCCGGCGGCGAACGCCAGCGCAAATTTCGTTATCAGGTTCCAGGCGGCGAAAAACAAACCGGCATCGCCGGTCGCGCTGCGCAGGCGGTGATAATCGATCACATCGGCCTGCAGGGCTGGCGGCAGCGAAAGGTCGGCGCCAAGCGCCGCGCCGGTTATGATGCAGACGACAAAAAACGCGGTAAACCCGCCGGTCGGAATAAGCGGGACGGTGACAAAGGCCAGGCTGGCGAAGATCATCGCAAGGCACCAGGCGCGATGTTTGCCGATTCTTGCGCTCATGCGCCCCCAGAGCGGCATCGAGAGGACGGCACAAAGGAAATAGACCAAAATGAACATGCCGCGAATGGTTTCGTCCGCGCCCAGCCCATAATCGAGATAAAGCAGGAACAGAACAGCGGGAATGCCGTTTGCAAGACCGTTAATAAACCATCCGGCCCCCAGACGAAGGAACGGTTTGTTCGCCCCCAGACGACGCAGCTTCGTCAACAAATCAAATCGGATTATCGGGGTCGATTGCGCCACTGAGTGATGTGGCGTTCCGCGAACCATAACCCATATGGCAAGTGCACCGGCTGCGATGGCTGCAGCCGCAACCGCCTGCAGGCCCACCCCATCTCCGCTTCCGGCCTCATCCGAGACGCTGGAAAGCGCAACCGGAATCAGTGCGGCAATCAGTATGCCGACGAGCCCGAAGGCCTCCCGATACAACGTAATCCTTGCCCGTTCATCATAGTCCGTGCTCAGTTCGGCCGCCCAAGCCGTATAGGGCACCATGATTGCGGTCCAGCCTGTGTAAAGCAGGATCATGGATGCCAGCAGGTAACCGCCGCCAGGATTGTCGGGTGGATTGACGACAAGCAGCAAGCCGATCGCGGCGACGATCGCGCCGACAACAATCCAGGGTTTTCGCGGCCCGTAGCGCGAATTCGTGCGGTCGCTGAGCAAACCGGCAATCGGATCCGTAAGGGCATCGAAACCCCGGGCGACCAGCATGATCGCACCGGTTGCGGCAAGACCCAGGCCAAGCGTGTCGGCGTAAAAGGATGGAAGATATATGTAGACCGGCAGTGTCGGCATCGCGAACGCAAACGCCGGCGCGGCATAGGCGAGCACCTGACGTGTCTTTAAGGATGAGTATCTGGGGGCGGACATGGTCATGCGATCGGGGCGGCCTTTTCGGAAAGTGTCAGGGTCTTTATCCGCAGGATCGGCGATGATGCCGCGGGACCTTCGCCTGGCGCCCGTGATCTCCCTTTATCCGCGCGAGTCCGACGGTTTGATGATCGACGTTGCGATCCGTTCGCGTGCGGCTTTATGGGGGATGACGGAAATACCCTTCAGCCACAGTTTCAAGGCCTGCCAGTGAATGGCGGCGGTCACCTTGAGCGTCATCAGGGGAAACCGCACCAGGGCCTGTGCCAGCATTGCGTCGGTGATCGGCTTGCGTCGCGCCTTGAAACTCGCCACCAGCAATCGCCCCTCCTCATCGTGCTCATCGATGGTGACGGAAAGGGTGCGGCCAGGCGTCGTCATCGAAAACTTGTAGTGGCAGGCCATGGGAATGAACGGAGACACATACATTTCCTTGGCGCACTGATGGCGTACTACGCCGTCTTCTCCGGCCGCGGCGGGGATGACATAGGTGTGCCGTTCGCCGAACGTGTTGCAGACTTCGTACAACAACACGGAAAGCCGCCCGTCGCGGTCGAAACAATAATAGACACTGAGCGGATTGAAGGCGTACCCGAATATCCGGGGGTAACACAACAGCATGATGCGGCCGCCTTCGAGCCGGCAATCGGCGGCCGCCAGGCGGCTTTCAACCCAGTGCCGCAGCCCGCCCGCTTCCCCGTCGCCGTGGTCCTGATCGTAGAATCCGAAGATTGCAGCCCGGTTGTGGCCGAACAGCCGCAGCCGGTCGGATAGCGCCGGCAGTTCCTCGAGATCGATCAGCATCGAAAACACATTGTAGCGCAGGCTGTGCTCGCGGGGTTTCACCCGGTGGTGCATGACCGATCCGAAATAGAGTGCGCTGGAAAACCTCATTCTGCTGCGATCTCCCGGGGGAAGGTGTGCGCGATCCGGTTGGATTCTCCCTCCACGACCCAGGGACGACGGGCTCCGGTCAGCATCTCCCCGACGGCCAGTCCGGATTGCAGTCCGTCCTCGTGGAAGCCGTGGCCGAAATAGGCGCCGCAAAACCACGTGTTGCGCGAACCCTGTATCTGCGACAGGCGGCTCTGGGCGGCAAGAGCAGCCCTGTTGAACAAAGGATGCTGATAGTCGATGCTCTTCAGGACTGTTTCCGGTTCCCGCATCGGATTGAGAGTTACAAAGATGTTTTCCTGCGTCGGCAGTTGCTGCAGCCGGTTCATCCAGTAGGTGACGCACAGGGCGTCCTCGTCGGATGCCCCGCTTTCGCTCAAATAGTTCCAACTCGACCAGACCCGGCGGCGCTGCGGCATCAAAGAGGGGTCCTTATGCAATACGGCGCGGTTGTCGGTGTACTGGAATGACCCGAGAATCGACTGCTCATTGCCGTCGGGGTCTTCCAGCATCGTCAGGGCTTCATCGGCATGCGCGGCGATGACCACATGATCGAAAGTCTGGGTATGCCCCTGTTCGTCCGTGACAACAACCTTTTCGCCGTCCCGCCGCACGCGTACCGCACCGGCACCGAGCCGGATTGAGTCGCGGTAGGAGGCGGTCAGTTTTTCAACATAGGACCAGCTTCCCGAAACGACGGATTTCCATTGCGGCCTGTCCGTCAGGGTCAGCAATCCGTGGCTGTCGAAAAACCGGATAAAGGCCCGGGCGGGATAGACAAGCATGTCCGAGGCCTTTGTCGACCAGATCGCCGCGCCCATCGGCAGCAGGTGATCTTCAATGAAGGCCGCACTGTATTTGTTCTTCGCCAGATAATCACCGAGGGAGATATCGTCGAAAACCCCTGAAGTGTCGCGCAGGAGTTTGGGTGCTTCGCGGTAGAATCGGAGTATGTCCCGGATCATCCGCCAATAGCGAAGATTGAACACATTGCGACGTTGTCCGACCAAGCCGTTAAAGTCGGTTCCGGAATATTCCAGCGCGCCATTATCGATCGATGCCGCAAAGGACATGTCGGAATCCGATGTTTCGACACCGAGATGGTCAAACAGGGCGACAAGGTTCGGGTAGTTGCGATCGTTGAAAACGATGAATCCCGTATCGACCGGAACCGGACCATCGACGGTCGGGGCCTCGACCGTGTTGGAATGTCCGCCCAACCGCCAGTTTTTTTCAAACACCGTTACCTTATGGCATCTGGCTATCATCCAAGCGGCCGACATACCGGCAATTCCGGTTCCGATGATTGCGACGGACTGGGGCTGGGCGGAAGGAGATAGGTGCGAAGACATCGGAATCCCAATATTGGTAAGCGGGCGGGGTTACTTTTGAATGGCATACGCGGCCACACAGGGAACGGATCAACCGTGACGCATATATGCGGTCCCTGTGCCTTGTGAATAATTCTCTCTGTTCTCTTGGCAGAAATGCCGACCAAGCAGTTCGGGCTCAAACTTGCGGAAAAACGGTGATCCGCGTTTGATCGATGCGCGTATTGGTCGGTATGAGTATGCAAATAAAGACAGAATACAGGCCACGACAGACGGTTCCGCCCATGCGGCGTGCCCGACGAGCGTCGAATTTAGTTGGCGCGCCGGTGGCGAGCCTCGTATACCGTAATCCTGGTGCGTTGGACCACAAGCCAAGGATCGAAGCAACGGTGTCGAATGGTGTGAAGGTTGAGAATTGGGAGGATCTGCTCTCCGCCGTTGCCCGGCATTCGGATCGCAGTGCGTTCGAGAAGCTGTTCGTGCATTTCGGTCCCAGGATCAAAGCCTATCTGATGAAGCTTGGAAGCGACGCGGGACAGGCCGAAGATCTGATGCAGGACGTGATGGCGCAGGTGTGGCGCAAGTCCGCCCTGTTTGACAGAAGCAAAGCGGGTGCATCGACATGGATCTTCACCATCGCCCGCAATATGCGGATCGATTCATTCCGACGCGATCGGCGCCCGCAGATAGATGAAAACGATCCGGCGCTGATACCGGAAGCGGAGAAACCGGCGGATGAAATGTTGCACTCGCAGGAGGTATCGGTTCGGCTGCGGGGAATTCTCGAAGAATTGCCGGATGACCAGAAACAGGTCGTGATGCTTTCATTTTATGATGACAAGCCGCACTCGGCAATCGCTGAAGAACTCGGATTGCCGCTCGGCACCGTGAAGTCGCGTTTGAGATTGGCAATGGGAAAAATAAAGGCGGTTTGGGGAGAATCCGCCGGAGTGAAGTTATGACAATTCATCATCATATAGCCGACGACCTGCTGTTCGCCTATGCGGCCGGAGACCTTGACGAAAGCTGGAGTCTCGTCGTGGCGACGCATATTGCCCTGTGCGCGGAATGCCGTGCGGCCGTACGACAGGCTGAGGCGCTTGGCGGTGTGCTTTTGGAAGATATCGTGCCCGTCAGCGTTGGTGAATCGGCAATGGACTCGATTATGGCACGCATCGACGCCGGAGAACCGCGCGAGACCGTGGAGCCCCGGCAGGATCCAATCGGGTCCTGCGGGAATGAGGCCATTATCTTTCCCCAACCCTTGCGCGATTATGTCGGTGGCGATCTCGATGACGTCGCCTGGCGCCGGCTCGGACGGGGTGCCTATCATTTTCCGATTTCCGCGGGCAGCGGCAGCGTCCGGCTGCTGCGGATTCCGGCCGGCAAGCCGGTACCCGATCACAGCCACAATGGCCGGGAATTGACCCTGGTCCTGGACGGCAGCTTTCACGATCAACACGGCGAGTTTCTTCGCGGCGATGTTGAGGATTGCGATGATTCCATCCAGCACCAACCGATTGCCGGAGCGGACCGGGACTGTATCTGTCTGGCAGTAACGGACGCACCGTTAAGGTTCAAGAGCCTCGCCGCCCGAATGGTGCAGCCATTTATCGGGATTTAGAGCCTTTTCTGCTCGGACGGACCCGTGCAAGCAGACAGGTAATCCGGAAGAATCTCTGGACCAAATTCCAGCCAATCAATGACGACTGACCGGATATCCGTCGGCAGGAAGTCCGGTCAACTGCGTTTGATGTTGCCGTCCGGTCATGATCGAAGACATCGGACATCGACGACATTCACCGGGTGTTTGACGACAGATTGTCCTCCAAAGCGTCGGCGTAGAGCCGATGAAAGAATTGCACGCCCTCCTCGGTCAGATTGTGGTTGTCGGGTTCGACCAGATAATAGCCCTGCGAGAATCCGCGCTGGCGCATGCCGCGCTGCACGTTTTCGCAGAGGCTCCTGTCTTCTTCATTGACCACTTCCAGGCCCCAGCGTGACCGGGCTTCCTGACGTTCGCAGGAAACGCACGATGGTGCCATCATGTCGAACATGCGCCGGGTCCGACCGGGGCCGTCGGGCTCGCTGCGGGAAACAGAAAAGTTCTTCACTCCCGGGAAAACCGAAAAAAAGGTGTTGGGAAACAGGAACCAGAAATGCCCATCGAGTTCGTCCTCGGTGAGGTCGAGGGGAAAGGCGGCATTTTCCGCTTTGCCGGCTGTCGGAATATATTGATACGAATAGGTGCCGTGTAGCGAGAAGCGCGATTGCTCGATGTTCATCAGATCGCTGAATGAAGCGTGCGCGGTTTCGCAATGATAACATTCCAGGAAATTGTCGATGACGACCTTCCAGTTACAGTCATAAGCACCGCCGAAATAATCCGCGTTGTCGCTGGGCCGGTAGGTCGCGAGATCCGGGACCTTTGAGGCAATGCTCTCGGCCAGCCCCGGGGCAAAATCGTCAAGCGGTACCGCATCCGGATCGAGATTGATGAAAATGAAGTCGAGGATGCGATCGACACGGATGCCGCTGAGGCGGATGTCGGACCGCGAAAAACACTGTTTTTCACCAGAGGACCGCAATCCCATCAGGCGGCCGTCGAGTGCGTAGGTCCAGGCATGATAGGGGCAGGCTATCCGGTTCCTGCAACCGGCCCCGTCAAGCAGTCGGTGGCCGCGATGGGCGCAGACGTTGTAGAAGGC